>ENA-OQAZ01001553-OQAZ01001553.1-human-gut-metagenome-genome-assembly--contig:-NODE-1553-length-10746-cov-1.914116_pt1 | contig 10746 bp, 9 predicted proteins | sample MGYA00242737_ERZ504531 | MGnify/ENA primary metagenome ERZ504531 (study PRJEB26092, sample SAMD00036244) | human gut metagenome | host: Homo sapiens | study: EMG produced TPA metagenomics assembly of...
AAGGCTCCGGAGACATAGGTGATCTTCTCCAAGCCGAGGCACGTCGGTGATCGCCCGGACGATCCGATCGTGATCCCGTCGTACTCGAACGATATGAATTTCGAGCCGGAAGTGGCCGTGGTGATGGGGCGCATCGCCAAGAACGTGACGGTCGAACAGGCCATGGATTACGTGCTCGGCTTCACTTGCGTGAACGATGTGACATTGCGTGACCTGCAGGGACTTGACCCGATGTGGACGCGTGCGAAAGGCTTCGACACCTCCTGCCCGCTCGGCCCGTGGATCGTGACCCGCGACGATTTGGATTGGAAGGACGCGAAGATCTCCTTCACGCTGAACGGTGAGGATGTCGAGCTGGCTTCCGGCACCACGGCGAATCTGATTCACGGCATTCCGGAGCAGATCGCGGCGATTTCCAGCTTCACGACGCTGCTGCCGGGCGACGTGATTCTGACGGGCACGCCGAACGCTTCCGGCCATCTTGATCCGGGCGACGAGGCGATCGTGCACGTCGAAGGCATCGGCAGCCTGCGCAACGTGGTGGTGCGCGGCTGATTGCCGATTGCTGATTGACATATTGAAGATATGAAGGCCGTCACCTTTCGTGGGTGACGGCCTTTGTGCTGCGTTGTTCGCGATTTCCCGTTTAGTGAACAAAAGTTGAGTGTTGCAGGCTCAACTTTTGGGAATAGAATGGTGGTGAAGTCGGTTGAGCATATCAGACAACGACATATGCGTCGACGCGACCGTGCGAAAAACGAACGATCGGCGCGAACCATGGAGGATGATATGGAACAGAAGTTCACCACAATGGCGCAGGAAGCCATTTCCGACGCCGTACAGAACGCGTCGGCAGCAGGCAACGCGCAAGTCGAAACCCTGCACCTGCTTGATGCGCTGCTGCGCCAGGAAAACGGCGTGATCCGCGGTCTGATCGAAGCCGCGGGCGGCAACGCGCAAAACATCAGCGCCGCCGTGCACCAAGCGCAGGACGCGCTGCCAAGCGCCAGTGGATCGACCACCGCGCAACCGCAAGTCAGCAGGCAACTATCCGCAGTACTTGCGCAAGCCGGCAAGGAAATGCAGCAGATGGGCGACGAATACGTATCCACCGAACATCTGCTCATCGCCATCGCGGCGGCAAAGCCGAATCAGAGCGCGCAAATCATGGAACAATACGGCGTGACCGCCGACGCGCTACGCAAAGCCGTGCCAACGATCCGAGGAGGCGCGAAAGTGACCAGTCCCGACGCCGAAGGCTCCTACAAAGCCCTCGAAAAGTATTCGACCGACCTGACGGCAGCCGCGAAAGAAGGCAAGCTCGACCCCGTGATCGGCCGCGATCAGGAAATCCGCCGAGTCATCCAGATCCTGAGCCGCCGCACCAAGAACAATCCGGTGCTGATCGGCGAGCCTGGCGTGGGCAAAACCGCCGTGGTGGAAGGCCTTGCGCAGCGTATCGTCGCCGGCGATGTGCCGACCACCCTGCAAAACAAGAAGCTCATCTCGCTTGATCTGGGCTCCATGGTGGCAGGTTCGAAATACCGTGGCGAGTTCGAGGAACGCCTGAAGAGCGTGCTGCAGGAAATCAAGAACGCAGACGGGCAGATCATCACGTTCATCGATGAGATCCATACCATCGTCGGCGCGGGCGCGGCCGAAGGATCCATGGACGCGGGCAACATGCTCAAACCCATGCTCGCGCGAGGCGAACTGCGTCTGATCGGTGCCACCACACTCGACGAATACCGTGAGAACATCGAAAAGGATCCGGCATTGGAACGCCGTTTCCAGCAGGTGTTCGTAGGAGAGCCGAGCGTGGAAGACACCATCGCCATCCTGCGTGGCATCGCACCGAAATACGAGGCCCACCACAAGGTGACCATCGGAGACGATGCGCTCGTGGCCGCGGCGACGCTGTCGAACCGGTATATTTCCGGCCGTCAGCTGCCGGACAAAGCCATCGATCTGGTTGACGAGGCCGCATCGCACCTGCGCATGGAACTCGACTCCTCGCCTGAGGAAATCGACGAACTGCAGCGTCAGGTCGACCGTCTCAAGATGGAAAAATCGTACCTGCTTGGCAATCCGAAAGACGATGCCGACGCGCAGAAAGCGGAAAACGAGCTTGATGAAAGCGCCAAGGAACGTCTCGACGACCTCAACAAGGAAATCGCCGACAAAAGCGAGAAACTCAACGGTCTGAAAGCACGCTGGGACGCCGAAAAGAACGGACACAACCGCATCGGCGACCTGCGCAAGAAGCTCGACGAACTACGCACCCAAGCCGAACGGTATGAACGCGAAGGCGATCTGGCGAAATCCTCCGCCATCAACTATGGCGAAATTCCGGCCATCCAGAAGGAGATCGCGCAAGCCGAACAAAACGAGGCGGCGGCCAAGAACAGTGCGGCAGGCGGTGCTGACGGTGGCTTGGGTGGCGATATTCCGATGGTGCCGGACCGCGTTGACGCCGACTCCGTGGCCGAAATCGTGTCCGACTGGACGGGCATTCCCGTCGGACGCTCATGCAAGGCGAAAACGAGAAGCTGCTGACCATGGAAGACTATCTCGCAAACGTGTGATCGGCCAGAAGGAAGCCATTCAAGCGGTTTCCGATGCGGTACGTCGTTCGCGTGCGGGCATTTCCGACCCGAACCGCCCAACCGGCTCGTTCCTGTTCCTCGGCCCGACCGGCGTGGGCAAGACCGAGCTCGCCAAGGCGCTCGCCGACTTCCTGTTCGACGATGAAAAGGCCATGGTGCGCATTGACATGAGCGAGTACATGGAGAAGGCTCCGTGTCTCGTCTGATCGGTGCTGCGCCAGGTACATCGGCTATGAGGAGGGTGGTCAGCTGACTGAGGCCGTGCGTCGCCGCCATATTCGGTGGTGCTGTTCGATGAGGTTGAAAAGGCCAATCCTGAAGTATTCGACGTGCTGTTGCAGGTGCTCGACGACGGCCGTTTGACCGACGGGCAGGGCAGGACCGTGGACTTCAAGAACACGATTCTGATCATGACTCCAACCTTGGCTCGCAGTTCCTGGTGAACACCGAACTGGATGACGAAGCCAAGAAGAAGGCCGTGATGGACGCCGTGCATATGCAGTTCAAGCCGGAATTCATCAACCGCTTGGATGAACTGGTTATGTTCCACCCGCTTACGCGCGAAGAGCTCGGCGGCATCGTGGACATTCAGGTGGCGCAGGTTTCGGCCCGCTTGGCGGATCGCCGCATCAAGCTGGATGTTACCGATTCGGCGCGCGATTGGCTCGCCAACACCGGTTACGACCCGGCGTATGGCGCTCGCCCGCTGCGTCGTTTGGTACAAACCGAAGTCGGCGACCAGTTGGCGCGCATGCTGCTGGCTGGCGAAGTGCACGACGGCGACACCGTGCTTGTGGATCAGACCGGCGGCGACCATTTGGAGCTTTCCTCGTGGGCGCCGGGGCAGATTGACGACGATTTTTCGGCAGAGGCTAAGTGACGGTCGGAGTCATTCGGCTGATCGGTTTGGCCTGATTGACTGTTGATTGGCCGAGTCACGAAAACGGTCTAACCGTTGACGGTGGGCGGACTGCGCACATGCGGGTCCGCCCATTTTTCGTGCGATTGCGCGATTTTCTTTTGCGAAAACCGTTTTACCGTGACGGTTGGCGGTCGTATGCCTGCAAAACCAAGCCTGCGACCGTCAAAACCGTCGCACCGATCAACACGGCGATCGCAAGCTTCGGCTGAAGCCCGAAAATCAGCCACAAAGCGAACGTCCACACCGCGATGACCATCGTCACGGTCGCGGTAATCTGCGTTACCCGCGTGCGAATCTCATATGTGATGCTGGCCTGGATAAGCGTATCCATGCTTTGCTGTGTTTCTTGCGTTTCTTGAGATTGTATTTCTTGCTTTTCTTGCGATTGTGCGGTCGGAATATCGCCTTCCGATGCTTTCTTTGCCATGGGGCGTTGCGCGATCAGCGAAATCGCAAGCGATAGCACGGCGACCATGCTTGCGAAAGCGAAATACTGATTGCGTGACCCCGCGGGAAAATCCACGACACCACGCACGCCAGCAGACTGTAGACGTACACGATGGTCATGGCGAGCGACAGCAGCGAATCCGCGTTGGGCGTGTGGCTTTTCAGGGCGGCGGTGCACGATTGTGCATCGGCGCGGCGCAGTAGAACATGACCGGCGTGGCGATGATGGCGTGCAGCATGGATTGGTCAGCCAGTGGGGAAGTGTGATGCCGCCGAATGTCAGCATGGTTACGGTGAATGTGGGAGCGGTCAGTATGGTTGCGATGGCGAGACTCTTGGCGATGTCGCTTCGGTGTGTTGCGCCGGCTGCCTCGTCTGGATTTTCGGTGTGATTTTCGGTGTGATTCTTGGCGGGCTTGTCATCGGTGATGCGTTGGTGGGAGGGGGCTATGTCATCGTTTTCGCTTAGGAATAGCCTGAGGATGGCCCAAGTGGCCACGGCCGCCGCAACAATCGCCGCCACCGTCATAAACAAATCGAATCCCATGTGTTTCCGAACCCCCGGATTGCCTCTTGAATGCCTCTCGAATATTCAGCGTGCTCGCGTTGCCGCATGTTCGTGAGCATGCTTTCGGCTCCAAGCATAATGCAGCTGGGCATGGATGTCTTGCGAACTTTGATCTTCCAAGATGTCTTGGTCATGCTGTTATATAGAACATATGTTCGACAATCCTGTGTTTGTGGTGATTCTTCTGGTGGTTGTGGCTGCGCTTGGAGCCGCGGCCGGCTTTTTTTGCGGGCCGTTCCAAAGGGCAGGAAATGGCCCGTGATGCGAAAACCTCTGATCTTAACGAGGCGAAAGCGCAGATCGAAGCTGATCGGCAGGAAATCAGCGAATTGTCCACGGCGGTGACCCAATACCGCACGCAGGCGGAAGGGTTGGCCCAGCAGCTGACCTATCTCAAATCGCAACTCGCGCAAGCCCAACGGGCCGAACAGGAACGAGTGGAGCGAGAGCGTGAGCGTGCCGCGGCCGAAGCGGAACGCAAGCAGGCTGAAAACGAGCGGAAACTGCAGGAACAAAGCAAGGTATTGTCCGCGCTCGCGCCCGTGCAGAAGAATCTTGACGCCCTGCAGCAGAAGGTCTCGCAAATCGAAGAAGGGCGCAAACGGGAGATGGGTGCGCTTGGCGAGCAGCTCAAGGGGCTTGGCGAGCAGCAGGCCCGTCTTGACCGCGAAACCAACGCTTTGTCGTCGGCGTTGCGCAACAACAAGGTGCGTGGCGCGTGGGGCGAGGCGCAGCTGAGGAACATTGTGGAATCCGCGGGGCTTCTGGAGCATGTGGATTTCGACACCCAGGTGGTCGTCACCGACGTGGATGGGCATACGCAGCGTCCGGATATGGTCATCCACATGCCGGGCGGCAAAACCATTCCGATCGATGCGAAAGCGCCGTATGCCGACTACCAGAAGGCGTGCGAGATTCCCGATACCGCCACGCCCGAGGAGCTGACGCGAAAGTCGGAGCTGCTGCATGCGCATGCCAAGGCAGTGCGTGAACATGTGAAGACCTTGGGTGACAAGGCCTATTGGAACGCGTTCGACGATGCCCCCGATTTTGTGATCGCCTTCATCCCCAACGAATCCCTGCTGCAGGCGGCTTTGGAAACTGACCCGACGCTGATGGATGACGCGTTTGCACGCAAGGTGGCTTTGACCTCGCCGATCACCCTATGGGCGGTGCTCAAATCCGTGGCATACGCGTGGCAGCAGCAAAGCCTGACCGATGACGCGAAAATGCTGTTCGACCTGTCCCGCGAATTGTATGAACGGTTCGCGGTGTTGGGCGATCGCGCCACCAAGCTGGGGTCCGCCATCACCAAAACGGTCGGTGCCTACAATGCGTTCGCCTCGTCGCTGGAATCGCGCGTGCTCGTCACCGCACGCAAGCTGCAGCGCGTCGACCAGAGCAGAATCATCGAAGCGTGAACATGATCGCGCCCGAAAAAGCCGATGTCCGCGAACTCACCGCTCCTGAAACCAGTGAACAGTGATATCTGACTAAATACGTGTCGGCATAAGTAAGGTTTGACGAGTAGAAACGGTAGGCTGGGAGTATGATCGAAGAGAAGACTTTCCGTAAGACCAATCCGGTTGCTGTGCCTGCCGATGCTCCTGAGCATAGCGACATCGATTTCGCCATGCTTGAGCCGCGTGACCAGCTGAAGTCGCTGTTGCAGGCAGAGATGGCCGACAAGCCGTTCTCGGAGCTTTCCTCTGTGTTGTTCGATCATCGTGGCGCTTCGATTGTCGGGCATATTCTGCTGGACGCGTTGGAAGAATCCGGCTATTCCGTGGATGATTTCGACGCCGTGGGCGCGTTGACCGCGGCCGCGGTTCCGCTGGTGTCCGCCATGATTCAGGCGGCCGCTTCGCGCGGTGAGAATCTCAACGGTTTTGTGATGGATTTCGTGTATCCGTCCATTAAGGGACCGTCGATCGCGGGTAAGCGCGTGGTGTTGCTGGATTCCTGGCTGTCTGAAAAGTCGTATGTACAGACGTCCTCTTTGGTTACCTTGCGCAATGGCAATGAGTTGAGCCTTGATTTCTCCGTGGTGAAGAACGAGGGCGCCGAGGTGCTTGCCATGCTTCGCTGATCGGCGGCGTTGACATGACCGAGCCGACGATCAAGGTCATCAATCCGGTGGATGGGTCTGAATCCGAGCTGCCGTTCGTTGAAGTGTTCAAGGAATCGGAGCTTCACTAGGTATCCTGTTGACCAGCCATTGGCGATACGAGGTTCGTAAGGAGGAATCGCGTGCATCAGCCTCATCCCATTGATATTGCAGCGAAAGCGTCTGGCGAGCCGGTCTTTCGCGAGGTGGGTGTAGGGCCGTGGGCCGAAACACATCCGGGTGAGCCTCGTCCGGATGATCCGCAATCTGTAAATTATGATCGCCGATTCGACTCGTCTTTGCTTGACGAGGGCGATCGTCGCAACGTGCTTGACCAGTATCGCTACTGGGCGGTCGCGGCCATCAAAGCCGATCTTGACGCTCGCGGTCGCCATGATTTCGAAGTCGCCGTGGAAAACTGGACACACGATTTCAACATCGGATCCATGGTGCGCACGGCGAACGCGTTCCAAGCGAAACGTGTGCATATCGTCGGACCGCACAAGTGGAATCGCAAGGGGTCGCTGATGACGGAGCTGTACCAGCACGTCGAAAACCACCCTTCCATAACCGAACTTGTCGAATGCTGGAAGCTGCGCATTGCCGGAGAAATCGCGGCGGCGCAATCGCAGGCGCCGCCATCGCATTTCGTATGCATGAAAGCGCGGGAAAAAATGTGGAAGCTGGAAACGATGCCGGCGTAAGCGATGCTTTGTTGGCTGAAGGCCGTGTTGCTGGATGCGCTCCATCTGGCATTTCGACGGATGCTTCGGATGCAAGCGGCGTTGGGAATGGATTCGAGCTACCTGCATGGCGCAATTGGCTGCGATTGATCAGCGTATTGCCGAGTTGAAAGGCGGCGCGGGTTATTGCGCTTGATATTATTCCGGGTGCGGTGCCGATGGAACGTACCGTTTTCCGAAGCGTTGCCTCATGCTGTTTGGCGCGGAAGGCCCGGGATTGTCCGAAAAAGCGCTTGAGTTGGCCGACGATGTGGTTTACATCTCCCAGTTCGGTTCGGTGCGTTCCATCAATGCCGGAGCCGCGGCCGCCGTTTCCATGCACGCATGGATCTCCCAGCACGCCGCTCCCCAGCTCTAACCTCCATCTCCTATCGTCCAAAATCCTCCAGTGACTGGAAGAATCGGGACGATTGGAGTTCTGTCAGCGGGATGATTGTTCCAGTGGGTGGAGGTTTTGGGTCTCCTGTGGGGCGTCTGGCGGGGTGAGTCCTTCAGTGACTGGAGAGGTTGGGACTTTAGTACGGTGTTCTGCGGGAAGATTCCTCCACTTACTGGAGCAATCTTCCCGCTAACAAGCCTGTCAGAGTCCTGATTCTTCCAGTCGCTGGAGGAATCTTCCCTCTGAAAGCCTCACCAGAGACCCAAAACCTCCACCCACTGGAGCAATCTTTCCGCTGAGTGCCCTGCTAGAGTCTAGATTTCTCCACCCTCTGGAGGAATCTTCCCGGTGGCGAGCTTCTCAACGTTCCGATTCCTCCACTTACTGGAGGAATCTTCCCGCAGATGATTACCCTATGAAACGCAAGGAACCCCAGCACGCCGCAGTTTCGCAATCAGCGGTTTTTGCTGGACTGCATCGTCAAAAGTTAATCTGACAATTTCCGTAACTCCTGCGCGAAAAAGCGCTTGCTCGCGTTCTCGCTCGGCCTGAACGGTCTCCTGGATGCTCCTACGATCAGTCATTTTCGGATCAACGTATTTTGCTGTGCCGTCAAGTTCTCCGACAATAATACGTCCATCGGGTGTGCGCCATAAAAAATCGACCCTAAATTGTTTTCCCGTAAGCGAGTCGGCGAAGGAGACTTGCAATTGAGGAACCGCAAAACCGTTTTCAATCATGACTGCCCGAGCAAAAGATTCACCGCCATTTTCACTTCCTGCGTCGGTATATCTCAACAATTTGAAGATGCGCGAGCAATCGAGTGTCGTGCGTGCGCATTCCTGCAAGATCTGCTTTTCTTCGATTCCGTCTGCTGCTGCATCATCGAAAATCGGCAGGGAATAGATGAACTCTAACGTCCGTCCACAGTCCAATAAGGTACGAGGGGGATTAGTGACATGGATTCCGTTTGCGAGTACCGCATTTTCTCTGGGATATGGGCTGTAGATGATATTGAGTTTGTCGTGCGGCCGGTATGATCCGTGATTGGGCAATGTTATGGTCAGTCCTTGCCGGTGCAGGAATCGCGGGTGGTCGAATCCGTGGGCTGCGGCGGCTGTTATTCCTGCGAAAACCCAGTTGGGGTGGAGCCTGCTGAGGGTTCGGGCCGCGTGCAACGATTGTTCGGGCTCGTTCAGCTGATTCCAATATTCGGCACGGGCGAATAGCCCTGGGTATGGGCGCGCCAAATCTCCCGCGCGGTATCTGCGATATAGTCCCTTCTGGATGAGAGGGTCACTGCTGTGTGCGCATCGTTGCGCATTTTCTGTTTGATCGAGCAGCGCATCGATTTGAGGATATGCTTTCATGATTTGACGCTACCTTGTTGTGGCTCTGCTATGGAAGTGCGATCGGCAAATGTGGATAGAGGATGCTGTTTCGGGCGTGTCTGTGGATAACTTACGGGTTTTGTGGATAACTGGGTGGTTGTTTTGCAGATAAGTGCTTGTATCCGCTTGTTTTGTGTGAATTTTTGTTGTTTTCTTCTATTGGTTGAATATTTTTAAGTATTGGGATGCCGTTCAGAGTCCAGATTCCTCCATTGGGTGGAGGTATTGGGACTGTGGATGGCTGGCTTGCGGGAGAATTCTTCCATTGGGTGGAGGAATAGGGGCTCTGACGAAGCGCTAGTGGGAGAATTCATCCAGTGGCTGGAGGTTTTTAGACGGTTGTATTGCTTTTAGTGTCCGTTTTGTTCCAATGACTGGAGGATTTTGGCCTCTAGTGGGGCCTTCCGCGGGAGGATCCTTCCATCTTCTGGAGGAATCCGGACTCCAGCAGAGCGTTCAGCGGGAAGATTCTTCCAGCGGGTGGACGAATCGGGACGATGAGAGGCTGGTTTGGGCCCGGATTGTTCCAGTGAGTGGAGGTTTTGGGACTGTGGATGGAGGTTTTGGACTGTGGATGTCTTGTTGGCGGGAAGAATCCTCCAGTGTCTGGAGGGATTTGCCCGGTGAAACAGCGTTTGGCGTCCTTTTGTTCCAGTGGGTGGGGGATTTGGGGACTCTGACAGAGCTGGGGTGTGGTGCGGCAGGCTGTTGCGGTTAGCGTGTGGGGCTGCCGGGCGGCATGCAGTGTGGGGCTGCCGGGCGAGGCGAAATGGGCGGGCGCTCGTCACACAGACGCGTTAATGTTAGGGACATGCCTACTTTCACCAAAGAAGAAATCGTGCATCTGGCGATGGCCCGAATTGCGCTTACTGACGAGGAGATCACCCGTCTGCAGGGCGATCTGAACGTCATCGCAGAATCCATCAACAAGGTCCAGGAAGTCGCTACCGACGATGTGGAACCAACCGCGAACCCGATTCCGCTGGAAGCCTACCTGCGCCCGGATGTGCCGGAAACCCCGCTGACTCAGGAAGAGGCGACCGCAGGCGCTCCGGTTTCCGAGGCCGGCATGTTTGTTGCACCGCGCATTCTGGGGGAGGAGTGATATGAGCGAACTCGTCAAGCTTTCCGCCGCCGAGATGGCGGCTAAGATCAAGCCAAGGAAGTTTCCAGCCGTGAACTGGTTGAAGCGCATCTCGAAGTCATCGAGCCGCCGAGCCGAGCATCAAGCTTTCCTGAAGGTGTCCGGCGATCAGGCTCTCGAACAGGCCGACGCCTTCGATGCCAAGTCCGATGAGGAAAAGGCACAGCTGCCGGAACTTGCCGGCGTGCCGATCGCCATCAAAGACATGATCGTCACCAAGGGCATCGAAACCACCGCAGCCTCCAAGATCCTCGAAGGCTGGGTGCCTCCGTACGACGCTACCGTCATCGAGAAGCTCAAGGCTGCAGGCATGCCGCTGCTGGGCAAGACCAACCTCGATGAGTTCGCTCAGGGTTCGTCCACCGAGCATTCCGCCTACCAGACCACACACAATCCGTGGGATACCGAACGTGTTCCGGGCGGTTCCGGCGGTGGTTCC
>ENA-OQAZ01001555-OQAZ01001555.1-human-gut-metagenome-genome-assembly--contig:-NODE-1555-length-10739-cov-2.683189_pt1 | contig 10739 bp, 18 predicted proteins | sample MGYA00242737_ERZ504531 | MGnify/ENA primary metagenome ERZ504531 (study PRJEB26092, sample SAMD00036244) | human gut metagenome | host: Homo sapiens | study: EMG produced TPA metagenomics assembly of...
CCCCCTCAAAGAGGGAGCCTTTTGTCTGACCGCAGCGTGAAGCCTCCCTCCGTGAGGGAGGTGGCATCGCGCAAGCGATGACGGAAGGAGTTCAGCCAAAAGCTGCTTTTAAAACTAAGAAAGGCTCCCTCCTTTGGGAGGGAGTCTTTTTGCTATAAGAAAAAGAGGAATAAACAATGAGAAGCGACAATGTGACCAAGGGTTCGGAGCGCGCCCCGAACCGAAGCCTGTTCTACGCACTGGGCTACACCAAGGAAGAGCTGGAGCGCCCGCTGATCGGCGTGGTGAGCGCCTACAGCGAGATCGTGCCCGGCCATATGAATCTGGACAAGATCGCCGATGCGTCAAGGCCGGCGTTGAGATGGCAGGCGGCACCCCCATCCTGATCCCCGCCATTGGCGTGTGCGACGGCATCGCCATGGGCCATGTGGGCATGAAGTACAGCCTTGCATCCCGTGAGCTGATCTGCGACAGCGTTGAGACCATGCTCATGGCCCACCAGCTGGACGGTCTGGTGCTGGTGCCCAACTGCGATAAGATCGTGCCCGGCATGGTGATGGCAGCGGTGCGCATGGATGTGCCCGCTGTGGTCTGCTCCGGCGGCCCCATGCTGGCCGGTACCTACGGCGGCGAAGAGGTCAGCCTTTCCAAGATGTTCGAGGCTGTGGGTGCTACAAGGCCGGTATGATCACCGAGGATCAGCTGGAAGACTGCACCTGCAACTGCTGCCCCAGCTGCGGCAGCTGCTCCGGCATGTACACCGCCAACAGTATGAACTGCCTGTGCGAGGCCATCGGCATCGCACTGCCCGGCAACGGCACCATTCCTGCCGTCTACTCCAAGCGTCTGCAGCTGGCAAAGCACGCCGGTATGGCCATCATGGATATGGTCAAGAAGGGCATCACCGCACGCCAGATCATCAACGAGCGCTCCATCCGCAACGCTCTGACCTGCGATATGGCTCTGGGCTGCTCCACCAACACCGTGCTGCACCTGCTGGCCATCGCTTATGAGGCCGGTGTGCCCATCGACCTGAAGCTGTTCAATGAGATCAGCGCAAAGACCCCCAACCTGTGCCATCTGGCACCGGCCGGCCCCACCCACATGCCGGACCTGTACGCCGCAGGCGGCATCCCCGCCGTGCAGGCAGAGCTGGCCAAGAAGGGCCTGCTGGATCTGGATGTGCCTACCGTTACCGGCAAGACGCTGGGAGAGAACATCAAGGGCGCACACATCCTGAACGACAAGGCCATCCGTCCCATCGACAACCCCTACTCTCAGACCGGCGGTCTGCAGATCCTGTGGGGCAACATTGCACCGGACGGCTGTGTGGTCAAGCGCAGCGCCGTGGCCCCCGAGATGCAGCAGCATTCCGGCCCGGCCCGCGTGTTCAACAGCGAGGACGAGGCCATTGCTTCCATCTACGCGGGTAAGATCGTCCCGGGCGATGTGGTGGTCATCCGCTACGAAGGCCCCAAGGGCGGCCCCGGTATGCGTGAGATGCTGAACCCCACCTCCGCACTGGCCGGCATGAAGCTGGACAAGACCGTGGCCCTCATCACCGATGGCCGCTTCTCCGGCGCAAGCCGCGGCGCCGCTATCGGCCATGTCAGCCCGGAGGCTGCTTCCGGCGGTCCCATCGGCCTGATCGAGGAGGGAGATACCATCAACATTGATATCCCCAATGCCTCCATCACGCTGGAGGTCAGCGACGAAGTTCTGGCCCAGCGCAAGGCAAAGTATGTTGCACCCGAACCCAACATCAAAACCGGCTGGCTCAGCCGCTATGCACGCATGGTCACCAGTGCAAATCTGGGCGCTGTGCTGAAGTGATTTGATGATTTAAGCAAAAACAGAGGGACGACCCCGCGTCGTTCCTCTGTTTTTTGTTTCCTGAAGGCTATCTGTAAAAAAATCGGCAAAGCCCGCAGGCTCTGCCGATCTGTGATCCGAATTATTCTCCGTGGCCGAACAGCACCGCACGGAAGGTTGCAAAGATGATCTTCCAGTCCACCAGGAGCTGCGCTCTTTGACATACTTCACATCCAGCGCCATCCACTCCTCAAAGCTCAGCTGGTTGCGGTGCGGGGCGATCTGCCAGTAGCAGGAAAGGCCCGGTGTCACGTACAGCCGCTGCCATTCATAGGGCGTGTACTGGGCTACCTCGCGGGGCAGCGCCGGGCGCGGGTCAACCTTCATCTTGAACACCGGGCCGTCCATCTCGTTGTCCTGCAGCATTGAGCAGCAAAACTGCACATTTTATTATAATATCAGGCATCCCAGTGGATTGCAAGCAGGATGCGGAGGTTTCAACGGATATACCGGAAAATGTGAAAAAATACAGGGGGGCTGCACTTTACCCGAACAGGCTCTTTGTGTTGTGCATATAGACCGACAGCACAAGCCCCACGCAGATATACAGCATCAGCACCGAGCTGCCGCCCGCAGAATAAAAGGGCAGGGTGACGCCGATGACCGGCAGCACCCGCAGATTCATGCCTACATTCACGGCGATCTGAGCATCAGAGCACCGCCGATGCCGGCGCAGATATAGCTGCCCAGCAGGTCCTCGCTGCGCGCACCGGTGGCAAAGGTCTTGATCACCAGTGCCAGCAGTGCCCCCAGCACGATGCACAGGCCCACAAAGCCAATGACATTGCCCATCCAGCTGAGAATAAGTCGTTGTGGGCATTGGGCACGCTGTAGTACCGGCCGCTGAACAGGCCGTTGCCGAAGATGCCGCCGGAGCCGATGGCGATCTCGCCGCGCTGCTGCTGGTAGATGATGTTTTTCCAAGTGGCTTCGTTGGGTGCCCAGCCGGTGGAATTCTCCGGGTCGATAACGGCCAGAATGCGGTACCACTGGTAGCCCTTGCCGATCTTATCGCTGAAAAAGGCAAACGCCGCTGCCACGGCCACAGCTGCTGCCGAAATGGCACCGATGATATACTTCCAGCTCAGGCCCGCTGCAAACATCATGCAGCAGCCGATGATGGCGTAGATGATGGCGGTGCCGTCGTCGCCCTGAATGTGGATGATAAGGATGGGCACGGCCAGATGCAGCAGAAGCTTTACCAGCTCCTTTGGCTCGTTGATGCGGCTGCGCACATTGTTCAGGTGCATGGCAAAGGTAAGGATAAAGCTGATCTTTGCCAGCTCCGTGGGCTGGAAGGTAAAGCCGCCCAGCTTGTACCAGGAGTAGTTGTCGGTGTCACCGGCGTTGAAGCCGATGGTCAGCGGCCGATGGCCACATTGCGATGAACAGCGTGGGCAGCACCAGACCCCATGTCAGGGCTACATGCACCGGCCACACCTTGACAAGGCTGCGGTAGTCGATGCAGGAGAGTAGCAGCGCGATCACGATGCCAAGCACCGCCGCACCGGCCTGCACCAGCGCGCGGCGGTAATCGCCGATGCCGGTAATGGCACCAGTGATCTCGTCCGTGGCAAAACCGTTGCCCTGCTTTGCGGCCCAGGAGCAAGAGCCACCACCGCCATGGTGCTGCTGAAGATGCACAGCAGCAGATAGATCTTATCTGTTCGTTTAAAATATTGTCGAATGCTTTCCAAGAAAGCACCACCTTTCGTTCCCAGATGCACACCGGGTTTTGCCGCTGCAGTGGGCAATACCAACCCAGTTTATCCTATTATACACAGCCTGCACACCGTTTGCAATCCACCGGGTGTGACAGCTTTGCAAAATCCGCACGAATGCTTGACAAAGCAGACCGCACCATCTACAATGAAGGTGCAGCAGAAAGCTCCTTTGCAGAGCGCCTGCCGCGCAAAGAAAATGGCAGGAAGATGCCTGCTGGAAAAGGGCGGCGTGCCGCATTGGGCGGCAGATATGCCCGGAGGAAATGGGAATGGAACACGATATGCTCCGCCGTTTTGGGTGTGCACTGTGCGCTCTGGCTTTCGCGCTCACAGCGCTGCCCACAGCGGCTTTTGCACAGCAGCCGGAAGAACAGGCGGCTGTGCAGCAGAGCCTTTCGGCCACAGATGTGCGCGAGATGCAGCAGGCAGATGCTGCTGTGACCGCACTGACCGGAGGCAGCGACTATGCACAGATGACCGAGGACGAGCGCACAGATGCTGCTTTGCAGCAGCTGGATGCGCTGACCGCACAGGGCCTTGTAAAGCAGGGGTCTGTCTACACCGATGCCGAAAACGGCATGATCAGCTTTACCTACAGCTGCGGCGCGCTGGGCGGCATCTTGCTTACCGACCCGGAGGAGGAGAACACCGCAGCCCTGCCGGAGCTGGACGAGAGCCGGCTGCAGGAGCTGGCAGAGAACAAGCGGGTGGGCACGGCGGCGATCTATTATGCGTTTGACAACACGATCAACAGCACCCGCTACCCGTATTATGCCTACATGCAGACCTATTGGGATTCGGTGGGCCTGCAGACGGATCTGGATACCACCGTTACCGTATCCGACCTGCACAGGATGGGCCGTTACGACCTGTGCATCCTGAGCACCCACGGCGCGTACTACACCTATGAATACGGCTGGCTGTTCAAAAAGACTACCACGGAACCGCTGATCCTGCTGACCGAGAGATCGGATTTCTGGAGCGATCTGCGCTATGGCTTTGACCTGCTGGCCCACCGCGTGGTCAAGGTGAACGGTATGTATGCCGTCAACGGCGATTTCTTCCGCAGTGCCTACCGCGGCAATGGCATCGTGCTCAGCGAGACCTGCGAGTTCTACGGCAAGAACGGCCATGTGGACACCTCTATGGCAGACGGCCTGCTGGCAGGCGGTGCCAAGGCGGTGATGGCTATGTAAACAATGTCTACTCGGTGTATTCCCGCAGTATGCTGTGGGCCGCTGTGAACCGGATGATCGAGGGCGAAACGCTGGAACAGGCCGTGGACTATGCCAAGAGCATCTACGGCACCGATGATATCATCTGGTACAACGAGCAGGGCGGCAGACGGCCCATGCGGCGGCATCCCATGCGATGCTCAGCGGAGACCGAAGCGCTGCACTGCCCAACCCCTACACGGCAGCGGATGTGGATGCGGCGGCGTAAGCAACACACGGCATTGCACTTTTGCACAAAGTATATTATACTAAAGGACGGCAGAGCTTCTGCCGTCCCTTTTGCTTTATAAAATGAGGTAAGCTTCATGTCAGAATATATCACCCACTCCCGCGCCGAGACGGTGGCGCTGGGTGCCCGTATGGCCGCAGTGCTGGCACCGGGTTCGCTGATTGCGTTCACCGGCGGGCTGGGCGCGGGCAAGACCGCCTTTACCGAGGGCCTTGCCGAGGGCCTTGGCTGCACCGACCCGGTGTCCAGCCCAACCTTTGCCATTGTGAACTACTACCGCGGCCCAAAGCCGCTGGCGCACTTTGACCTGTACCGTATTTCCACTGAGAACGACCTGTGTGCTGCAGGCTTTTACGATTATTTGGATCAGGGGGCCATTGTGGCAGCAGAGTGGAGCGAGAACTTTGCAGACCTGCTGGCACTGGAAAACCCCATCCGGGTGGACATCCAGCGTGTGGACGAAAATACCCGCAGGATCACCATTGAGGGGGTAACGCTATGAACATCTTAGCTGTGGATACAGCGGGCAAAACGGCTGGTGTGGCTCTTTTGCAGGATGACCGCCTGCTGTACGAGGTGTATCTGGACGCAGGCATGACCCACAGCGAAACGCTGATGCCCATGATCGACACCTGCCTGAAGATGTGCGGCATGACCTGTGCAGATATTGACTTGTACGGTGTCAACGCAGGCCCCGGCAGTTTTACCGGGCTGCGCATCGGTCTGGCGGCGGTCAAGGGTCTGGCCTTCCCGCGGGAAACGCTGTGCGCACCGGTCTCCACGCTGGAAGCACTGGCCGCAGCCCACACGGGCGAGGGCACCGTGCTGTGCGCACTGGATGCCCGCCGTGCGCAGGTATACAGTGCCGCGTTCGACCTTGCCACCCACAGCCGCCTGCTGGAAGACGATGCCCGGGCGGTGGCAGATCTGGCCGATTTTGTAGAAAATTGCAAAAAGCCCCTGTTTTTTGTTGGTGATGGCGCATCTCTGTGCTATAATAAATACGGCAGTGTGCCGGGCGTGCTGCAGGCACCTGCGGCCCCTGCGCGGCGGACGTGCTGCTGCGGTGGCCCTTGTGGCAAAGCAGATGGCCGAAGCCGGAAAGGCTGTGCTGCCGGAGGCTCTGCTGCCGGACTACCACCGCCTGAGTCAGGCCGAGCGGGAGCGCGCAGAGCGCCTTGCAGCAGAAGCTGCAGCCAATGCCGCCCAAAACAAGGAGCAGGCATAAAACCCTGCGTGACTGAGAGAAAGGAACATTTCCATGGCAAAACCCATTGCACTGGCCGCTGACCACGGCGGATTTGAACTGAAAGAAGCTGTCAAGGCGCATCTGAAGGAGCTGGGGCTGGAATACATCGATTTTGGCACCCATAGCACCGACAGCGTGGATTACCCCGATATGGCCGTGCCCGCCTGCGATGCAGTTGTGAGCGGCGAGTGCAGCAAGGCACTGCTGTTCTGCGGCACCGGCGTGGGCATCAGCATGGCAGCAAACAAGATCAAGGCATTCGTGCCTGCTGCTGCTCTGACAGCTTCAGCTGCGAGTATACCCGCCGCCACAACGACGCCAATGCTCTGTGCATGGGCGGCCGCGTGGTCGGCCCCGGCCTTGCCTGCCAGCTGGTGGATCTCTTCCTGAACACCGAGTTTGAAGGCGGCCGCCATCAGCGCCGCATCGACAAGCTGACCGCACTGGAGAACCGCTGATCATGGCGAAGCGTATGCGGAGCTGTTTTAAATCGTAATCTTGGACCCGATAGAGTTATCTATTTAAAATAAGGAGCGTGTTTTTATGACCCCGATGATCGTTGAGCATCCGCTGCTGCAGCACAAGCTGAGCATTCTGCGCAACAAGCAGACCGGCACCAAGGAGTTCCGTGACCTCGTTGGCGAGATCGCGACCCTGCTGTGCTACGAAGCGACCCGTGACCTGCCTCTGGAAGAGGTGGAGATCGAAACACCCATCACCATGGCAAAGACCAAGGTGCTGGCTGGCCGCAAGCTGGCTCTGGTGCCCATCCTGCGCGCAGGCATGGGTATGCTGGACGGTATGCTGACCCTGCTGCCCGCTGCAAAGGTGGGCTTCATCGGCCTGTACCGCGACGAGGAGACCCTGCAGCCTGTGGAGTACTTCTGCAAGCTGCCGCAGGATATCGCAGAGCGCGATGTTCTGGTTCTGGACCCGATGCTGGCTACCGGCGGCAGCGCCATTGATGCCATCACCCAGATCAAGAAGCATGGCGCAAAGCGCATCAAGTTCATCGGCCTGATCGCCGCTCCCGAAGGCATCAAGGCCCTGCACGAGGCACACCCCGATGTGGATATCTACCTCGGCGCAGAGGATGACCACCTGAACGAGAACGGCTATATCGTTCCCGGTCTGGGCGACGCAGGCGACCGCATCTACGGCACCAAGTAAGAAACTGTATCACGGAAGGGCAGCTGGGAACAGCTGCTCTTTTTTGTGCAGACGAAAAGGGGAACGACGGCTGTCGTTCCCCTTTGTGCGTTATGGAAAAACTCAGATCTCGGCCAGAATGGCATCGCCCATGGCGGTGCAGCCAAGGCAGGTGCAGCCCTCGCTCATGTTGTCGGCGGTGCGCAGGCCCTTGTCCAGCACCTTGTTCACGGCGGTCTCAATGGCATCGGCCTCCTCGGCCATGCCGAAGGAGTAGCGCAGCATCATGCGGCAGACAGAATGCAGGCGGTGGGGTTCACGATGTCTTTGCCCGCAATATCTGGGGCCGAGCCGTGGATGGGCTCATACAGGCCGCGGGTGCGTCGCCCAGAGAGGAGGACGGGATCATGCCGATGGAGCCGGTGATCATGGAGCTTCGTCCGACAGGATGTCGCCGAACATGTTCTCGGTAACGATCACGTCGAACTGGGCGGGGTTCTTGACGATCTGCATGGCGCAGTTGTCCACGAACATCTCGCTGTATTCCACATCCGGGTATTCGGCCTGCAGGCGGTGCATCACGCTTCTCCACAGACGGCTGGTGTCCAAAACGTTTGCCTTGTCCACGCAGCACAGTTTCTTGCGGCGCTTGCGTGCGGTCTCAAAGCCGATGCGGCCGATGCGCTCGATCTCGTGCTCCGCGTAGGGCATGGAGTCGATGGCCTGCTTCTCGCCGCTGGCGAGGGTGTGGGTCTCGTGATTGCCAAAGTATACGCCGCCGATCAGCTCACGCACGATGATGAAATCGATGCCCTGTGCCACGATCTCGGGCTTCAGGGGACTGGCAGGAGCCAGCTGGGGCCAGATCTTGGCCGGGCGGTTGTTGGAGTACAGGCCCATGCCTGCACGCAGGCGCAGCAGGCCCTTCTCCGGGCGCTGCTCACCGGGCAGGCCTCCCACTTGGGGCCGCCACGGCACCCAGCAGGACGCTGTCCGCAGCAAGGCACTTGTCCAGCTCGTGCTGGGGCAGCGGGTCGCCGTACTTGTCAATGGCTTCGCCGCCCATGGCAGCGTCGGTGTAGTGGAAGGTGTGGCCGTACTTTTCGGCCACCTTGTCAAGCACACGGATGGTCTGCTTGACGATCTCCGGGCTGGAGCAGTCGCCCCAGATGACAGCAATGTTTTTTTCCATTGGTGGTACTCCTTTTATGAATGAAACTCCTTCCGTCATCGCTGAGCGATGCCACCTCCCTCTGAGAGGGAGGCTTTGGCAAAATCGGAAACTTTCCCTCTTCGCCAGAGGCTCCCTCTGTGAGGGAGCTGTCGAGCGAATGCGAGACGGAAGGAGTTTGCCTTACTGCTTCGCCTTGATGGACTTCATCAGTCCACCGGCGGAGATGATCTCCTGAATGAACGGCGGGAAGGGCTCGGCATGGAACACCTTGCCGTTGGTCTCGTCGGTAATGACGCCGGTGTCAAAGTCTACGCTCACGGTGTCGCCCGCATTGATGGCATCCACAGCCTCCGGGCACTCCATGATGGGCAGACCGATGTTGATGCTGTTGCGGTAGAAGATGCGGGCAAAGCTCTTGGCGATCACGACCGAGATGCCGGCGGTCTTGATGCACAGCGGTGCGTGCTCACGGGAGGAGCCGCAGCCGAAGTTCCAGCCTCCTACCATGATGTCGCCGTCCTTCACCTTCTTGACGAAGTCCTTGTCGATGTCCTCCATGCAGTGGCTGGCCAGCTCTTTGGCATCCTGCGTGTTCAGGTGGCGGGCCGGGATGATGACATCGGTATCCACATTATCCGGGTATTTGAAAACAGAACCTTTAGCGTTCATTGTTGTGCTCCTTTCCGATCAGACCGTGCGGGGGTCGGTGATGCAGCCGGTCAGTGCGCTGGCGGCGGCAGTGGCGGGAGAAGCAAGGTAGACCTCGCTCTTCACATGGCCCATGCGGCCCACAAAGTTGCGGTTGGTGGTGGAAACGCAGCGCTCGCCCTCGGCCAGAATGCCCATGTAGCCGCCCAGACAGGGGCCGCAGGTGGGGGTGGACACGATGCAGCCTGCATCAATAAAGGCAGTGGTCCAGCCGCGCAGGATGCATTCCTTGTAAACGGCCATGGTGGCGGGGATGATGATGCCGCGCACGCCCTTGGCAATGTGCTTGCCCTTGAGCACGTTGTAGGCGGCTTCCATGTCCTCCAGACGGCCGTTGGTGCAGCTGCCGATCACAACCTGATCGATCTTGATGTCCTTGCCCTCGCTGGCAAGGTGGGTGTTCTCGGGCAGGTGGGGGTAGCTGACGGTGGGTTCCAGCTTGTCCAGATCGATCTCAATGGTCTTTTCGTACTCGGCATCCGGGTCGGCCTCAAAGAACACCGGCTCACGCTGGCTGCGGCCCTTGAGGTAAGCCTTGGTCACATCGTCTACGGGGAAGATGCCGTTCTTGGCACCGGCTTCGATGGCCATGTTGCAGATGCACAGGCGGTCGTCCATCGTCAGGCTGGCAACGCCCGGGCCGGTGAACTCCATGGATTTGTACAGTGCGCCGTCCACACCGATCATGCCGATGATGTGCAGGATCAGGTCCTTGCCGGAGACGCGGGGGCCGAACTTGCCCTTGAGCACGAACTTGATGGCAGAGGGCACCTTAAACCATGCCATGCCGGTGGCCATGCCGGCAGCCATATCGGTGGAGCCGACACCGGTGGAGAAGGCACCCAGTGCACCATAGGTGCAGGTGTGGCTGTCCGCACCGATCACGCAGTCGCCTGCGGTCACGATGCCTTTTTCCGGCAGCAGGGCGTGCTCAATGCCCATCTGGCCCACATCGTAGAAGTTGAGGATATCGTATTTGTTGGCGAACTCGCGGCACTGCTTGGACTGGGTGGCGCTCTTGATGTCCTTGTTGGGCACAAAGTGGTCCAGCACGATGGCAATGTGCTCTTTGTCGAACACACCGTCAAAACCGGCCTTTTCAAACTCGTTGATGGCAACCGGGGTGGTGATATCGTTGCCCAGCACGATGTCCAGCTTTGCATTGATGAGCTGGCCTGCCTTGACCTCGGCAAGACCGGCATGTGCGGCAAGAATTTTCTGCGTCAGGGTCATTCCCATGATGGTACTCTCCTTTTGATACTCTCTATTGGATAGGCGGCTTGCCCTCTCAGCTTCGCTTCGCTCAGCAGCTCTCCCAAAGGGAGAGCCTTTGGCAGTTCCACGTAAACTTCATCTCTTTGCCAAGGCCTTCTCCCTTTGGGAGAGGTCGGTCACGGCG
>ENA-OQAZ01001556-OQAZ01001556.1-human-gut-metagenome-genome-assembly--contig:-NODE-1556-length-10735-cov-4.710973_pt1 | contig 10735 bp, 12 predicted proteins | sample MGYA00242737_ERZ504531 | MGnify/ENA primary metagenome ERZ504531 (study PRJEB26092, sample SAMD00036244) | human gut metagenome | host: Homo sapiens | study: EMG produced TPA metagenomics assembly of...
ACTTATCAGTACCCGAGCAGGAAAGCCATGAAGAAGATGAAAGCAGAAATCAAAAAGAATGTAAACGGTCGAAGTCTGTTAGTTGCAAAGGAAGAGGATTTAATAAAGAATCTAAATCCGAAAATCACAGGTTGGAAGAATTATTATTCCACCAAAACAAATGAGAAATGGATGCAGGCACTAGACTGGTACATTATCTGTACCTTTACAAGATGGTATAACAAGAAACACCAAAGGCGTAAACATATGTCAAGAGTGGGATTTGTTAGGAATAGCATTTACGAAAAAGGATTAAAGAAAATGGCTAGAGCATGACGTAATGCTGTAGAAAGAAGAATGTCGGAAAGCCGTGTGAGGGAGAACCTCATGCACGGTTTGATGAGGGGAAAGAGGGCGGATGCCTCTAACCTACTCTACAGGTAATAATTTAATATACACCATAAACTTTAAATAGATAGGGATATATGATATTATAATAAAGCAAGACATAATTAATAGAAGTATGGAGAAACTGAATATAGTGTGGATAAAAAAATGGAAAATAAAAAGAAATTTAATTTCAGTAATGACGAAAATAAAGGCTTTTTTTGAAAAAAGAAATTGGAACTATGTTGCGATTATTGCAATTATATTTGGTGGAGCAGTAGTAGTATACACATCATGTTGGATTAATGATTCGGACAGAAGAAATATTGCTGTTGGAATTGGAACAGGAATTATTACATCAGCATTAGTTACGTTATATCTGGAAATTATAAATGCCCAAATCGAGCGAAAAAAATTACAAAAATATAAAAAGATGATATTTAGTCCATTGTGTGATTCAGTAAGAAAGCTATATATTCATATTATATTAAACATTGATGAATATCGAGTAAGAGAAGAAAAGAAGACATTATTTTTTATTCCTATGAAAGAAACAAAAGAAATTTCAGATTTTTTTAAGAAAATGCAGGAGATTGATATAGAGAGTATTACTGAGGAAAAAGAAAAGAGAAAATTAGAAGAATTTTCAACTATCTCTTTGGTGTATTTTAAAGAGATAATTAGTCAGTATGAAGGTCTACCGTTTGAAAGCCTGTTGTTGGACAATATTATTACCCAAGAAGAATATGATAACTTAAAACATTTTACACTGATAAATGAATGTAAGAAATGTATCCATATGTTGAGTGATAATAATATGTTGGATAAAGACAAGTATTATACTAGCGTCCATTTAAATCATTGTATGTTGTTGTTTATGAATAGATTAGCAAGAATGTTTAAGTTTATTGAAGTACAAATAGAAGCAGAAAACAAGTGGATCAAGACTCATTTAGACGATATATATTATAATGAAGTATATCTTTTTTCAGACGAATATGTAGAACAATGGGCTGAGAGGGCAGAAGCAGAAGCTGAGTATTATGCAGAACATCCAGAAGCATTTGAAGATATGGAAGAAAGCGAAGAAGATAGATTATTTGAAAAAATAAACGAAGCTATATGGGCTGGAGATGTGGAAACTATAAAAAAATGTTTTCCTCAAATTGATAAAAATGATAAACAAATACAAGCAGAATTGACATGGATTGTAGCTAAAGATGTTATGAAAAATAGAGAATTGCGTGAACTATATTTTCAGAAATATGGAGTAAAATATAAAGTACGAAAAGAAAAAAGGAGAAATTCATAACGCAAAAACAGATAAAAAGTATTTGTTCAATAAATAAAGGGAACACATAAGAAGAATAATTTGTGTTCCCTCTATTTATTGAACTGCTAATTTTACATGTTTGGTTTGGATAGGTAATCATAATCTTTTGGAAAAGTGATATTGTCCCAGTCTATTTTTTTCGCTTTGTAAACTAATTCGTTATATACGGAGTCAGATCTTTTCCGGCGATATGTAGCAATGACCTGTAATGGAAGTCTGGTAGCAGTCCGAATATCTATATTTAACACCGTATTTGGTACATATTCAGAATAAGGAGTTTTTACAAAGCCAAGACAGGCTTTTACGCCACCAGCTAGTTTTTCAGTGTATAATTTCGGGTTGCAGCCATTGAAATCTCCAACCATTTTTGCAGAAATATTTTTGACCATAAGTTGTGGCAGAATTTCTAGTTTTAATTGTGTAGTTCCATCAGGGGCAAATGAAAAATCATCGGGACTTAACTTATGATTCAAACAACGCTCATAAAAATCAGTAGCAGTAGTTTTATCTGCTAATTTTATGCCTGTCAGGTGAAGAAAATTATACGGATTAAAACTTACTTCCAAAGAAGAAATATGTTTATGTTTATCTTTTAAAATGAATAAAAGCTGATATCCGTCAAGATTCTCTTTATATTTAACGGCACAATCTGTGATGATGGAAATAGCTTGTTGTTTGGTATATTTTGCCATGTTATGACCTCTGAAATCTGTAAAAATATTTAAAGGGAGATTACAATGCCGTAGCATTGTGCATCTCCCTTATAGACTGATTTTTCTGTTGTCCGCCAACACTCCAGCTCATATGTCTGGCTTTGCTTTCAGGTTTTTCTGTTGCCTGCCAACTCTCCGATCCACGTTCGGCTTTCGTTTCGGATTTTAGGTGTCAGCCACACCAACAGGATGTCGCCTGTTTTCCTATTTATAGTATATGCGATAAAATGAATTTAGTCAACGGAGAAAATGAAAAATAATTTGGAAATTTTCTCATTGAGATTTTTAGCGGAAGTAGGAATGTCCTTGTGAGGTTTCGTGCAGAGTTTCTTGGATATGCGGGTGCCTAAGAATAATATTTACATTAGAGCATACTGTACGAAGTTCCCGTTCATATTCACGCCGGGTGTTAAATTCATCCCGCTGTACGGTCTGCAATTTTGTTAAACGATTTTTTTCTTCACGCAACATTTTCAGGGTAGGAAGTTTTTGACCCTGTGATTTTTCTCTGAGTATTCGGAGAGCAGACTCATAAAGAGTGAGTTCTGCCCGGTGATCGTCATAAAATTTTTCTTTATTTCGACTTTTTCGGTAATCGGAATAGATGGATTTGTTGGCAAGGTACTGTCCGGTGTAATGAATCTGTTCATTTATATTTTTTAAAGCGTCTTCTGTGGATTTCAGAGTATTTCTGGCATCAGTGCTTTGGGCAGAGGCATTGGAAAGGGCAGTATCTAAATCTTCCTTGCTCTGGAAACCATGTTCCTGTACATAGGCAACAGTCTGAGCCATCATCTTAAGATTAGACAGCTTTACCTTTTGTGCGTATGCCTGACTTTGCTGTGTCTTGATACAGTGCTGCAAATCTGTTACAAGTCGTAAATCAGATTTTATAAAAAGGAAAGAGTGTGTAGTTTCGTCAGTTTGGACAGAAGCTGACGATTTTGACTGTTCTGAAAAATCTGTAACTGGTCTGTCAGTAGAATGTGACTTTTCAGCGTGTTGCCTGTTGGAGTTCTCCTGGAATACCTGCATAAGATGATTTTCTTCATAAAGCGTTCCGAGATTTCTTCCAGTGATGTATTTTTGACGATTAGGATGCAGGTAGCTGTATCTGCCACGACTGACTTTAAATGTGATATTATATCTATCAGACAGCAATCTGGAAAATTCTTCTTGTGATGTTGCCTGTGAAGCAACTGCATCAATCGCATCACGAAGGTATTGCTTCTCCGTTTGAAATGTTGTCTGTCTTGGAGTAAGTCCTTTCTTTTTCAGTTCTGCATTGTGTTCATCGAGATTTTTTTGACTTCTGCGTTTTGCCCAGTATTCTTTTTCAGATATTTTCTTTTCTGCGGGGTTCAGAAGATCTACCTGGTTTAGTCCATTGGAACGGCACATATCCATAACTTTTTGCTTTAAGTAGATTCTGTATCTGTCAGAAAGATGATGTTTATATCCGGCTTTTGAATCCCGGTCAAATTCCATATAGGCTGTGGTTCTGTATTATATTTTCGCACACTGTTGATTACAATATGCACATGAATATTTCCACTGCCATTATGACCATCAGTGTGGGTGCAGACAAGAGCCTGGTGTCCGGGAAAATTCTCTCTGGCATATTCTACGCCAAGTTTCTGTGCCTGTTCTCCGGTCAGACCATGTTCTTCCTGATCTTTAGGATCAAAGCTGATGATGTAGTGATGCGACTTAATCTCATTAAAAGATTGATTTTTATGAAAGAAAGCGTTAGTTTCCCGACATTCTGCATCAAATGTAAACGGATCACAATTTATACCATCCAGATAATATTCTTCACGAAGAAGCATATTCCCATTTTCATCAAGAATTGGTTTTTGTGTATATTCATCATGTTGGAAAATCAGATAGCGTTCAGTTTCTCCATAATCGGCATTTTTGCTTGCAATATGCTTCAGGATTGCCATATTAGTTTTCTCCTGCGCTATTTCTATTATTTGCATTGACAGTGATAAAATCTCCAGCCAGTTTTATTACTTCGTATTTTAATTTATAAATTTCAGTAATGCTCTTTTTGATTTCGTTGCGCATTTCCTGGGAATGAAGTCCACCAGTATTAAAGTAACGAGCTATCTGGTTCAGATTGCTACCAATCTTTCCAAATTCAGCAATTAATTTTTTTAACTCCGGTAAATCTGCCACAATTTCATATTTCACAATTACTTTTTTATTTGTTATTTGTTTACGGACATACTCTGCTAACGGGAGGCTTGCAACTTTTGCGTTTTCTGCAATTATTTCATATTCAGTATTGGTGAGACGGAGCATGATATGACGAGTATGCCGTAAGTTTTTATCTTTTTTTGGTCGTGCCATTTTATAGTTCCTTTCAAAATAAAGATATTTCTATATATAAAGCCGATTTGAAAATATCAGGCGGTAACACAATAAAAAAATTTATGGATTTTTCGTGATAGATATGATTACGATGCGACTGTTTTTTACAGGAGCCAAGTATGCATATTAGTGAAAACTGTATTATCTGAGGGTATGGGGAGCAGAATCCCCATCAAGATTGCCGGAAAGTCGAAAGCCACGAAGTGAGTTTTGAGTTACTCAGGCGAAACTTGCTCTGAAAAAGTAGAAAAGCCCTTCATAATAAAAGCCGATTATTTAAAGGGAATGGTAATAGCGAAAAGGAAAAGATTTATATGAGATATGTAATTGTATGACGTACTTTCCCAAAAGATAGTCCCTTTCAAAAAAGTACATTCTTGATGAAGATTTTAGGAAGTGTTACTTTTGATTTAAATATTCAGAAAGGGTGAAGCGAATGAAAAATATAGAAATCGGGCCAATCCGTCCACCTTCAGAAAGTAATAGTTTGTTGGTGCGAGTTACAAGAGGATGTCACTGGAATAAATGTTATTTTTGTGGACTATATAAGTCTATGCGTTTCTCTATGCGACCAATAGAAGAAATTATAGAGGATATTGAAAAACAGGCACAGTTTTATAAAGGGAAAAAGATTATATCCTGCTTTTTGCAGGATGGAGATGCGCTGGTGCTAAAGACAGATTATCTGCTTCGCATTTTGGAAACAATCCATCAATATTTTCCAGATATACAATATATTACTTTTTATGCTCGTGCTGACAGTATTACTCGGAAAAGTCCGTCAGAATTAAGGATACTGCGAGAAGCCGGACTGAATCATATTTATTCTGGAATAGAGACTGGTTCAGACCAAATTTTGAAACTTATTAACAAAGGGTTTAATGCGGATACGGCTGTGAAAAGTGGGTGTATGGCGAAAGAGGCAGATATGATACTGTCGGAATTTATTCTGTTGGGGATTGGGGGAAAGGAACTGTCAGAAGAAAATGCAACCAGAACGGCAGAAGCATTGAATGTTATTCGGCCAGATTTTATTCGTGTTCATGCGACGGGAATTAAGCCAGAATCTAAAATGGGAGAATTTGTAAGAGAAGGCTCTTTCACATTACAATCCGAAGAAGAGATTATGATAGAGCAAAAGAGGTTCCTGCAGCAATTAAAAGAAATGGACAGCTACTATGTAAATGAACATATTATAAATCTGCTTTTGGAAGTAAGAGGAAATTTACGGACGGACAAGGAGAAAATGCTGTCAGATATTAATCGCTTTTTGAATTTACCAGCAAATGAAAAACTCCTGTTTGTGATCGGCAGGCGGTTTAACATTTTTTTCATGTTGGATGATTTGAACAATCAAGAATTACATAAAAAAGCAGAAGGAGCTTTACAGAAAATCTTAAATAAAAATCCAGAAGTAGACTTTACGGTACTTTGCAATTATATACGGCAGTCACAAATTTAGAATTAGAAATAACAAAAACGGGTATAGCAAATATATTTATCTATACTCGTTTTTGCAAGTAGAAAACTTTATACTAATTTGAACAGCATGGACTTTTTACATCCAGTCCGTCAAGATAGTTTTTTCCCCATTGGCATAGAGCATCCAGAATGGGGATAACGCTTTTACCAAAGGGTGTAAGAGAATAAATTGTCTTTGGCGGTTTTTCGGGAATAACCTCTCGATGAATCATTCCGCAATCCTCCAAATCATGGAGCTGGCTGGAAAGCATTTTTGGGGTGGCGTTTGGTATTAAGCGTTGCAGTTCCATGTAATGCAAAGGTTGATCAATCAGATGCCAGAGAATGAGAGGCTTGTATTTACCGCCGATCAGTGACAGGGAGGCTTCTACCGGACAATTAAAATGTATTTGTTTATCTTTCATTATGAGTTCTCCTTTGACAAGGGCGCTATCTTTTTTGATAGTGCCTATCAAAAAAGTGCATTCTTGTGGTTTTTCTTTTTGGTGTTACAATAAGTTTATAGTTGGTTGACACATTTATATTACAACAGAAAGGATTGAAATACTATGGATTTTATCAATATTGCAAAGAGCCGCAGCTCTGTGCGTGATTACAACAACAAAAAAGTAGAGCCTGAAAAACTGGAAAAAATTCTGGAGGCTGCTCATGTGGCTCCGACAGCGCGAATCTCCAGCCCGTTCATTTGATCGTTGTCCAAAGCGAGGAAGGTCTTGCTAAAATTGGTAAGGCCGCAAATATTTATGGAGCATCTTTGGCGATTATTGTCTGCGCTGACCATGACAAAGCATGGGTACGTCCGTTTGATGGAAAGCAGACTGGTGACATTGATGCTTCGATCCTGACAGACCATATGATGTTGCAAGCGACAGAACTGGGACTTGGCACAGTTTGGGTTTGCTACTTCAAGCCGGACGTACTTCGGAAGGAATTTACGCTTCCTGATAATCTGGAACCAATCAATATTCTGGTTATCGGCTATTCGGATGAAGAGCCTGCCGACAGGAACCGTTTTGAAGCACAGCGTATTGCGATGAGTGAACTGGTTTCATATGAAAACCTGTAAAAAAATATTTGGCGCAGCCCATTATAGTTTACGGGGCTGCGTTTTATCGTTCTGAAATATGAGCATAGGTTTCTTCCAGTATCCATTGGATATGTTCATCCTGCAGGGAATAAAATACCCGTTTTCTTGCTTTGCGGGAACGGACTAATTTTGTAATCCGGAGTGCATGGAGTTGATGAGATATGGCAGAATTAGTAAGGATAGTGTTTTTGCAAGGTCATTGACACATTGTTCGCCCTGCATTAATTGCCAGAGGATTTTCATACGTGTGAAATCGCCCATAGCCTTATGTAGTTCACTCAGTTTCTCCAATTCAAAGGCGTTTGGAACGTCAAAAGTAATATTTTGTGGTTGGCTCATAATATATCTCCAATCTGTGAAAAGCTGTTTGACAGATAAAATTTAGGTGAGTATCATAGTTTAAGGAAGGAGTTGATTGATATGCCGCATTATAATCTGCCTCATAATCATGGGCAGAATATCGAACGAGTTTTAGATAATATGCCTTCGGCAGAGGGCTTTCAGGATATATCTTTTTTGTTTCAGCAGCTTGGCGATTCAACACGTTTAAGGATTTTGTGGCTCTTGTGCCATTGCGAGGAATGTGTATGCAACATAGCGGCGGCTGTTGACATGAGCGCTCCGGCTGTGTCCCATCATCTGCGTATTTTAAAGAAAAGTGGAATTATTATTAGCCGCAGAGAAGGAAAAGAGGTATATTACACCCTTTCAGATACCCCGCAGGCAAAATTATTACATCGTTCTGTTGATGCGTTATTTGAAATATCCTGTCCGACAAATCAATAATCTAATTCCTTATCCAACGGAAGTTTGAGGAAATGCGCCGCTTTTACTTCAAAATGCGGCGCATTTCTAAACCAGTTAAGACAGCGTGGATGCGTCTAACCGTTTTACTTTCATGGCACGAATTGCGTTTAAAATAGCAATAACAGAAACACCAACATCAGCGAACACAGCCGCCCACATATTTGCATATCCCACAGCCCCTAAAATCAGTACCAGGAATTTTACACCTAAAGCAAATACGATATTTTTGGTTTGCGATGCGGATGGTCTTTCCAGCAATTCGTATTACAGAGGCAATTTTGGAGGCTCGTCTGTCATTAAAACAATATCAGCCGCTTCAATCGCCGCATCAGAACCCAAACCGCCCATTGCAATTCCTACATCTGCCGTGCCAGCACAGGAGCATCGTTGATTCCGTCTCCGACAAATACCAGTTTTCCTTTTTCGCTTTTTTGTTTCAACAGTTCCTCTACCCGTTCAACTTTATCCGCAGGAAGAAGTTCCGTATATGCCTGATCCAGACCGAGACGGGCAGAAACTTTCTGACCTACGCATCTGCGTCTCCGGTAAGCATAATAGTTTTGCGTACACCGGAAGATTTCAAATCCTTGATTGCCGCTGGAGCATCTGTTTTGATTTCATCCTCAATGACAATACATCCGGCATATTTGCCGTTACAGGCAATGTAAACAACCGTACCAATGGAAGTGCAAGGGATATAACGAATGTTTTCTCGTTTCATTAGTTTAGCATTGCCAGCCAGAACTGTATTATTGTCAATGACAGTACGCACACCGTGTCCTGCAACTTCTTGAATATCCCCGATGCGATTATGGTTGATCTCTTTTCCGTATGCCTTTTTTATGGAAAGCGAAATCGGATGATTAGAATAATCTTCTGCGTATGCGGCAAGTTCCAAAAGCTGTATGTCTTTTATGCCGTTTGGATGAATCTCACTGACAGCAAAAGAGCCTTTTGTCAAAGTCCCTGTTTTATCAAAAACCACATATTCAGCATGAGCTAATGATTCCAGATAATTGCTGCCTTTTACCAAAACACCGATTTTAGATGCTCCCCCAATACCACCAAAGAAACTAAGCGGTATGGAGATAACAAGCGCACAAGGACAGGAGATAACCAGAAAAGTTAATGCCCGGTAAATCCATATGCTGAATGCCTGTCCGGTAATAAATGGGGGAAGGATTGCCAGAGCTAATGCCGCAAATACTACAGCAGGGGTGTAGTAGCGGGCAAAGCGGGTAATAAAATTCTCGTGTCCGTCCTTTTTTATCACTTGCATTTTCTACTAGATCAAGAATTTTTGCTACGGTGGATTCTCCAAATTCCTTAGTTGTGCAAATTGTTAAAATCCCGGTCTGGTTAATGCAGCCACTTATGACTTCCATTCCCGGCTCTACCTCACGAGGCATGGATTCTCCGGTAAGCGCAGAGGTATCTAATGCAGAGGAACCTTTCAGAATAGTTCCGTCCAGTGGAATCCGTTCTCCCGGTTTTACTATGATTGTGTCTCCAATTTGGACTTCATCAGGATCGACCTGTATCAATTCCCCATTACGCTGTACATTCGCATAGTCCGGACGAATATCCATTAAACTTGCAATGGATTTTCGAGATTTGGAAACGGCATAAGACTGGAACCATTCACCAACTTGATAAAACAACATTACAGCTACGCCTTCTGAATGTTCTCCCAGAACCAATGCGCCGATAGTGGCAATCGTCATTAAAAAATTTTCATCGAATACCTGTCCATGAAGAATGTTCGTGATTGCTTTCCATACAATATCCCATCCAACAACAATGTAGCAGATAAGGAAGATGCCTGCCTCCATATATTCAGGAAGGTAAAACAGGCTTCCTGCAAAAAATAGAATTGCCGCTATGACAATTCGTGCAAGCAAATGTTTTTGCTTTCGTGTCATAATCTATAGTCTCCTTCTGATGTAAAAACACCAGCTACCGGGATACGGCAGCCGGTGTCCAGCTTCGTTTATACCTTTACAGTTACATCCGGCTCGATTTTTTTGATCAGTGCCTTTGCTTCGGTCAGGATAGCATCAAATTTGTCATCCGGCGCTTCGAGTATCATTTTCTGGTTCATAAAGTTTACGGATACATTTGTGACGCCATCAATCTTCTTTACAGCAGTTTCGATCTTTGCGGCACAGTGTCCGCAGTCAAGATCGAGTAACTTGATTGTTTTTTTCATAAGGATTATCCCCTTTCTTTAGTAATTTTAGTTGGTTTGACATGACTGAACAATTAAAAGAATGTTTAATCGTTCATGCCGCAAGTATATGCACGATAAAGGAAAAAGTCAACGGATTGGAAACAGATATACCTTTTGGATCGCAAAACCTACTAGATTGGATTTATGAGAAAAAAATTATATTTTCAAGGATTTTCTGAAGTATGTGTCGCTGAACATTCTGGGGCAAACGGCGTATTCCTGCTACACGCTGGCGGACACATTTTTCGTGTCTGCTAAACTGGGAACAAATGGTTTAACTTCCCTTAACCTTGCCTTTCCAATATTTTGCCTAATAAACGGAACCGGGCTTATGATCGGTA
>ENA-OQAZ01001557-OQAZ01001557.1-human-gut-metagenome-genome-assembly--contig:-NODE-1557-length-10728-cov-1.763041_pt1 | contig 10728 bp, 9 predicted proteins | sample MGYA00242737_ERZ504531 | MGnify/ENA primary metagenome ERZ504531 (study PRJEB26092, sample SAMD00036244) | human gut metagenome | host: Homo sapiens | study: EMG produced TPA metagenomics assembly of...
ATTATTATATATTTTTTTCAACTATTAAATGAACTACAAAATATCACAATACCAATAATTAACAATACTATAATATTTTTTTTATATTTTTTCATTATTCTTTCTCCATTGTCAACCACCTTCAAACACTGCCACAACCGTTCTGCAAAGTATCTTCATATCCAGTCCGAGGCTCCAGTGTCGATGTAATCCAAATCCATTTTTACAATTTCTTCAAAATCTTTTACCGTACTTCTGCCATATGCCTGCCACATACCGGTAATGCCCGGTTTCATGGACAATCTGCGCTTGTGGTGTCCCTGATACTGTCTGAATTCATTCACCGTTGGCGGACGTGTACCCACAAGGCTCATATCGCCCTTTAATACATTAATAAATTGCGGCAGTTCATCAATACTCGTCTTTCTGATGAACTTTCCGACCTTTGTGATACGCGGGTCGTCCTTTATCTTGAACATCAGCCCCTGCATCTCATTTTGTGCCATCAGTTCTTTTTTACGTTCTTCTGCGTCCATGTACATGGAACGGAACTTGTATACATAAAAATACCGTCCGTTCTTTCCGACACGCTTCTGCTTAAAAAATACCGGTCCCTTTGATTCCAGCTTGATAGCCGGAACGACAAAAATCATGGCAACAAGCATAATGCAGATACCAACGAGCGAACCGACAATATCGATTGCCCGTTTAAATGCCAGTTCTTTATAGTCATAGAAACGGTTGGCAAATGTCGCAACCGGAATATTGCCGAGCTTTCCAAGGCTCATATCAAAGTCCTTATAATTTTCAAGCGTATTTAAGTGCAGATGAACCACCACACCCATTTCTTCCAGTTCCATGACCAGTGATGTAATCTTTTCCATGCGTGCCGTATTCAGGTCTATATAGACCTCATCAACAATGCCGCCTTTTATGTATGCAATCATATCATGTACATCTGCTACGACCGGTATGCCGTTTATTTCCGTTCCACGCATATCCCGGTCAACGATGATAATCCCTGAAATCTGCTTTGTTGTATCCATTTTTCAATTTCTTTTAATCCATCCACACGATCACTTGTCGTAATTGCTACCACCCGGTTTACGGACTTGCCAAGCTTTGCATGGCTTAAAATGGATTTTCTCACGATTCTTCTAATAATAAACGCCAGTACAATATTAAACACAACCACCAGCACATAAACTCCCCTCGGAAACTGCTGGTTTGTTCTTTTTAACAGTTCATAAATGGCAATAATGCATGCATTATAACGTTCAGATGTACTACTGCTTTTAGTTCTTCAAATTTTCCCCTCTGTAAAAAGTCATTATTCTTTGAATAGAATAAAAACGCAAGCATATAGGATACCACTACTGATACCAGACTGTCCCCCATCTGTGAAAAATAGACCGGTATTGATACATTTTTCCACAACGCCAACCAAAGATACCCGGCGATATAATAACTTGCAATTAATCCGATGAGATCTGTGATAAACAGAATGGCGTTTTGAACTTTTTCTTCTCCCTGATTCATCTTTTATCCTCAACTAATTTTTTCTAATCTGTAGGTATTATTCCAATCTTTTCTATATTATCCCAACTCTTTATTCTTGTCAATTGTAGAACTGCCTTGTTTGTAACAATTTTACGGCTGTTTTCATCTGATTCCCCAAAATACAAGGGGGTGGGGCATATTTATATCCCCCCCCCTGCATTTTTTTTGATACAATTTATTTCAGATAGATGATGTACAATATCTTTTTCCCCTACCAAAACCCCTTCCGGCGGAATAGCCACAGCAGTAATACCAGCACAAGTGCGCTGATTCCTGCTGCCATCGGATAGCCATATTTCCACGACAGTTCCGGCATATAAGAAAAATTCATGCCATACCAGCCCGCAATCAGATTCAGCGGCAGACACACTGTTGTTACCGCTGTAAGAATTTTCATAATGTGATTCTGCCGGATTCCCAGTTCCGACTGATAAACCTCCTGTACCTGCACCGCATACTCCCTAAGCACTGTGTTTCTGTGGCAAGCCGCTGTGCTTTTTCTTTGATTCTTGCAAAATAAGCCGTGTGTTGTGCATCCAGAACAGCATTTTCATTTTCTTCCAGCGCAGCTGCGATTTCAATGAACTGGCTGTAATAACGGTAAAACTGAAAAATTTTCTTTTTTACCTGTAACATACTGCTGTTAAAATCCATTCCGCCCGCACGAAACACTTCTTCTTCTAATACGGATAACGTCCTTTCCAGTTTTTCCATATACTGCAGATCATCTGCGGTCATTGCACCAAACAGCTCATACAAAAAACGTTCTTTGGTATAGGCTTCTTTATGAAGAAACGTATTTATAAGTTCCTGCACTTTTCCGGCTGATCCTGTATATTGTATACAGACAATTTTTTCTACTGTTATAAAACTGCAAAATGCCACGACACATTCTTTTTTGTTTTTTCCGGCACATGCCATTCTATCAGCGTATGGCTTTTATCCTGTATCACCCTGCACCCGCGGATATATTCCCCTCCGCTGCATCCACAGCAAAACTGTCCAAATGACTGGCTGTTTTCCAGTTTATGCGCATCGATTACTGCAATTGTGTCTTTTTGTTCCCAGAATTCATCTTCACAAACCGTTTTCAGACCGGACGATACAATCTGATAAAACACGCCATCCTGCATACTGGTCTCCATTCCCCTGTACCTGAAACTCATACTCCCTAAGCACCTGTATCATACAACAACAGTATTTCCCCTTTTCCGGCGGTTTAACCGCAAAAAGACGGCAAATACCATTTATCCGTGCATGGTACTGCCGCCTTTACAACTCTAATTCTGCGCTTTTTAAGCGATAACAAATCCGTTCTGTACGGTATATGTCTTTCCATTATCCGCTACGGTTCCCGAATAATCATAAGCAATGATTCCGTTTCTGTAATACCAGCTGCCATACTCATTGGATGCGATTCCTGTATAATTTAAGTCAAGCAGCCCATTGTTAAAGTACCACCAGCCGTATTCATTTAATGCCATTCCGGTGTAGTTAAATCCAGTGCGCCGTTGGTCATGTACCACCAGCCATATTCATTCAATGCCATTCCTGTGTAACTTAAATCCAGCGCGCCATTGGTCATGTACCACCAGCCGTATTCATTGGATGCCATTCCCGTATAACTTAAATCAAGTGTTCCATCATTAAAGTACCACCAGCCGTATTCATTAGCTGCCATTCCTGTGTAATCTGCCTGAATGACATCATCCTCTACAACTACCCAACTGTCAGAAGTAACATCTCCGCCATTCGCAAACCAGTATCCCAGTTCTATGCCTTTTTCATATACGGCATATGCCTGCGCACGGTATCCATATCCGTTCAGATGGGTGTTATCAATGCGGTAATTTCTTAACTGCAGCGAAATCAGCCCCTTTTCGGCACGTTCCCTGTCCTCGTCTGTTTCATCCAGTCCGTTAATTGAAAGCCCGTTTTCAATCAGATACTTTCTTGCCGTAACCACGTGTTCCCCAAATGCATCTTTTAATGCTGCCTCATACCATGTATCCTGCATCCCCGGTTCATAATCGCTCTCTCCCCATATCTGGTCGGTATCATTGGATCATCTGTCGAGCTGATGATGATATAATTAGAACAGTCTGCCTCATCAAGCATATTCTGATACTGCTCAATTAAATCATCCATATTGCTCCATGTTCCGTTATCCCCCATCTCGATAATCATAATATCACCAGACTGATCTCCGTATTCTGCACTGCGGTCTACGATTTCATAAGTGTTTTCCCCGCTGACACCGAAATTATTGACCGGAAATCCCGTCAGTTCTTTTAAAACCCTCGGATAGGATATCACCCACTTCCGCCCTGTCCTGCTGTCATCGAGTCACCCCAGCAGTTAATCAAAAAGCGGTGATAAAAGGTCATGCCGGAAAATCCCGCTGCCTGCGCTTTTTCTGTAAAACAGCCAAATGCTGCTATCATCCCTGCTATTGCGGCAATCCATACAACTGCTTTTCTTTTTTCGAAATATTTTTTTCACTTGTATCTTTTCCTTTCTTCTTTTAATTCCTGCTTAGGCATTTTAATTTAATATACGAATTCCTTCCCCGTAAGGCTTTCGTATTCTGCAAATAATAACACAACGCGGTTTACGGTTCAACATCCGCTGTAAATACCTGTCAATTTTCTTGAGAATTCCTTGTTTTTACGGTATACTGTACATAACAATATAAATATTATTTTAGTATATCTGCAAAGGAAAATTTACAATGGATAAGCTTGATTCAAAACCACTTTTTAACATTGTGTCTGGCATTACAATTTTATGTATTATCGTAGGCAGTCAATGGTATTTATGTCCTGATATTATAACCCGGATTATTTTCACTTTTCATATTCCGGTCTTATTTATTATCAGTGGATATTTTTTAGAAATTAAAACGTTCGGCAGACACTGCTTTATACTTTCCGCACTTTGATGATTCCGTATTTTATTACCTGTGCGGTCATTATTGCTATTATGGCAGTCCGTATTTTTTTTTACAGGGTCCGGTTTTACAGAGTCTTTTCATGAGCTGCTGTTATGGGTATGGGCAGCCTTTTACGGCTCCGGTGTGGATTACTTTACACCTGCATATATCCGCATGATCGGTTCACTGTGTTTTCTTCCGGCATTATTTTTTGCCGTTAATATTACACATTTGTGCCTGCGCACCCGGTATGCCGTCATCAGCATTGTGCTGACTGCACTTGCCGGTTTTGCTACCAGCCGGATTTTCTGGCTTCCTTATAGTATCCAGACTGCTATGACAGGAACCATTTTCGTATTCTGCGGCTTTATGCTCCGCGAAAAGAATATCCTTGCCAGATTAAAAGAAGCACCTTTTATTCCGGCTGTCTGTTTTATTCTTTCTGCGGTATACATCGCCAAAGGCGGCGGCAGGTTATTCATGGTAAATAACAATTACGGCTATGGCATCTGGGACTGGCTGGCTGCTTTTTGTGCCTGCATTTTTCTTTTTTATGCGGCAATGCTTATTGAGCAGCACTGTCCACGGTTAACCGCCCTCGGAAACCGGATTGGTTCGCACTTTATGCTTATTTTTTTGTCTGCATTTAACCGAACTGAACTGTTTTCCATGGAGTTCTTTACTGACCTGCTTCAATGAACACCGGATAACAAATACTTATGTACAGTCTGTACTGTTTTTTGTAATCCATATCCTGCTGATAACCGGCGGACTGCTGATATGCCTTTTACTCCGGCGGCTGCATCCTGCCGGACACGGGAAAAATACACTGGTCACAGAATCCGGTCCAGCCCCGGTAAGCAAACGCGTAGAATGGTTGATATGGCAAAAGGCACCTGTATTCTGCTTATGCTTTATGCACATATGCCAATTGACAGCAATATCCGCCAGATTATATTTTCTTTCCATATGCCGGCTTTTATGCTGTTAAGCGGCTATTTTACCAAAAACTGTTCCTGGAAGCACTTTTTTAAAAGCACATGGAAAGGGCTTCTTCTGCCTTACTTTGGCATTGAAGTACTGGTTGCGTTTGTCCGTGTATGGCGCCAATGGCTTTATGTCGGAATCAGCATGGATACAACCGTTTCACTGTTACGTATGCAGGCAAAGATTGCACTGTTTGGCATGAGTTATTCGTCTTCTGTTTTTACGGACATTGGCAGTGTATTTGTAATCTGGTTTGTAATCTGCCTTTTCTTTGCCCGGATGCTTTTTATTGCCATTTTAAAGCTTTCACGCGAAAAAGAAGCACTTACATGCATTCTGGTGGCTGCCGTCACCATCACCGGCTGGTATATCGGCACGCATGTTGCATTTTTACCGGAAAGTTTTGATGTTTCCATGACCGCAGCTGCGTTCATTTATGCAGGATATCTTTTAAATAAATATTCTGTCTGGCAGTATTTAAAACGCTATCCTTTAAGCATTGTGCTGACCGGCTGTATCTGGCTTTTGCAGATACAAAAGGGCGGAATTGAATTATCCATACGTTCCTACCCGCTTTTTCCACTGAGTCTGTCAGGTGCAGTATGCGGAACGGTCATTTTATGCCTGTGCTGTCAGATGCTCAGCCGTTACACGATACCGACGGCGGTTTTGAAGTTTTTTGGCAGAAACAGCCTTGCTATTTTAGGCATTCACTGTATTGAAGCACAATTTATCCACTGGGAAGGACTTCTTTTGAATGCAGATGTTTTTATGCAGTTTTTAATGCGTATGATCTGTATTTGTGCTACGCTGGTGTTGTGGATTGCCATAAAAACATTTTTTCAATCTGTTATTTTAAAAACTGCCAGGTGACGGTTTTTTAAAATATAAATTTATTTACTAAAGGAGGATTTCTATGAAGAAAGCAGTACAAAAAATGTGTGCAGCTTTATCGCTGCATTTGTATTTGCGCTTTGCCTTTTGCAAAGCAGATACTGCACAGGCTGCCGGCGGCGGCTGGCTGTACCTGAATCCCGGGGACAATACCTGGTACTACTATATAGACGGTGTCATTGATACGTCCTATACCGGTCTTGCCCAGAATGACTTTGGCTGGTGGTATGTTTCCAACGGTACAATCGACTGGAATTATACCGGTATGGCTGCCAACGAATTCGGATGGTGGTATGTTTCCGGTGGTACAATTGACTGGAATTATACCGGCATGGCTGCCAACGATTTTGGATGGTGGTACATCACTAACGGTGCCCTAGACTGGAATTACACCGGTATGGCTGCCAACGATTTCGGATGGTGGTATATGACTAACGGTGCTTTAAACTGGAACTACACCGGTATGGCTTCTAATGATTTTGGATGGTGGTATATCACCAACGGTGCATTGGATTTAAGCTTTCACGGCATCGGCAGTAACGCATACGGTTACTGGTACTACAATAACGGCGTAATTGATTTTAATTTTAACGGAGAATTTACTTTTAACGGTATGACTTATGATGTTACCGGCGGTTTTGCGTTCCGCGTGAAGACATTTTCCGTGTCGGCAATGCTGCTACAGGAGAACTCACCGGCGGTGTGTATATGATCCGCAGCAACAGCAATCCAAACTATGCTTTAACAGTAGAGGAATCCGCTACTGCAGAAGGCGGCTACAATCTGGTAATGTCTAAGATTACCGGCGCGAACAGCCAGAAATTCCTTGTTGTTAAAGATGAAACCAGCTCAACCTACTGTTTCATGTCCCTTGCTTATATTGATGCCAACGGAGATGATGCATCACACAAGTGGCTGATTAATTCTTACAACCACGGCTGGGGAACCAATGCTTTTACAGACAATGTACAGGTTACTTCTGATTCCGTAAACGGAACAAAGAACTGGACGGTTACTGAAACTTCTGCAGGTGTATATACGATTGCTATTGCGCGTACGGATTATACCTTCTACATGACCAGCGAGGATAATTCCAATGTAGGAACTGCTTTATGGTCTAATGCAGGAACACAGACCTTTAACTTTGTATCTCCGTATACACAGATTCTTGCTGACGGCGCTTATACCATCGCTGCTTCTGATAACACAGCTGCGATGCTTTCTGCAAAGGATGCTTCTGTAAAAGACGATACACCGATTACACTGGCTGACGCTTCTGAAGGTTCTGAACAGTTATTCTATATCAACTGTATTGATTCTTCAAAGGTCTTTATAAAATTAAAAATGCCAATTCACAGCGTTTTGTGTATACAAAGGGTTCTATTTCTATCGGCACTGCCGTAATGCAGGCGCAGGGTACTGATAATATTGACCAGACATGGTATATCCAGAAAAACACAAACGGCACTTACAGTTTTATTTCCGCAAACAGCTATCAGTACTTAACTTTAAGCGGTGCAGCTGCTTTTGGAACTTCACTGCAGCAGGCCATCGGACATGATACTTCTGCCCAGCGTTTTGTTCTGACACCAAAATCTTTTGGTCAGGAATCTTTAACAACCGGTATTTACTCTTTCGGTAATAACAATTACCGTATTTCTTCTTTAGGAAACGGCGTTTATACCATATATTCATTAACACAGAACGGATTCTGCGCAGCAAACGGTAATGGTTCTATGTATTTTGCAGCATCTTCTGACGCTGCAGAAGCAAAGTGGCTGGTAACAAAGACCTCTGACGGATATGTTTTCCAGTCTGCCGCACATCAGACTTATATGACATCTGATGCAGCTTAAGCAGCAATGCAGAAAATATTTCAATTTCTGATTTGAATGCTTCTGTAACGGATTACAGCATGAAATATGATTTATCTGCACTGAATGCGCTGGATTCCTTAAACGGCATCCAGGTTATTTCAAGATTACACACATTAGGACTTTCCCGTTCTGACCTTATGAACCCGGAAGCCAATATGACTTCATTGAATACAAATATTCAGAGTGCATTAAGCGGATTACCTACACAGACTGTACAGTATACCGGAACTGACGTAGACGATTTAAATCAGTTCTTACAAAACAACACCGGAAAGATTGTACAGCTTACACAGGACATTCAGGTGTATAAGAACACCAATGGTTCTTTTGGTATTATCATGGTTCCATCTGATACTATTTTAGATGGAACTGGCCACCGTCTTGTTATGAAAGCCGGTTATACCGAAGCTCCTGATGTCGGCGTTGTATTATATGTGTATAAAGATGGTGTAATTCCATCCACAAACTGCGGCGTAAAGAATTTATCTACCGATATTCCTTATGTAAACAGCATTAATGTATTCAGTGCTGACAATATTCTGATTGAAAACAATACATTAAATAATGCTACTAAGAGCGGTATCATGATTTCTGACGAATACGGTTCAACCGTAAACGGAATCATCCGTGGCAACACTATTAACAATGTTGGTGATGATGCTATTGCCGTTTATGGCAACCATTCAAATCTTCTGATTGACAGCAACCGTATTTCAGGCGCAAAAGGTTTTGCAGGTATTGCAATCAGCTGTCTGCAGAACGGTCAGCAGATTCGTGTTGACAACGAAACAACCGGTCCTCATGATATCATTGTAACCGGAAATGTTATTTCAGGCTGCAGCGGTGAAGCTTTATACTGCATCGGTTCTTATAAGACATATATCACTTATAATACACTGCGTGACAGTATCCTTGAAGGCGTATGCCTTGACAGCGGCTGCATCGGAAACTACTTTGCCCACAATGAAGTTGTAAACAACGGTATTGCAGGCGGACTTCCGGGTGTATCTATCGATAATGGTATTTACAATATTGTTGACAGCAATAACATCTATAACAACAGCTGCAGCGGTATTAAACTGGTTCGTACCGGTCTGGGTAATATTATCGTAAACAATATCTGTACGGATAATGCATACAACCAGATGGGTGCAAAGAGTTCTGGTATTGATATTGAACCGCTTGCTGTTGAAACCGAAAACCTCGGTTATATTGATGGTTTAGGAAGCAACTGGAATGTTGTTTTAAATAATACCGTAACAGGTTCACACGATTTCGGTGTATTTATCGCCGATGATGATACTGCAAATAACGGTGGTTCTTCTTGTGAAAATGTCATTATGTACAATAAGTTCTCATCAGCCTATACATTTGGCGCTGCAGATTTCTCATCTATGAGCAGTACTGTTAAAAACAATATTACTTTAAACTAGCTCCTATTAAAAACGCAGCGCATATTATCGGGCGCACTAAAAAAGGGCAGCGGCTTTACAATGATTGTAAGCCGCTGCCCTTTTTTACTTCTGTTTCTTTTGTTTCTTATATATGCCCTGCACTCCGTTGATACATAAAACAACAACCACAATAAATATTGTCCTTAAAATAATGGTTGTCAGTCTTGTAACCGGCACATGGCATTTCACTTCTATAAAATCCCACGAAAGAATCAATATTTCAAATAAATGTACACATAAAATCTTCATGCTGTTCTTTCCAAACCAGGAAAGGCATCTGCTGATTCCCGGGATTTTATCCAGTTGTATGGCAAGCTTCATCGTCATAACACTTCCTGCAACTGCACCGAATAAAACGACAAAGTTTGGCACGACACGGATTACCATATTAATCCCGCCCGTATGGGAAGCATAGACCCATACGATTACACAAAGAATCCAGCAAATCCACGGAAGCTTTCCCTTCTCCCATATCCGGATTTTTTGGAGCAGATAGCCGATATAAACAAATAAAATTGCAAATCCGCCCACATCTAAATTCGTTGGAATCCAGATATACTGTCCTACAATATAAGAAACTGCCGAGATTCCGATGATTAAAAACGCTCTCTGCCATTCCTGCCAGCTCTTTGTATAATGAAATACTACATGTATAATAATGTCACTCCAGAAAAATGCCCATAAAAACCAGATTGCACCGATCATCCAGACTGTAAAGAACCATTTACTTCCATCTACACCATATCCGAAAACTGCACCAATCATCGTATTTAAGCACAAATTCTGGATATTCTGAACCGTCCAGCCCTGTAAGTACGCACTGACTGCCCTTCCAAGAATTACACATACACTCGTAATGTAATATGGGACAAGCAGTTTTTTAATATTGCCTGCAATGGTTTTTTTGATACTCTTTTCGCGGAATAACAGTCCTGAAGCAATGAAAAATAATGGCATATGAAACGCAAAAATATAATCATTTACCTTCAGCCAATCAGCGAATGTCCGAGAATCACCAGATATATGGCAATTCCTTTTGTAACAT
>ENA-OQAZ01001558-OQAZ01001558.1-human-gut-metagenome-genome-assembly--contig:-NODE-1558-length-10725-cov-1.673618_pt1 | contig 10725 bp, 16 predicted proteins | sample MGYA00242737_ERZ504531 | MGnify/ENA primary metagenome ERZ504531 (study PRJEB26092, sample SAMD00036244) | human gut metagenome | host: Homo sapiens | study: EMG produced TPA metagenomics assembly of...
GATGAAAATGTCTGAAAACAAAACAGATCACGTAATTCAGTTTTCTGCAAAATAAGAGGAAACTATATTTGAATAAAAGAAAAACAGGACAGGAGCAGGAGGTGAAAGCCGCCTGCTTCTTGAAAACACAGAGATACCAGATACTGGAACGAAATTACCGCTGACAAAAAGGGAGAGATCGACCTGATTGCCCGGGAGGGGCAGTATCTGGTATTTGTGGAAGTGAAATACAGATCAACAAACGAAAGCGGTCTGCCGGAAGAAGCCGTAGATCTGCGGAAACAGCGACAGATCTCCCGGGTGGCAGCCTGGTATCTGACAGAGAAAGGTCTGGATATCTATACACCGTGCAGATTCGATGTGGTGGCGATTGAGGGAGAAGAGATCCGGCTTTACCGGGATGCATTTTTCTACCAGGGTTAAAAGAAGAAATCTGGGAGGCAGAAACATCTGCAAATATGGAAAAACGGATAGAAAGTCTTTCAAAAAAGATGAAATACAGAAAACAAACAGCCAGTATCAGAAAATAAAACAGTACAGCAGGAGAGCAGATTATGGACATTCATTGGAAACAGGAATATACAGGAGATATGGAAGTCAGACAACGGGACGGTGTAACTTACCTTTCTTATCCAAGACTGGAACGGGAATCCGCCATTGTACACGGTTTCAGCACCCGTCTGGGTGGTGTGAGTGAGGGCTGTCTCGGAAGCATGAATCTCAGCTTTTCCAGAGGAGATAACCCGGAAAATGTACTGGAAAACTACCGGAGAATCAGCAGAGCCATCGGATTTCCGGTAGAAAGCATCGTTACTTCTGATCAGACTCATACGACAAATGTGCGCCAGGTAGGAAAAGAAGACTGCGGATGCGGCGTCCTAACACCACGGACCTTTCACGACATCGACGGACTGATCACGGATGAGCCGGGCGTAACCCTTGCCACCTTCTACGCCGACTGCGTTCCGCTATATTTCTACGACCCGATCCACAGAGCCATCGGTCTGTCCCATTCCGGCTGGCGGGGAACCGTAGGAAACATTGCAAAAGTAACCGTAGAAGCCATGCAGAAAGTCTATCACACAGACCCGGCAGATCTCATCGCAGCCATCGGTCCCTCCATCTGCCAGGACTGCTACGAAGTAAGCGAAGACGTCATCGAAGAATTCCGCCAGGCCTACCTGGAAACCATCCACACCAAACTCTTCTACCGGAAACCCAACGGAAAGTACCAGCTAAACCTCTGGGAAGCCTGTCACCAGAACTTCCTCACCAGCGGCATACGTGAAGAAAATATCCTCACCCCCAACCTCTGCACCTGCTGCAACCCCGATTTTCTCTACTCCCACCGCGCCTCCCACGCAAACGAGGAAACCTCGCAGCCTTCCTGGGACTACGATAAAGAAAGAACCATATACATACAAAAACACTGTGTACGCTCAAATAACCATTATTATAATGGAAAATTGAGTTGTTACACAGTGTTTTTATGTACAAATATAATGTGATTATATGCAGAAAATTACTATCGATATATGCATTTAAAGACAACTATCTAAAAACATCAAACACCTTCCGAAAAGTAATCGAGTTTCCGCCAACATCAGTAAACGACCCGGGGGATCAGGGGCTGGAAACACTTTGTGAGCGGTTAGAGAAAGATTTAGATCCGGCGCTTAGAAGAACTTGACAGTGAGCGGCTCTCCGCGACTGGCACATAGTTCTTCTTAGCGACTAGCTAAAATTTTCTCTGCTCACGTTTTCAGCCCTGATCCCCCGGGTCGTTTACGTACGCCTAAAAAAAACTTTTCTAAGAAACTCTATTTTTTCTCTTCTCTGTTCTTAGCAAGCAATTTCGTAATCTTAGAAGTCGTAGACCGAACCTTCTCAACCGAAACATCATGATTCAGAGTATCCATAATACTTGCCAGATATTTACCCATAGCAGCAGGCTCATAATAAGGACGATCCAACAACTCCGGTGTATGATAATTCAGGTCCGTAGTAATCACTTTATGGATATAACCCTTTTCATAATACTCATCAAACTTCTCCAGTCCATCTGTAAACAGACCAAACGTAGTACAAACAAATACACGATTTGCATTCCGATCTTTCAGCTGTTTTGCCACATCCAGCATACTCTCGCCGGAAGAAATCATATCATCAATAACGATCACATCCTTGCCGGCTACAGAGTCGCCCAGGAACTCATGAGCAACGATCGGGTTTTTACCATTTACAACGGTAGAATAATCACGACGTTTGTAGAACATACCCATATCAACACCAAGAATATTGGAGAAATATACAGCTCTTGCCATAGCACCTTCATCCGCTGATGATCATCAGATGTTCGTTGTCGATCTGCAGATCCGGTACGGAACGAAGCAGCGCTTTCAGGAACTGATAAGTAGGCATGAAATTATCAAAACCGGACAGCGGAATTGCATTCTGTACACGAGGATCATGAGCGTCGAAAGTGATAATATTGGAAACACCCATACTAACCAGCTCCTGCAGAGCCATTGCACAGTCCAGAGATTCACGTTTGCTGCGCTTATGCTGTCTTCCTTCATACAGGAACGGCATAACAACGTTGATACGGTGAGCTTTTCCTGTAGCAGCAGCGATGATACGTTTCAGATCCTGGAAATGATCATCCGGAGACATATGATTTTCATAACCATTTACTTTATAAGTGATACTGTAGTTGGTGATATCGCAAAGAATGAAAAGATCCACTCCACGGATAGATTCGTTGATGACACCTTTTGCTTCACCGGTACCGAAACGAGGGCAGTCACAGTCAATAAGGAAAGATTCCTCTGCATATCCTGACCATGCGATGCCGTTAGTCCGGTGCTCCATAAGCTCTTTACGGAACTGAACCAGATAATCATTGACGGTTTTTCCCAGTTCTTCACAGCCTTTCAGTGCTGCGATCTTAATAGGTGCGACTGGAATGGATTTTTCCAATAAGTCTAAGTTTGCCATAATAACCTCCAAATAAAGTGATTTAACCTGTTGTATTTTACACGATTTTTACAGACATAATAGTTATACCATTAGAAACTAAAGCCCGTCAAGAATATGTAGAATTCTTGTGAAAAATAACGGGAAAAACAGTATTTTTCGGCTTTTCCTTGACAATTCGGGGCGGTTTCTATATAGTAAGGTAGCGGAAAGAACCTGAAAATGTTCGTAAGTGTTCAATACTTGTAACTGTTCAGTACCCTCACGGTTACGAGTCAAAATACCTCGCGGAATATTTCCGGTGGAATAGTTATAATTGTTCTTACCAGGAGAACGGAGAAAGTTGAATGAAAAAAAACAAACATATTATAAAGATGGTTCAGCCCGGGAGTATAGCCGAAGAACTGGAGATCGAACCGGGAGATGAACTGATTTCCATCAATGACCAGAAGATCGAAGATGTTTTCGATTATCATTATCTGGTAAACGATGATTGTCTGACAGTACTGATCCGTAAGACCAACGGGGAAGAATGGGAACTGGAGATTGAAAAAGATTATGAGGAAGATCTGGGAATCGAGTTCGATAATGGACTGATGGATGAATATCGTTCCTGCAGAAACAACTGTATTTTCTGTTTTATCGATCAGATGCCGCCGGGGATGCGGGAAACTTTGTATTTTAAAGACGATGATTCCCGCCTTTCTTTTTTGCAGGGTAATTATGTAACACTTACAAATATGAGTGATCATGACATCGACCGTATCATAAAGTACCATCTGGGGCCAATCAATATTTCTTTCCAGACAACCAATCCCCAGCTTCGCTGTAAGATGCTCCATAACCGGTTCGCCGGGGATATTTTTCCAAAGGTGCAACGGTTATACGAAGCCGGAATTGAAATGAATGGTCAGATTGTTCTGTGTAAAGGCGTGAATGACGGAGAGGAACTGGAACGGAGTATCCGGGATCTCAGCCGGTATCTGCCGCATCTTCGAAGCGTCTCGATCGTTCCTGTGGGACTGAGTAAATACAGGATGGTCTGTACCCACTGGAGCCATTTACAAAAGAAGATGCTCAAAATGTGCTGGAATGCGTTCACAGATGGCAAAAAATGCTGTATGCTGAATATGGCCTGCATTTTATTCATTGCAGTGACGAATGGTATATCCTGGCAGAGCAGTCCATGCCGCCGGAAGAACAGTACGATGGATATCTGCAGCTGGAAAATGGTGTAGGTATGCTGCGGCTTTTGGATACTGAGATACAGGAGACGGTGCAGGGTCTGGAGGGAAATGACACGCTTCGACATTTTTTCGGTAGCGACCGGAAAACTGGCAGCGCCTTATATAGAAAAGAATATTTCGTATGTTCAGGAAAAGTTTCCGAATATTCATGGGACGGTCTATGCGATCCGAAACGACTTCTTTGGTCCGATGATCACCGTATCCGGTCTGATCACAGGACAGGATCTGATCGCACAGCTGAAAGATCAGGATCTTGGGGAACGACTTCTGATCCCGTGCAATATGCTTCGTGCGGGAGAAAATGTGTTCCTGGACGATATTACCGTAGAAGAAGCAGAAGAAGCGTTACAGATAAAAATCACTGTGGTAAATGAAGATGGTGCATCTTTTGTACACGCAGTGGTAGATGATACAATATTGGAAAATCATAAAAGGAGGCAGATCTATGAGCAAGCCGATTGTAGCAATTGTGGGACGACCTAATGTGGGTAAATCCACATTATTCAATGCCCTGGCAGGAGAGACTATTTCCATTGTAAAAGATACACCGGTGTAACAAGAGACCGTATCTATGCGGATGCAACCTGGTTAAACTACAGTTTTACACTGATCGATACTGGCGGTATTGAGCCGGAGAGCAAGGATGTTATCCTGGCGCAGATGAGAGATCAGGCACAGATCGCGATTGATACCGCAGATGTTATTATTTTTATCACCGATGTGCGTCAGGGACTGGTAGATGCCGATTCCAAAGTGGCTGATATGCTGAGAAGAAGTGGCAAACCGGTACTTCTGGTGGTGAATAAAGTAGATAGCTTTGCAAAATTCATGCCGGATGTATACGAATTCTATAATCTTGGCATCGGTGATCCGATTCCGATCTCCGCATCCAGCAAGCTGGGTATGGGTGATATGCTTGATGAAGTGGTAAAATATTTCCCGACCGAAGAAGAGGAAGAGGAGGAAAATGAGATTCCTCATATCGCTATCGTAGGAAAACCAAACGTAGGAAAATCCTCTATTGTCAATAAATTACTGGGACAGAACCGTGTGATCGTATCAAATGTTGCAGGAACCACCCGTGATGCCATCGATACCAACGTGATGTGGAACGGAAAAGAATATGTATTTATCGATACCGCAGGTCTTCGAAGAAAAAATAAGATCAAAGAAGAACTGGAACGTTACAGTATTATCCGTACCGTAACGGCTGTGGAACGTGCCGATGTGGTCATCGTGGTCATCGATGCGGTAGAAGGGATCACGGAACAGGATGCCAAGATCGCCGGTATTGCCCATGAACGTGGAAAAGGTGTTATCATTGCAGTGAACAAATGGGACGCGGTCGAGAAAGATGATAAAACCATTTACAAATATACAAATAAGGTTCGTGAAGTCCTGGCGTACATGCCGTATGCGGAAATCCTGTTTATCTCCGCACAGACCGGACAGCGTCTTCCAAAACTGTTCGAGACGATCGATATGGTACTGGAAAACCAGACACTGCGTATCCAGACCGGTGTGCTCAACGAGATCATGACGGAAGCAATCGCGATGCAACAGCCACCGTCAGACAAAGGAAAACGTCTGAAACTGTACTATATGACACAGGTATCCATCAAACCGCCGACATTTGTTATCTTTGTCAATGATAAAGAACTGTATGCATTTTTCTTATACCCGTTATCTTGAAAACAAGATCCGTGAAGCATTCGGTTTCAGGGGAACTTCTCTGAAGTTTATCATTCGGGAAAGAAATGGTGAAAAATAAGAATTATTAGATCCGGGGAGGGATATTTATGGAACGGATTCTCTGTGTTCTGATCGGATATATCTGTGGACTTTCCAGACCTCTTATCTGTATGGAAAAGTACACGGTATCGATATCCGTAATTACGGAAGCGGAAATGCCGGAACGACCAATGCACTGCGTACACTGGGTGCAAAGGCAGGAGCAATCACACTGCTTGGAGACTGTTTTAAATGTGTGGTCGCGGTTGTAATCGTACATCTGATTTTTGGAAAAAGCCATCCGGAGATGATCCGGCTGCTGGGAATGTATGCGGCAGCGGGAACGATCCTTGGACATAATTTTCCGTTTTACCTGAACTTTAAAGGAGGAAAAGGAATTGCTGCCACAGCAGGTCTGCTGTTATCGTTTGATCTGCGGCTGACACTGGTTGCAGCTATTGTGTTCCTTGCAGTATTTTTCCTTACCCACTATGTATCACTGGGATCTCTGCTGGTTTATGTGGTATTTGTGGCAGGTATCATTATCATGGGACAGAACGGACAATTTACGGGAATGAGTCAGGCAAATATTTATGAAATGTATGTGCTTGCCATCTTGCTTGCCATCCTTGCATATTACAAACACTGGCCGAATATTCTGCGTCTGATCCATGGAAATGAAAATAAAACATATCTGAAAAAGAAAAAAGCATAATGGAGGTGTCGTATGAAGAAAATCGGCGTACTGGGAGCCGGAAGCTGGGGAACTGCCCTCACGTGGCTTCTGACAAATAACGGACATGAAGTAACTCTGTGGTCTATCATGGAAGCTGAAGTGGAGATGCTTCGCACAAAAAGAGAACATACTTCCAAACTTCCTGGCGTAAAACTGCAGGAAAGTATTCAGCTGACAAGCAATCTGGAAGAAGCAATGGCAGACAAGGATGTACTGGTACTGGCAGTACCGTCTCCATATACCAGAAGCACCGCACAGAAGATGGCACCATATCTGAAAAAAGGCCAGATCGTTGTCAACGTGGCGAAAGGTGTGGAAGAGCATACGCTGATGACCTTAAGTCAGATCATCGAAGAAGAACTGCCGGAAGCAAATGTTGCCGTATTATCCGGTCCGAGCCATGCGGAAGAGGTTGGAAAAGGTCTTCCGACAACCTGTGTGGTGGGAGCGAGAACGAGACAGATAGCAGAATATCTGCAGGAAATCTTCATGAGTCCGGTTTTCCGTGTTTACACAAGTCCGGATGTTCTTGGTATCGAACTGGGAGCGGCCTTGAAAAATGTCATCGCGCTGGCCGCAGGTGTAGCAGATGGTCTTGGCTACGGAGATAACACAAAAGCAGCTCTGATCACCAGAGGAATCGCAGAGATCTCCCGCTTGGTATCGCAATGGGTGCACATGCGAGAACCTTTTATGGACTGTCCGGTATCGGTGATCTGATCGTTACCTGCGCAAGCGTACACAGCCGTAACCGTAAAGCGGGTTATCTGATGGGCAAGGGATATACCATGCAAGAAGCCATGATGAAGTCAAGATGGTGGTAGAAGGGGTATATTCTGCGAAGGCAGCACTGGGACTGGCTGAAAAATATGGGGTGGAAATGCCGATTATTGCGGAAGTCAATAAAGTGTTGTTTGAAGACAAGAGCGCTGCGGATGCGGTGAATGAACTGATGCAGAGAATGAAAAAGGATGAGCTTGGAGTTGAACTCTGGGATGATGAGAAATAGAAGAGTGATGTAAAACGGACGCCCGCCCGGGAATCATTCCCGGGCGGGCTGTTTTTTATATACCTTAATCCTTTAGATCACGAATCCCTGCATATCCTCCGGTATCCCTGCACTTCTGAATTTCTCATCCAGGGCATCGATCGTCTTCATTTCCATGTCGGTCAATTCAAAATCAAAAATATCTGCATTTTCCGCAATCCTCTCAGGATTTACCGATTTCGGAATAGCGAGATTCCTTTCTGTACCAGCCACCGCAGACCTATCTGTGCCGGAGATTTTCCGTAAGTTTCTCCTATATGAATCATTGTATCTTTTTTGAGATAAGCCCCACGGGCAAGCGGTGCATAAGCCTGTACGGCAATACCTCGTTCCTTACAATACTCGTACAGGTCTGACTGATTCCACAGTGGATGATACTCTATCTGATTCACTGCCGGAACGATTCCGGAAGTCTGAAACAGTGCTTCCAGATGGGAAATCTCAAAATTACTTACGCCAATCGCTTTTGCCTGACCAGATTCCCGGATACGCTCCAGCGCCTGCCAGGAATTGATAAAACAACCAGGTACCGGCCAGTGGATCAGATAAAGATCCACATAATCAAGTCCGAGTCGATCCAGACTTCGTTGAAAGGCCCCGTCAATATCTCCGATCCGCTGTGCAGTATTCCATAATTTTGTTGTGATAAAAAGTTCTTTCCGTGGAACAGAAGAAGAACGGATCCCCCGCCCTACGCCCTCTTCGTTTTTATAAGCAGAAGCTGTGTCAATTAACCGATAGCCAAGATCCAGAGCGGTGGCGATAGCGCCTTCCACTTCACCGGGTGCGGTAGCTTTATATACGCCAAGCCCCAGAAGCGGCATGCTGGCATTTGTGTTCAAAGTCAATGATGGGATGTTTGACATGATGTAAACCTCCTCTCGTAACATCCGGCATTTCCGAAAAGCACAAAAATGACCGAAAATCCCAATTTCTATCCAGTATACCATAGAAATGTGAAATAATTAGGGCGAAAATATTACGAAGCTGTGACATGAAGGCGATACGGAAGATCAAAGACCTATCCCCGGGATAGGATAAACCATCAACGATACATGTTAACGAATTAACAAAGCAAAGCGTGAAAATCGGAGACTGCGTCATTTCTTACAAAAATCCCCTGTTGTATATAAAAAAGTACAGCTGAATTATAAATATTTTGCATAGATTCTATTGAATACCATAGGGAAAAGGAGTATAATAAAACATAATTGACAAAAGATTGTCATATCCCATTGGGGGAAAAGCAGAGAAAGGAGTAGGACATGCACTTATTAAAAGATGAGAACGGAAATGTAATTCCACATGGTGATGGCCCTGCCCATAAACATGAGCATGACCATGACCATGACCATGGATGTGAAGAACATGCATGCGACGGATGCAGTGGCGGTTCTGACAAATGTAAGAACGAATCTGTAGCACTGTTAAACTATATGGTGGATCATAACGAACATCATGCAGCAGAACTCGATCAGATGGCTGACAACCTGGCAAAACTGGGTATGGATACAGCTGCAAAGCAGATCAAAGAAGCAGTAGCTGATTTCCAGAAAGGCAATCTCAGATTGCGTCTGGCACTCACAACAGTAAAAGAAGAGCTGAAAGAGTTTTAATCAGTGTTTTACAGACTGCATATGACATCTTGGTAAAAGGAGGAATAGCAAATGTGTCTGGCTACTGTATATAAAGAAAGCGATGATACCGTCATCTGCCGGAATGTAAGCAAGATTCTGGTAGAGGGTGAAAAAGTTATTATCCGCGATATCATGGGAGAAGAGACCAGCATTGAAGGAAAGATTCTGATGGTCGATCTCGCAAACAGCATTGTAAAATTACAGTGCGATTAATGATAAGGTCATAAGATGTAATAATCTTATAAGATAGATTCTAACTATTCAGTAGATAGTAACTGTGAAGAAACTGAGCAGTTACGATAGATTCTATACTGATAAGGCAGAACTTAATAAACAAGAAAATATCAGAAAGGATAAAGAAAAATGTCACATGTAATTGCAGTCGCAGGAAAAGGTGGAGTTGGAAAAACCACACTGTGTGGACTTCTGATTCAGTACCTCTGCGAACAGAAAAAGGGACCGATTCTGGCAGTGGATGCAGATGCGAATTCTAATCTGAATGAAGTACTCGGCGTAGAGGTAGAAGCTACGCTGGGTGATATCAGAGAAGAAATTGCCAGAGCGGAAACGGCAAAAGAAAATCCGATTCCTGCGGGAGTGAGCAAGGCTGATTATGCTGAGTTCAAATTTAATTCCGCACTGATCGAGGATGATGATTTCGATATGCTGGTGATGGGACGTACCCAGGGAAAAGGATGCTATTGCTTTGTAAACGGACTGTTACAGGCACAGCTTGCCAAACTGCAAAACAATTATCCGTATATGGTTGTGGATAATGAAGCAGGAATGGAACACATCAGCCGCGGAGTTCTTCCGACTATGCAGACCGCTATTTTAGTCAGTGACTGTTCCAGAAGAGGAATCCAGGCGGTGGACGAATCAAAAAAACTGATCGAGGAATGCGATATACATCCACAGCAGATCGGGCTGATCGTAAACCGTGCGCCGAACGGTGTTCTTAATGAAGGAACCAAAGAGGAGATCGAGATCCAGGGCCTGAACCTTCTGGGTGTGGTTCCTCAGGATGAACTGGTATATGAATATGACTGCGAAGGAAGACCAACCGTTGAACTTCCGGAAGATTCACCGGTTCGAAAAGCGATGAGTGAAATCGTCAAAAAACTGAATTTATAATTCATTATCAATGCGGATATTACCGGAGATATTTTTCTCCGGAGTGTCTTCGCCCGGAAGATACACAAAACCACACTTCCGGGTGAAAGAATATATAATAGCCATAAAAGCGGAGAAAAGCGGAGGAATGGCTATAAAACAAAAGGAGGAAAAAAATGAGCGAATTTAAGATGACTACCGTTGAAGAGATGGAAGCAGCCACCAACCGTCTGTTGG
>ENA-OQAZ01001560-OQAZ01001560.1-human-gut-metagenome-genome-assembly--contig:-NODE-1560-length-10691-cov-2.435346_pt1 | contig 10691 bp, 14 predicted proteins | sample MGYA00242737_ERZ504531 | MGnify/ENA primary metagenome ERZ504531 (study PRJEB26092, sample SAMD00036244) | human gut metagenome | host: Homo sapiens | study: EMG produced TPA metagenomics assembly of...
GATCTCAGGAGAGTACGATGCAGAGCAGGCATATCAGTCGTTTAATTCTCAGCTTCTTGAGGAAGAATCCACTTCTGAGAAAGTAGTATTGGATTCACAGAAGTCTTATTCCAATCGTTTCCACAGCAGTGGAGGAAATGCTGCATATTCTGTTATGGCAAACACTCTGCGTGGCATCTATGGGACGGATGTGCTGGTCGCAACCGGAAACAGCTTTACGGGAAACGTACTGAAAGCCGGTTACACAGAGAAAATGGCGGGTGACATGATCATGCCAAATGGTCTTTCAGCTTACAGCAGCAAGATGAGCGGTGCTGAACTGAAAGAGACAGTGAAAAACTTTGTAGAAGGCTATGAGGGAGGCTTTATTCCGTTTAACCGTGGCTCTCTGCCGGTGGTCAGTGGTATTTCTGTGGAAATTAAGGAAACAGATGATGGTTACACACTGAGCAATGTTACAAAGGACGGAAAACAAGTTCAGGACGAGGATACTTTCACGGTAACCTGTCTTGCGACACCAAAACACATGGAGGCTTATCCGGCAGATGAGAATATCGTGTTTGATGGAGGAGATACCCCTGTGAAGGATACCTGGACAGGATATATTGCAGATGGTGATGCCGTTCTTGCAGAGCCTGTAGATTACATTAATGTGAGATGAGAAGAATGAATATAAAGAATCATAATACAAACAGAGAAAAGGCTGGTATGAGAAAACGATTAAAGATAGCGGTCTTTATTGCTGTTTTTCTTGGAATTATTTTTATGATTTTCCGATATTTCGGATTTGTGTCGAAAACTATTTATGAGGAAAGTGTTTCTCATCTGACGGAGGTTTTTCATCAGTCCGATAACATGCTGAGGGAAGTGACAGATAAGAACCTGACCTATCTTCATATGTGGGGCGAGAATCTGCAGAATATTTCCGGTGAAGACGAGATCCGTGATTATATAAAGAAAGCGCAGAAAGATGCAGGCTTTTTGGAATTCTTTTTTCTGTCAGCTGACGGCGACTACAAGATGGCGACAGGTGAAACCGGGTATCTTGGATTACAGGAAAATATTGAAGAGGAGATCCGGCAGGGAAATGATGTGATAGCGAATGCGGCAGTTCCCGGAAAGTCCCAGCTGCTTGTTTTTGCCACACCTGAGGCTCATGGATCTATCAGGGATTTGAATATGATGCGATTGCCATTGCTTATGAGAATTCTGATATCGTAGATGTGCTGGATATTTCTGCTTTCAATGGAAATGCCCAGAGTTTAATTGTTCATCCGGATGGTCGTGTTGTGGTGGATCATTCTTCTGAGTCATGGAGGAACGTGTATAATTTTTTCGGTCTTCTGAGAGAACATTCTGATATGTCTGAAAAAGAGCTCAAAGACCTTTTGGAGAAGTTTAAAGCGGGACGTACCGATGCGACGCTGCTGAATCTGGATGGAAGAAACTATTATCTGGTTTATGAAAATCGGATATTCAGACTGGATGTTCCTGGGACTTGTCGAGGCGGATATTGTCAATGCCAGTATGAACAGTCTGCAGCGTAGGACAATGCTTCTTGTTGGTGCGGTCGTATTCTGTATTGCTGATTTTCTTATCAGTCTTATAATTCAAAAAAACAGGACAAATCTCGAAGAAAGGATACGGAGATCAGGTACGTGATGAGCTGTTTCAAAAAGTTTCAATGAATGTGGATGACGTCTTTCTGATGCTGGATGCAAAAACATATCAGGCAGATTACGTCAGCCCAAATGCGGAAAAACTGTTGGGTATTACGGCAGAACAGATTCGTAAAGATATTCGTGTTCTGGAGAAACTGCATCCGGCAGAACATGAAGATCCGGAGAAGAATTATCTGGGGGCAATCCGGTTCATGAACAGAGGGAATGGGATTTGGAATATGTGCATCTGAAGACAGGGGAAAGACGCTGGTTCCATAATATTGCGATGGGAAGTGAGGTAAACGGGAAAAAGAAATATATCCTGGTTATGTCAGACCGTACCTCTGACTGGAAAATGAACCAGGCACTTTCTGAGGCAGTCCGTGCGGCAGAGACAGCAAACAGGGCAAAGAGTACTTTCCTTTCTAATATGTCTCACGATATCCGCACACCGATGAATGCGATCATCGGCTTTACCACACTGGCTGTAAGTAATATTGATGATAAGAAAAAAGTCCGGGATTATCTGGGTAAGATCCTTTCCTCCAGCAACCATCTGCTTTCACTGATCAACGATATCCTGGATATGAGCCGGATTGAGAGCGGAAAGATCCATCTGGAAGAAACAGAGGTCAGTCTGTCGGATGTACTTCATGACCTGAAGACGATCATCAGTGGGCAGATCCATGCGAAGCAGCTGGAACTTTATATGGATGCCATGGATGTTACCAATGAGGATGTTTATTGTGACAAGACGCGACTGAACCAGATACTGCTGAATCTTTTGTCTAATGCAGTCAAGTTTACACCAGCCGGAGGAACCGTCTCTGTCCGGATCAGACAGTGTCCTGGGACACAGAAAGGCAGTGGACTGTACGAAATCCGGGTAAAGGATAACGGAATTGGCATGAGTCAGGAATTTGTGAAGAAGATATTTTCTCCCTTTGAGAGAGAGCGGACTTCCACTGTCAGCAGGACCCAGGCACAGGGCTTGGTATGCCATTACCAAGAACATTGTGAATATGATGGGCGGTACCATTGAGGTTCATACAGAACAGGGAAAAGGTACTGAATTTATTGTTCGTCTGCCATTTCGGATTCAGTCTGAGCATCAACGTATAGAGAAGATCGCAGAACTGGAAGGACTTAAAGCATTAGTTGTAGACGACGATTTTAATACCTGTGACAGCGTGACAAAAATGCTTGTGAGGGTTGGAATGCGTTCGGAATGGACACTTTCCGGCAAGGAAGCTGTTCTACGTGCACGGCAGTCTATGGAACTGGGAGATGCGTTCCATGCTTATATCATCGACTGGCGTCTGCCGGATATGAATGGCATTGAAGTTACCCGCCAGATCCGCAGCCTCGGCGATGATACGCCAATCATTATCCTGACTGCATATGACTGGTCAGATATCGAAGTGGAAGCCAGGGCGGCCGGAGTGACTGCTTTCTGTGCAAAACCAATGTTCATGTCAGATATCAGAAATACCTTGATGAGTGCTATCGGCAGAAGCTGGCAGAGGATACAATCCTTCCGTCAGTAGATTCGGATTTCAGGGGCAGATGTATACTGCTTGTGGAAGACAACGAACTGAACAGCGAAATTGCTGTGGAAATCCTTAATGAATATGGATTCCTGGTTGATACTGCCGAAAATGGTGTCGAGGCAGTGCAGAAAGTCCGAAATTCTACACCGGGTAATTATGATCTTGTGCTGATGGATGTGCAGATGCCTGTAATGAACGGATATGAGGCCACGAAACAGATCCGTGCGCTGGATGATCCGGCGCTGGCAGGAATTACTATTCTTGCCATGACTGCCAATGCCTTTGATGAGGACAGAAAGAAAGCACTGAAATGTGGTATGGATGGGTTCCTGTCCAAACCAATTGTCATAGAGGAATTGATCAGCATCCTGCAGAAGAACCTGGATTAGGTGTTCGGAGTATCAGAAAAACCACACAAATAAAGGAAATAAAAAATATGGATAAAAGTAGAAAAAAATCAATCGTACTATGTGCTGGTATATTTGTGGTTTTAGGAATATGGATGGTATTGACGGTACCATGCCGGGCTGCCGAGACGAATAACGATGAAAAGCAGTCACGGATCATCCGTGTCGGCTCATTTGAGGATACCTTTAATTATGTCGATAAAAACGGTGTAAGACGAGGATATGGATACGAACTCATGCAGCTCTGGCAGGTTACACCGGATGGAAACTTGAGTATGTGAAATGTGACTGGTCTGACTGTTTTGATAAGCTTGAAAATGGTGAGATTGATATCATGGGTGATATCTCTTACACCGATGAACGTGCACAAAAGATGCTTTTCCCGGATGAACCGATGGGGGAGGAAAAATATATCCTTTATGCTGATTTATCGGATACGGATATTGGAATGTCTGATCTCAAGTCTCTGGATGGGAAACGTGTAGGTGTGCTCATGGATACAGAACCTGAGCTCATGCTGACAGAATGGGAAAATAAGAATGGCATACATACAGAACATGTAAATGTGAATAATAATGATGATGTCGAAAAGAAATTAGCAAATCATGAGATCGACTGTTTTGTATCTCTGGAGGAATCTATCTGGTCTGAACAGGGAATATCATCCGTTACCACGATTGGCAAATCAGGCATATATTTTGCAATAAATAAAGAACGCAGCGATATCAAGACGGAGCTGGACTATGCTATGCGTCAACTGGAACAGGATAGTCCCTTTTTTAAGACAGATCTGTATAAGAAGTATTTTACACTTGATTATATTCAGGTTCTTACAGGGAAAGAAAAGATCTGGGTGGAAGAGCATGGAGGTATCCGGATAGGATTTTTGAACAATGATCCGGCAATCTTTTCCATGGATGAAGAGACTGGAAAACTTACCGGTATGCTGGCGGAATATACCTCCTATGCCAAAGATTGTCTGGGAAATCAGACACTGGAATTTAATATACAGGCATATGATAATTATGATGAAATGATTCAGGCGCTGCAGAACCGTGAGATTGACATGATTTTTTATGTCGGCAAGAATCCATATTTTGCAGAACAAAACGGATATGCACTTACAAACACAGCCTGGACTTACAGTTTGATGGCCGTAACCGATGAGAAAAAATTTGATGAAAATAAGGTGTATACTGTAGCTGTGCCAAAGGAAAAATATGCCTTAAAACAGCATATTGCATTCAGCTATCCCGAATGGAAGATCGTAGATTGTGATTCGCTTGACAATGCAGCAGATATGGTCATCCAAGAAAAAGCAGACTGTTTCCTCATGGGAGCAAGCCAGGCGCTGATATATGATAACAGTCAAAACTTCAAGAGTGTTCCACTTACAAAAACAATGGAGGCATGCTTTGCTGTAAGAGGTGGAGAGGGAAGCCTTTTGTCAATACTGAATAAAACTATAAAGGCTATGCCGTCTGACATGCTTACAAGTGCACTTGCTATCTATGACAGTACTGCAGATAAAGTAACATTTTTGGACTTTATAAAAGACAATATGCTCGCTTTTTTTGTTACAGCAGGACTTTCTGTACTCACTATCATTGGTATTATCCTCGTACTTTTGCGGAAGGCAAAGAAAGCAGAAGCTGTCGCAAAGCTTGCGGCAAAGAATACAAAAAAAACTTAATGACAAACTGGAAATCGCTTTGAAAAAAGCAGAGGATGCCAGTCTGGCAAAGACTCGTTTTCTTAACAATATGTCTCATGACATCCGTACTCCTATGAATGCAATTCTGGGTTATGCACAGCTTATGGAGGAAGAACTAAAAGGAAAGGATCTGCCTGAAACTTCAGATCATCTGGAAAAATTGCGGCAGTCAGGAAATCTTCTTCTGTCTATCATAAATAATGTACTTGATATGGCCCGGATTGAGAGCGGAAAGATGGAAATTGATGAGAACTATGGCCGGATTGAAGATATTCGGCAGACTTTATTTGAAATATTTGATGATGAAGCAAAGAAAAAGAATATTGCACTTCATTACACAATAAATGTAGAGCATGAACATATACTGACAGATACTACCAAGGTAAAAGAAATATTTGCCAATATCCTGAGCAATGCCATAAAATATACTCCATCCGGTGGTTCTGTTATGGTAAACATAGACGAATTAGTATGTGATGAGCCCGGGTACATGATGGTAAGGACCAGGGTGAGCGATACCGGAATCGGTATGAGCCAGGATTATCTGACAAAGATTTTTGACGCATTCACGCGTGAGCGAAACACTACAAAGAGCAAAATCACAGGAAGCGGATTGGGAATGTCAATCGTAAAGAAATATGTTGATCAGCTCGGCGGAACAATAGATGTGGAGAGTGAGCCTGGAAAGGGCAGCACCTTTACTGTAACATTAAAACACAGGATAGCGGATGAAAGCTATTATGTGAAAAAACACGATGAAAGCTCGGGAACAGCCAGTGAAATCCTTGAAGGCAGGAATATCCTTTTGGCAGAGGACAATGATTTAAATGCAGAGATAGCAGCAGCTTTGCTGGAAGAACAAGGGATGATCGTAACCAGGACTGTCGATGGAAAATCTGCCTGGCACAGTTTTGCAATACAGCTCCGGGGACCTTTGATCTGATTTTGATGGATATCATGATGCCGGAAATGAATGGCTATGAAACGACAAAAGCTATCAGAAATCTGTCGGAGCGTCCGGACGGAAAGGAGATCCCTATTATTGCAATGACAGCAAATGCATTTGCAGAGGATGTGCAGGCTGCTTTGAATGCCGGAATGGATGATCATGTGGCGAAGCGGTTGATATGAGGATTTTAATATCTGTCATCACAAAATATATAGAACGGTAATGTCAATGCTGCGTGGACTTCGGAAGTGGGAGAACAGTTCGATATATATATCGGCTGTTCTTTTTTTTATTTTTGGACGTTTAAAACGGTAATGTTTTTCTTGTATATAGTAGAGCACTATAGTATAATAAAACCAGTTTTTTTGTATACGTGTAAAAGCTATAATAAGGAAATCGGCAAACCAGATGAAAGTCTGGGACGCAAAGCTACAGGGCCTGTAAAATGGCAGCCAGTTGCATAAAATGAGATGCACTGTCTGGCTGGCAGTGCTTTTTTTGAGGAATGATTTATCAACAGGAGATGATCTTCCCGATATTTGTACACGGACAGTTTATGATCCAAACATCAATGACATGAGTGGATTGATAAGCTGCTGTTGATGTTAGCGGAAGTTATAAAGCAGCAAGAAAACTGCTGCAACTGTCATTCCATCTTCAAAGATTAATATTCTTAATGAAAGTTCACTGGCCAAAAGTCTGTCATTTGATTTCCTGTAGGAAAGTAAATGAATATTATTTAAGGTTTGGGATAAATTGTGAAATGCAGACAAACAAGAAAAGTAAAAATATAATAGGTATTATACAGAGTTTCCTTATATTGATATTAGTAGTTCTTATTATTTTTATGATGATTCAGATTAGTAGGCTGCAGGGGACAGCACGCGTAATAAATTATGCAGGTCTGGTACGTGGAGTTACACAGCGTGAAGTAAAATTAGAAATTACAGGAAACCAAGATGAAGAGTTAATTAAATATTTGGATGATATTCTTCTTGGATTGAGATATCAGGATGGACATTATGATCTGGTAAAACTCAATGATGAAGAATACCAGGAAAAATTGCAAATCCAGAGTGATTACTGGGATAAATTGAAAACAGAAATTGAAGCAGCAAGAAACAAGGGATACGAAAATACAGACATTGTTAATATGAGTGAAATATATTTTTCGATGGCAGATGAAACTGTCTCTTCCGCAGAAAGCTATTCAGAAAAGATCGCTGTAAAGATTCGTACTATAGAGCTTTTGTCGGCACTTGATATGTTGAGTCTGGTGATATTGGTTATTATGCAGACTCTAAGGGCAATGCATATGGCAATGCAAAACAGACTGCTGGAACAGAAAGCATTCATAGATGCCCATACTGGGCTGCCAAATAAAAATGCCTGTAATGAGCTTCTTAATAAAAAAGATATAATTACAGATCCTACAGCTTGCATAATGTTTGATTTAAATAATTTAAAAACTGTAAATGATACAATGGGACATTCCGCAGGAGATCAGTTAATATTAAATTTCGCAAAGCTTTTGCGCAGTGTTATTCCAGAAAAGGATTTTGTTGGAAGATATGGCGGAGATGAGTTTATAGCAGTCATTTATCATACAAGCGAGGCGGAAATTAAGGAAATATTAAAATCCTTGTCCGGAGAAAAAGACAGATTAAATAGTCATGAAAATCAAATACCAATCGACTATGCATGCGGATGGGCGTTATCCTCCGGTAATATGTCGTGTACAATGCAGATGTTATTGGATGATGCAGATGCTTATATGTATAAAAATAAACAGTTATGCAAGAAATATCATTAGCTTTCAGCTCAGTTTCAATTCCCTGAAAAAACTTTACTGCCTCCCGGAGGATTTTCACTGGCACGATTTGTGTCATGTATACGCAACGCTGATGGTTCATTGCCAGGTCAATATCAAAGAACAGGCCGTCGTGCTCGGATATTCCAGCGGAATTTTCCCGATGCAACACTAAGTTGTCCCGAGCCAGAAAGCTTGTGAAGAGGTTCTTGGATTCAAAGAGTATTCGGAAAATTTGATAAAAAGTTCGACGATATGAGCTCGAAAAGTTGCTTCCGGGAAAGAATCTGTTGCGGAAACGCGGGAAATACCGTATAATAATGCGGTCTGATCTGTACATTTAGAGCGGATTTATCCGTAAAATAATGGAAAATCCGAATTGTGCGTATTTCAGAAAATTTTTTTTGTCGTAAGAGTAAAAAAATATTATGTAAACTGTCCGAGAGAAAAAACACTTGACAAGAATTTGTGTTTTTCCGCTTACGGAGAAAATCAGAGAAAAAGAACTAAAAAGAACCAAAAAACAGCGATGAATACATCGCAAAAAACGTGAGAAATGTAGGTAAAATAAGGCTTTATGAAAAAGTTAGCGTTAAGTGATGAAATTTTATTAACCGTTCAACAACCCGCCAGATACATCGGCGGTGAGGTGAACATGGTGAAGAAAGATCCGTCCCTTGTGGACATTCGATTTGCCATGTGTTTTCCGGACGTATACGAGATAGGCATGTCCCATTTAGGCATCCAGATCCTGTATTCCATGTTTAATTCCAGGGAAGATATCTATTGTGAGCGTGTATACAGCCCATGGATGGATCTGGATCCGATCATGAGAGAGAAGAATATCCCGCTGTTTACCCTTGAGACCCAGGAGCCTGTAAAGAACTTTGATTTTCTGGGAATCACTCTTCAGTATGAAATGTGCTATACCAATGTGCTTCAGATCTTAGATCTGGCACAGATCCCGCTCCATGCAGCAGATCGTGGGGAAGATATGCCAATTGTCATTGGTGGCGGCCCATGTGCATATATCCGGAGCCTTTGGCAGATTTCTTTGATATGTTTTATATCGGAGAAGGTGAGACAGTTTATTTTGAACTTTTAGACTGCTATAAGGAAAACAAAAAAAACGGCGGAAGCAGAAGAGACTTTTTAGAGAAAGCAGCCCAGATCGAGGGAATCTATGTCCCGGCTTTTTATGACGTAGAGTACAATGAAGACGGCACATTAAAAAGCTTTAAACCAAACTGTCCAACTGCAAAGGAAAAGATCATTAAGCAGGTAGTAGCTGATATGGACAGTGTGCCATATATTGAAAAACCGCTGGTGCCATTTATTAAGGTGACTCAGGACAGAGTGGTTTTAGAGATCCAGAGAGGCTGTATCCGTGGATGCCGTTTCTGTCAGGCGGGTAATGTGTATCGTCCGTTAAGAGAACACAGTCTGGAATATTTAAAGCATTATGCATACGATATGCTTAAGAGCACCGGACATGAGGAGATTTCCTTAAGTTCTTTAAGTTCCAGTGATTATACGCATCTGGAAGGTCTTGTGAACTTTCTTATTGATGAGTTTAAGGGAAAAGGGGTGAATATTTCCCTTCCATCCCTGCGTATCGATGCTTTTGCCCTGGATGTTATGAGCAAGGTCCAGGATATTAAAAAAAGCAGCCTTACATTTGCTCCTGAGGCTGGTTCCCAGCGCCAGAGGGACGTTATTAATAAGGGACTTACAGAAGAAGTGATCTTAAAGGGTGCCAATGATGCTTTCCACGCAGGGTGGAACCGCGTAAAACTGTATTTTATGCTGGGACAGCCTACAGAAACAGTGGAAGATATGGAAGGGATCGCCCTTCTTTCTGAAAAGATTGCAGAGACCTATTATGATGAGATCCCAAAAGATCAGAGGCATGGTAAGGTACAGGTAGTTGCCAGTTCATCATTCTTTGTTCCGAAGCCATTTACCCCATTTCAGTGGGCAAGGATGTGTACTAAGGAAGAATTCCTAGAGCGTGCCAATATCGTTCGCGGAAAGTTCCGTGAGATGAAAAACTTTAAGAGTTTAAAATATAACTGGCATGAAGCAGAACTGACTGTATTAGAGGGCGTTCTTGCAAGAGGCGACCGCCGTGTAGGTGCAGTTATTGAAGAAGCATACCGTAGAGGGGCTATTTACGATTCATGGTCTGAATTCTTTAAAAATGAAGTCTGGATGGAAGCATTTAAAACCTGCGGCGTGGATATTGATTTTTATACCACCAGAGAACGCAGCTTAGATGAGTTATTCCCATGGGATTTCATTGATGCAGGTGTTTCCAAGGCTTTCTTGAAGAGAGAGTGGCAGAATGCGCTTGATGAAAAGTGACTCCAACTGCCGTCAGAAATGTTCTGGCTGCGGTGCTGCCAAATATGGTGGCGGTGTCTGCTTTGAGAAAAGGTAAGACCATAAAACTGTAAGAGTGCAAATTAGTAAATGAATGTAAATATATAAATAATAAAAGGAACAATACAGACAATGATGAAAATTCGTATAAAATTTCGCAAATACGGCACCATGAAATTCATCGGCCACCTGGATGATGATGCGTTATTTCCAGAAAG
>ENA-OQAZ01001561-OQAZ01001561.1-human-gut-metagenome-genome-assembly--contig:-NODE-1561-length-10678-cov-4.495403_pt1 | contig 10678 bp, 9 predicted proteins | sample MGYA00242737_ERZ504531 | MGnify/ENA primary metagenome ERZ504531 (study PRJEB26092, sample SAMD00036244) | human gut metagenome | host: Homo sapiens | study: EMG produced TPA metagenomics assembly of...
CTCTGGAAAAATATCTCTACGATTACAGCCGGATCGGTCATTTCTGGATAGAAGGGTATGAATATTTACGGCAGCTGGAATATCGCCTGGCAATCCTCCGCGACAAATATGATTATATAGGCGGGGACAGCTGCAACGCTCTGGAGGAGAAGCTTTCTATACTGGTGGAATTTCCGCCATTGAATTACTGCTGTTATCCGTCTGTTCCGGAAAAGTATATTGTTCCCAGGGAAAATCCGTGGATTCCCTCGGAAAAGGCAATTGAGGTAATGGGAGAGATCGCAAGGCAGGCAGGAGACCGTACCTTTGTCAGGTGGCTTGAAATTTACCGGAAACTTCCGTTTAAATGGGTAGCACGGAAACTGGCAGGAATGCTTCACCATACAAAACACATTCAGGTAACGATGTGCCTTTCCGAAAAGCTGAGGGAAGCGTCATCAGGATATGGGGATCGGTCTTTTGGAAAAGAAGCTGACGAAGAAATTAAAGTTCTTACGGAAAAAGCCAGTGCAAAACAGGCAGAGCTGAAAAAGCAGGGTATCGGATCCGAAGTATTCAGAGAAGAACCGTTTACCATTGCCAGAGATTCTCTGGGATTTAAGGTTTATCTCATGAAATGGAACAAAGGAAGAAAAGACTGTACCGTTGAAATTGAAGAAATATGACGAAATATATATATATCCGCAGAGAATATCTGTGAAGTGTTTTTGCCCGGCAGGGATTGCTTTTTTAAAAACACTGGGGTATAATTTAATGGAAAGAGTTAAGAACAGCCCTTTGATAAGAAAGGAGATTTTTAAAATGAAAGTAACACATATTACAGATATCGATAAATTTTTTGAGGTAATTGACAGCTGCAAAGGCAGAGTAGAGCTTGTAACAGGAGAGGGAGACAGACTGAACCTGAAATCCAAGCTTTCCCAGTATGTATCTCTTGCAAACATCTTTTCCGCCGGGGAAATTCCGGAACTTGAGATCGTTGCAGCAGAGAAAGAGGATATCGACAAGCTTATGAACTTTATGATCAACGGCTGATAGGAAGAACGATTTTCAGGGATGTGAGCTTTTCACATCCCTCTATTAATCTGAATATAAAGCAGAATATGAATGTCTGTTTTGTAAAATGGATATAATGACAGCGGATACAGAAACAGATAGTTTTTCTCTGTCATCATGATCATAACAGGATACAACCAGGGGGTATAATACTTCCTGGTCAAACTACGTTAAAAGGAGTGTATACAAAATGGTTAAAATTGATATTATCTCCGGTTTCCTTGGCGCCGGAAAAACAACTCTGATCAAAAAGCTTCTGAAGGACGGATTTCAGGGTGAGCAGGTAGTCTGATCGAGAACGAGTTCGGTGAGATCGGTATTGACGGCGGATTTCTGAAAGAGGCTGGGATCCAGATCCGTGAGATGAATTCCGGATGTATCTGCTGCTCTCTGGTAGGAGATTTCGGAACATCCCTGAAAGAGGTTGTTACCAAATACAATCCGGACAGGATCCTGATCGAGCCATCAGGAGTTGGTAAGCTTTCTGACGTTATCAAGGCTGTACAGGGTGTTCAGGACGAGGTTGACATTAAACTGAACAGCTATACAACTGTTGTTGATGCAAAAAAATGCAAAATGTATATGAAGAACTTCGGTGAGTTCTTTGATAACCAGATCCAGTATGCAGGTGCCATCATCATGAGCCGTACCGATATTGCAAGTGAGAAAAAGGTTCAGGAGTCTCTGGAGCTTCTCCGTAGCCTGAATAAGGATGCTGCTATCATCACGACTCCGATTGAGAATCTTGACGGTAAGAAACTGGTAGAGGTTATGGAGCATCCGGTATCCCTGGAGCAGGAGATGCTTGAGGAAGAGCATGAGCATCATCACCACCATGACGGAGAGTGCGGCTGCGGACATGATCATGAAGAGCATGAGCATCATCATCACCACGACGGAGAGTGCGGCTGCGGACATGATCATGAAGAACATGAGCATCACCATCACCACGACGGAGAGTGTGGCTGTGGACATGACCACCACCATCATCATGCAGATGAGGTCTTCACAAGCTGGGGCCGTGAGACTATTAAAAAATATACACGTGAGGGACTTGAGAAGATCCTTGAGGCACTTTCCGAGTCTGATAAATACGGTACCATCCTCCGCGACGAAAGGGAATGCTTCCGGCAGAGGACGGAACATGGATCTATTTTGATATGGTTCCGGAAGAAACCGAGATCCGTGAGGGCGCACCAGAATATACAGGCCGTCTGTGCGTGATCGGTTCCAAACTTGACGAGCATGCTCTGGAAGAGCTTTTCGGGATCGCATAAAGCATATGATAAAATAAATGTCCGTTTTGACGCAAAACCAAAGCGGAATACAGATATAGATTGTTACAGAAAGGAAACAGATACTGTACATTAAATCGTACAGTATCTGACAGGATGGATTTATGGAAGAGACCAGAGTACCCGTTTATCTGATCACAGGTTTTCTGGAAAGCGGCAAGACCTCTTTCCTGAGCTTTACCCTGCAGCAGGATTACTTTCAGATCGATGGAAAAACACTTCTGATCCTTTGCGAAGAAGGTGAGGAAGAATATGATGAGGAAGCACTGAAACAGTGCAATACCGTTGTGGAGATCATTGACAGCGAGGAAGAGCTTACACCGGAACGACTTGCGGCAATGGAAATCCTGCATCAGCCGGAGCGGGTGATCATTGAGTACAATGGCATGTGGCTGGTAAGTAAATTTGAAGAGATGGAAAAACCGGAAGGCTGGGGCGTGGAGCAGCATATCACCTGTGTGGATGCAAGCACATTCCAGGTTTATATGGCGAATATGAAGTCCCTTTTTATGGACATGGTCCGCAATGCTGATATGGTTATCTTTAACCGCTGCCAGGAGAATGATCCGCTTCCTTCTTACAGAAGAAGCATCAAGGTGGTGAACCAGCGTGCGGAGATTATTTTTGAGGATGAAGAAGGCGAGCTTGGTGATCTTTTTGAGGATGAGATGCCATTTGATATTGATGCGCCGGTGATCGATATTCTTCCGGAGGATTATGGTATCTGGTTTGTGGATCCATGGATCATCCGGACCGCTATGTCGGAAAAACCGTTCACTTTAAAGCACGTGCCCTGAAGCCGCGTGGAATGGGAAGTAAATTCTTTGTTCCCGGAAGAACAGCCATGACATGCTGTGCAGATGATACCACATTCCTTGGTTATATTTGCAAGAGCGCTTTTGCTCCGAAGATCGCAGAAGGCCAGTGGTGGATGTTACCGCGAAGGTTGCGTTTGAGAAGAGAATGGAATATCAGGGAGAGGGAATCGTACTTTACGCAGAGCATGTGGAAGTTTGCGAGCCACTTGCTGATGAGATGGTATATTTCACTGATACGATCAGAGCATTTGTATGCCTTAAGGCATAAGAAGGCCTGGCATTGAAACAGGTAAATTACAGCTGAGGAGTTTTTATGTATTTAATTGCAGGTTTGGGAAATCCGGGAAAGCAGTATGAGGCTACACGCCACAACATGGGCTTTGACACCGTTGACTGTCTTGTGGAGAAGAATAATATCCCGCAGGGTGGCGTAAAATTTAATGCCATGTATGGAAAAGGTATCATCGGCGGTGAAAAAGCTATTCTGATGAAACCGCTTTCCTATATGAATTTAAGCGGTGGTCCGATCCAGGAGATGTCCGGCTATTTCAAGATCGATCCGGAGACAGAGCTGATCGTGATCTACGATGATATTGATCTGGAGCCTGGACAGCTTCGTATTCGCAAAAAAGGCAGTGCGGGCGGACATAACGGGATAAAGGATATCATCGCCGTCTTGGAACTGAAAAATTTATCCGTATCCGTGTTGGTGTCGGTGCGAAACCGAAAGACTGGGATCTGGCAGATTTTGTGCTGGGGCATTTTTCGGACAGTGACCGCAAGCTTGTGGATGAAGGGATCAATGATGCGGCAGAGGCTGTGGAGATGATCCTGTCCGAGGGCGTAGATGCGGCGATGAATAAGTATAACAGGAAAAAGCCTAAGAATTGAGGTTTGTATGGAAGCATTTTTGCAGCCTCTGCAGGGTCTTGCAGAGTTTGGGGAAATAAAAAAGCGTTGTGGCGCAAACTGCGGAATTCTTAACGTTTCCGGATGCATGGAGTCCCAGAAGGTCCATCTGATGTATGGACTTTCCGGGCTTTTTCCATATCATCTGATCCTTGCGGATGATGAGCGTAATGCAAAGGAAATCTATGAGGATTACCGCTTCTATGACAAAAATGTATATTTTTATCCGGCAAAGGATCTTCTGTTTTTTCAGGCAGATATTCACGGAAATCTTCTGATCCGGCAGCGGATGCGTGTGATCCGGGCACTTCTGGAACAGGAAGAAGTGACCGTTGTTACCAGTATTGACGGATGTATGGATTTCCTGATGCCGCTGGAAAAGATCAGAAGCAGGCTTCTTCATTTTAAAAGTGACAGTGTGATCGATTTGGATCAGCTGAAGGAAGAGCTGGTAGAGCTGGGATATGAATGCACCGGTCAGGTAGAGCTTCCGGGGCAGTTTTCTGTGCGTGGAGGAATCATTGATATCTATCCGCTGACAGAGGATAATCCCTGGCGTATCGAATTGTGGGATGATGAGGTGGATTCTATCCGGAGCTTTGATGCGGAAAGCCAGAGATCCCTGGAAAATGTAGATGAAATTACGATTTATCCTGCCGCAGAAAAGATGGACGGAGAGGATATGGTATCCTTTCTGGATTATTTTCCGGAAGAAAAAACACTGGTGTTTCTGGATGAACTGAACCACCTGGCAGAAAACGGCGAGGGTGTGGAGGAAGAGTACCGTCAGAGTCGTATGCACAGAGAGGAAAAAGGCGAGACAAATCTTCCGGAGCAGTGGCTATGTGGTTTTCAGGAACTGCAGAAGAAGCTGAACAGACGGAATTGTGTGGCTGTATCTGCACTCTCTCCCAGACGTTCCGGATGGAAGATCAATGAGGAATTTGATCTTACAGTGAAGTCTGTAGATTCTTATAACAGCAGCTTTGAGCTTCTGGTAAAGGATCTCCTTCAGTATAAGAGGCAGGGATACCGGATCGCACTGCTCTCCGGTTCCAGGACCAGGGCGGAGCGTCTGGCAAAAGATCTTTCAGAGGAAGGTCTGAATGCTTTTTACAGCCAGGACATGGATCGTATCATCAGTCCCGGAGAGATCCTGGTGGTCTATGGTCATGCAAGACGTGGCTTCCAGTATCCACTGATCAAATTTGCAGTGATGACGGAAACCGATATTTTCGGCAAAGAGCAGAAGAAGCGCAAAAAAAGAAAAAATACAGCGGAAACCGGATCCAGGATTTTTGCGGAGCTTTCCATTGGAGATCTTGTTGTTCATGAAAAGCATGGACTGGGTATTTATCGTGGAATCGAAAAGGTAGAGGTTGACCGTGTTGTGAAGGATTACATCAAGATCGAATACCGGGGCGGCAGTAATCTCTATATTCTGGCAACCCAGCTGGATGTTTTGCAGAAATATTCCGGATCCTCTGAAAATGCAAAAACGCCCAAGCTGAACAAGCTTGGCGGTCAGGAGTGGAATAAGACCAAGAGTCGTGTTAAGGGTGCGGTAAAAAATATCGCAAAAGAGCTGGTAGAGCTTTATGCAGTACGCCAGGAGAAGGAGGGATATGTCTGCGGACCAGATACCGTATGGCAGAAGGAATTTGAGGAGATGTTTCCCTATGAGGAGACAGAGGATCAGCTGGCAGCCATTGAAGATACCAAGAGAGACATGGAAAGCACCAGGATCATGGATCGTCTTGTGTGTGGTGACGTTGGTTACGGAAAGACGGAGGTTGCTTTAAGAGCTGCGTTTAAGGCAGTACAGGAAAGCCGGCAGGTGGTTTATCTTGTCCCTACCACCATTCTTGCACAGCAGCATTACAATACCTTTGTACAGCGTATGAAAGAATTTCCGGTAAAGGTGGAACTTCTCTGTCGTTTCCGGACATCTGCCCAGCAGAAAAAGGCTATCGAAGGGATCAAAAAGGGGCAGGTAGATATTGTGATCGGCACTCACAGAGTTCTTTCAAAAGATGTGGAATTTAAAAATCTTGGACTTCTGATCATTGATGAGGAGCAGCGCTTCGGTGTTACTCACAAGGAGAAGATCAAGCAGATGAAAAAAGATGTGGATGTACTGACGCTGACAGCAACGCCAATTCCGAGAACCCTTCATATGAGTCTCATCGGTATCCGTGATATGAGCGTTCTGGAAGAGCCGCCGATGGATCGTGTGCCGATCCAGACATACGTTATGGAGTACGATGAGGAGACTGTCCGGGAAGCCATCCGCAGGGAGCTTCGCCGGGGTGGACAGGTGTATTACGTATATAATCGAGTCAATGACATTGCCGAAGTAGCCCTTCGGATATCCAGACTTGTGCCGGAGGCCAGAGTGGATTTTGCACATGGACAGATGAGTCAGAGGGAACTGGAGCAGGTAATGTATGATTTTATCAACGGAGATGTGGATGTGCTGGTTTCTACCACCATCATTGAAACAGGACTGGATATTTCCAACGTAAACACCATGATCATCCATGATTCGGACAGATATGGCCTTTCCCAGCTTTATCAGCTACGTGGGCGTGTAGGACGTTCCAACAGGACTGCTTATGCATTCCTGATGTATACCAAAAACAAGATGCTCCAGGAGACCGCGGAGAAACGGCTCAGCGCCATGCGGGAGTATTCAGAGCTTGGAAGCGGTTTTAAGATAGCTATGAAGGATCTGGAGCTTCGTGGAGCAGGAAATCTTCTTGGTGCTCAGCAGCACGGGCATATGAACGCAGTTGGTTATGACCTTTACTGCAAGATGCTCAGTGAGGCTGTCAAGGAGGCAAAGGGAATCCGGACTATGGATGATTTTGAGACGACCATTGATCTTAACATTGATGCGTTTATTCCGGATTCCTATATCAGCAACGAGTTCCAGAAGCTGGATATTTATAAGCGTATTGCCGGTATTGAAAGCCAGCAGGAGTATGACGATATGCTGGAGGAGCTGATCGACCGTTTTGGCGAGCCGACAAAAGCTGTGCTGAACCTTCTCGCCATTGCAAGGCTGAAGGCTCTTGCCCATCAGGGATATGTGACGGAGATCAAGCAGCTTGGAAAAGATGTCCGGATCACGCTCTATGAAAAGGCCAAGCTGGATCCTGCAGGTATCCCGGCTATTATGGCGCAGTACAGGAGAGGTTTGCAGTTTAAGGCTGATCATGAGCCGAAATTTATCCTGACACCACAGGGAAGGCTGATCGAAGAGCTGATGAAGTTTGCGGGGGAGCTGGCAAAACTGGCAGAGCCACTGGAGTAAAGGGAAGAATCAGGCAGGCTCGGGGTTATCCACGGGAAAAAACATCCGGTTTGTGGATAACGGATATTTCCCCGGAAAGACTTGTGGATAATTTGTGAAATGTCGTGTAAGTTCGTGAAATTCCTTGCTCTTAAAGGTGAAAACGTTTATAATCAAGTATTATGGAATAAGAGCCGGACCGTGATTCTTATGGACGGATAGATGGAGGATGAAATGAGAAATTCAGTAAAGAAAGCGGCAGTTACTGCTCTTGTCTGCGTTACAGCAGCAGGAATGATGGCAGGCTGCGGAAATAAAAAACTCGATGGTACAAAGATCGCATTGACAGTCAATAAGCAGGAGATCCCGCTTGGCGTTGTAAGTCTGGCAGCACGTATGCAGCAGGCACAGGCTGAGGCAATGTACAAGATGTATCTTGGCGGCGGAAACGATATGTCTATCTGGAGTACCAAAATGGATGATGATTCCGATGAGACTTACGGTGAAAATGCGGTAACAACATCTGTTGAGACTGTTGAGAAGATGTGTCTGGAGAAAGAACACGCTTCCGAGTATGATGTTGAAATTACAGATGATGAGCAGAAGGCTCTTGAGGAAGCTGCCAAGAACTTTATGGCTGCCAATTCCGATGAGACAATTGCAGAGCTTGCGGTTGATGAAGATATGGTGAAGACTTTCCTCGAGCTTGAGACATACGATGTGAAGATGAAGGATGCCATTGAAGCCAAAGCGGACGTGAAGCTGGATGAGAAAGAATATCAGCAGATGTCCTTCAGCTATGCAAGTGCAAAAGTCAGCGGAGATGATCTTTCCGATGATGATATCAAGAAGAATAAAGAGAATCTTCAGAAGTTCTATGACAAGGTTAAAGAGGATCCGGCTGCAGATTTCAATACTCTTGGAGATGAGATTTCCGAGGATATGACTGCAACAACCGGAACATGCCCTGCCTATGAGGAAGGTGATGACAGTGCTGCCAACGGAACTACTTATCCGGATGAGGTCCGTGCCGCTTTAAGAAAGCTGGATGAGGGTGCACTGAACGAAGAAATCATCAAGACAGATTCCGTATGGTATGTTGTGAGACTGGATTCCAAGAATGATGAAACTGCAACGGAGAGTAAGAAAGAGTCTCTGACAAACACCAAGAAGGATGATTTCTATAATGATACAACAGATGGATGGAAGAAGAAAGCAGATATCAAAGAAGAGAAAAAACTGATCAAGAAGATCAAGATCACAGATAATCACAGCTTTACGATCCAGACTCCAACTCCGACACCGGACCCGGATGTAACTGAGACACCGACAGCAGATTCTGCAGAGGCTGAGGCAACCGAGACACCGGCAGCTGAGGAGCAGACCGATGTGACCGAGACACCGGAGACAGAGGGAGATTCTGCAAAGGCTGATGAGGAGACTGCAGACAGTACAGAAGATGAGGCAGCTGCTACACCGGAAGCTGAGAAATAAGATACAATGTTTGCAATGGAATGATAAGAGAAAAGACAACGAGCCGTGTACGAGTTTATCGTACACGGCTCGTTTTTTGTAATGCTCATGCCTGCTTTACGGATCATCAGATCAGATTCAGATGCTCCAATGCGTGAAGAATCCCGTCCCTGTCCACTGCGCTTGTCTGGTATGTGCAGTGCTTTTCGATGCCTCCGTAAGCATTTCCCATAGCAACGCTGACTCCGGCAGCTTTCAGCATGGGAAGGTCGTTGGGACTGTCTCCGAATGCGTAGCAGTTTTCCTTGGGGATGGAAAGGCGGTCCAGGAGAAATTCCATGCCTGTGGCTTTGCTGGTACCCTTTTGTGTGACTTCCCAGATTCCGTCTCCGTGATCAAAATAGGTGTAATGATCATTACAAAAGCTGCGGAATTTTTCGACATTGGAATCCGGAAGCATATGTACCAGGAATTTGTCATAGGAGTAAGTGCAGGCATCCTCCGATTGAATTTCGTGATGTCGACCATTGGAATTTCTTTTCGCATTTTGACTCCGAATTCGGACTGGGCCGGAGATGCGCCATCATACAGGATCTCAGTGTTGGATTCAAAAAGTGCCTCGATTTTACATTTGCGGAGAAGATCTACGGTTTCCTTGCACAGAAGATTTGGGACTGTGCGGAAAAAAAGCAATTTGTTATCCATGTAAATGTGGGTTCCACAGCCATATATATAGCCATCGAAATGAAGCTCTGAGAGTGCAGAAGGCATCATTACTTTGGTGCGGCCGGTGTTGATGAAAAGAAGATGACCGTTTTCATGGGCTTTTGTGAGGGCTCGGCTGGTGCTCTCCGGAACCTTGAATGGGTGAGACGTAAGCAGTGTGCCGTCTATGTCGAAGAACAGGATTTTTTTATCGTTCATAAGGTCTCCTTTAAAATGGGATTTCTTCTTCGGTGTTATTGTTATTAATGTCAGTAATATCATTAACAGGAAGCGGTTCTGCGGATGTATCTTCAACAGAGTTCAGTGCGCTGACACGGATGCCATTGAGCTCTATTTCACTTTCCATGGGGATCACCAGGCATTTGCGGCCGTCGATGATCCGAGTTTCTACCAGCTCTGCCCGGTCCGGTGCCACGTGGATCACCACATCCGGGGTTTTGATCTCGAATTTTCTGGTGTTGGTGATGTTGGATGCTACCAGAGCAGATTTTTCTCCTGCAGCAAGCTCATATTGTTCATCGAAGTTCTGAAGCTTTTCGTCTTCTACGCCGCATTCTTCGAAGAGACGTTTGACTTCGGATTTGGTGAGGACAACAGGTTCCGGTTCGTCCTTCTGGGATTCAATGAGGTCGTTAAGCTTTTCGTGGATCTCAAGGACTGTGTCGTAGGCACAGTCATCACCAAGTGTTTCTTCCACCAGAGCATTGAAGGAGTCGCGCTGGGTTCCGGCAGATAGTGGTGTGGTGCAGCCGAAGACTTCTTCCATCATGGTGGAGCGGAGATTTTCGGCGTTTTTGGTGTAGTAGAGAAGTCCGTGGATATCGGTACTGCGGTCGTTGAACTGTGGGAAGAGGAAGCCCCAGTCAGGCATTTCTACCAGCCAGTCCCGGATACGGTCTTCAATGTTGTTTGTCTCTGTGTTGTAATGCAGGCCTGCCTTGGAGAGTTTGACCGGGCAGATGCTGCAGAGGATGTGGTCGTAGATCTCATCGGAGGCATCGAACATTTTCGGCGCCGTCGGAGGATTTGCCGGGGATGTCGTAGACTGCATGGATGAGGATTGATGTAGTGACGTTTTCACCGTAGTTCGATATGTTTTCTTAATT
>ENA-OQAZ01001562-OQAZ01001562.1-human-gut-metagenome-genome-assembly--contig:-NODE-1562-length-10670-cov-16.481647_pt1 | contig 10670 bp, 6 predicted proteins | sample MGYA00242737_ERZ504531 | MGnify/ENA primary metagenome ERZ504531 (study PRJEB26092, sample SAMD00036244) | human gut metagenome | host: Homo sapiens | study: EMG produced TPA metagenomics assembly of...
AGTATGTAGCAAGTTACTTATCAAATTCAGCCTCTTTGAGGGTCAAATATGGTTTTGCAAATGGTGACTGACAAGACATAAACAAGGTCAGCAGGAATTTTTTACATAAATGGACATGAATGTATATAACCTAAAATAAGAATAAATTTTAATAAGGGCTGCCCAAAAAGAAAAAAATGCAGTTGCCATCCTATAGATACTTGCAGAAAGGATAAAATTTACTTTTAGACCTTTTGGGATAGCCCTTATTAATACTTCAGATAAAATTCCTTAGGTTATATTTTCAATCCTTTGGACCGGGTTTCCTCCTTGGCATACAGTCCCGGACGCCCGATTATGACATGGTTGGCAACGATACTATCCGCCGGACTGCGTATCTGCGGCGGTGCATTTTCGGGATATTGCGCCTGCCTGTTCCTCACATCTTCCGCTTCCGGCTTGAGCTGTTGCCCTTCATTCTCCTTTTCTGCGACTTCGGGCGTGGGTGGCGCAAGCTCCAGCTGAATTTTTCGGTCAAGGGCGGCAAGTTCGGACTTCAACTGCTTCAGCTCGTCCTCCTTCTTCCACACCTTACCCGCTATCTCCTGTAACTGCGGTATCTCCATCTCCAGCACCTCGTTCTTCGCCTTGTACTGGTCGATGATGGAGGGTATCCTCTCCATCGCGTTGAGGAAGTTGCGGGCGGCGGCCAACGGGTCAGCCATCGCCAGATGCCCGTTGTTGTAGGTGTACTTGTAGTTCCCCTCGACCACGAAGCGGTTGTCGGTGAACTCCAATCCCTCTTTGAGTATCCTTTCGCTCACCACCTTTATCGGAAAACCGTAAAGTTCACCGACCTGCGTGTACAACCCTCCGGTCGTGGCATTCTTGGCTATCTCCTGCAAACGCTTTCCGATGACCTTCTCATCGGCGGAATCCACTCCGTCCACCTTTATTATATTAAGGCGGTTGCCCTCCTTGTCGGTCTGCACCACCGACAGGAAGCGGTTCCAGTCCTCCGTCATGGCATCTATGAAAGCCGTGTTGTTGCGCAACTCGCCGGTCTTTGACTCCAGCTTGAACTCCGAATCACGCTTGCCCTTGTTGAACGACTTGCGTTCCCCTTCGAGCGATGCGATCCGCTTTTCCAGTTTCGCCTTGTCCAACAGGTCGGTATTGCCGGAGAGCAACGCCATGTATTCCGAGAAATTCATGCCCGATTTTTCGTCCATTGCCCCCTCGTCGATGGTACGCGCACCCATCGCACCGCTTTTGAGCTGGCTTATGAAAGTCTGCTTGCAGTGCAGGAGGTTGAACTTGTAGCTGTCCAGTGACTTCTCCACCGCGTAGATGATTACATCCACGTTGTTCCCGGCGAAATGTTTGGCAATCTCATTACCTGCCCTAACTCCGCGTCCGTCACGCTGTTGCAAGTCGGACGGTCGCCACGGCGTATCGAGATGATGGATAGCCACACACCGTTTCTGGGCGTTCACACCCGTTCCGAGCATAGAGGTAGAGCCGAACAGCACACGCACCGTCCCGGCGTTCATGGCGTCTATCACCGCCTTCCGCGCCTTGTCGGTCTTGCACTCCTGAATGAAGCGCACCTCGCTTGGCGGTATACCGTAGTCCTCCGTCAGTTTGCGCTTGATTTCCGAATAGACGTTCCACCCGTCGCCCGGCTGGTATGTCCCCAAATCAGAGAAAACGAACTGCGTGCCTTTCTGGGCGTCGTATTTTTGATAATACTCCGCGATCATCTTGGCACAGTGACTCGCTTTGTTGTCGGGATGATCTTCGTAATTCGGGTCTATCATGCGCATGTCGAGTGCCATTTTCCGGGCATAGTCCGTGGCGATGAGCATCTTCGCCTTTTCTTCCGTTTCCGAAAGCGGCAGCCTGCCCAACAAGGTGGCATCGCCCGTCTTGGCGAACTGCATCAGTTTCTGTATGAAGTCCTCCTGTTCCGGCGTGGGCGGTATATGGTGCAGTATCTCGTTCTTGGCAGGACGGTCAACGCCCACATCCTCCGCCGTGCGGTAGTCCGTGATTTCATTATAGAAGGCGGCAAGCTCCGGCACTTTGATGAAGTAGCGGAAACGCTCCTTCTGGACCACATTGTTCGTCACGTTAAATTCAAAATCCGTCGTCTTCTTGGCAAATATCGCCGCCCAAGCGTCGAAACACCTTATGTCCTGCCGTTCCAGCTCCTTCGGGCGCAGGTACTTGAACAGCAGGTACAATTCAGTCAGTGAGTTGCTGATAGTCGTGCCGGAGAGGAAGGTCGCACCCAAGTCTTTTCCTGTGCGCTCCTGTATGGTGCGTATGGCAAAGAGCATGTTAAGTGCCTTCTGGCTTCCCTCGCTGTTTCCCAATCCCGCCACACGGTCGTGGCGCGTGTTGAAAGTCAGATTCTTGAACTGGTGGCTCTCATCTATGAAGATGTGGTCGATGCCCATCTGCTTGAAATCCACCACGTCGTCCGTGCGTGACTTTATGGCGTGTTCCACCTTCTCCAGCTTCGCTTCAAGGTTGTGCTTGCGCTTCTCCAATCCTTTCAGCATCGCCCGCGACACGTTCTTTCCCTGCTGCCGTAGCACTTCGAGGTTTTCCTCCACCGTGTCAAGCTCTGCTTGCAGGATGCGCTGCTGCAATTCCGGCGACTGCGGTATCTTGCCGAACTGGTCGTGCGACATGATGACGCAATCGTAGTCGTTGTTCTTTATATTATTGAAGAAGCGCACACGGTTGGCGGTCGAAAAGTCCTTCTCCGAAGCGTACAGAATACGTGCGTTGGGATATGCCGCCTGATAGGTGGCTGCAATCTCCGCAACGTTGGCTTTCAGCCCGATAATCATCGGCTTGTGTGCCAAATTCAGACGCTTCATCTCATGCGCGGCGATGCACATTATCAGCGTCTTACCGGTTCCCACCTCGTGGTCGCAAATTCCGCCGCCGTTCTGTTTCAACATCCAGACGCAATCCATCTGTGAGGGATAGACGCTCTTGATACCCCGGCTTGCCAGCCTTTCAGGTTGAGGTCGGGAAAGGTCTGATGGGAGCCGTCGTAGCGCGGGCGCACGAAACAGTTGAACTTGCGGTTATACATCGTCACAAGCCGCTCCTTGAACTGCGGCGACTGCTCTTCGAGCCATTCGGAGAAGCCGTTTCGTATCTCGTCAATCTTGGCGTTGGCGAGTTGTATTCCCTCGCTGTCGCGCATCTTGATGTCGTTGCCATGCTCGTCCTTGCCGATGGACTTCATCATGTCAGGGCAGGTGTTGTGCAGGGCGTGTTTTAGGAGGTGCATACCGTCATAGTTCCGGTAATACCCCTTCACCAGAAACTCGTCCGTGATTTTCATGGTGCGGTAGCCGCACACCACCGAAAACTCGTCCATGCTTGCGGAATAGGCGATTTTCACCTCCGTGTCGAACAGCCGGCTCATGTAGGCGGCATAGACACCCGTCGGAATCCAGCGTTCCCCGAAATTGAAGTCCAGATCCTCGAAGGCGATGCGCTGCGGCTCGGCATCTTTCAGAGCCTCCAACGCCTGCTTCACCTCCGGCATACGCTCATTTTCGGGATTGTCACCCATCCATGCCTCTATGCGTTCCGCTTTCTCTATGACATTTCCGGCGATGAAACGGTCTTTGATTTCGTAACCGGTCACGAGCGGATTGTAGTAGATGCGCCCTTGCAGGGCAGTGAGCAAATCCTCCGCCGTGCTGTCGGTTATCTCCCGCATATAGTCGAGATTGACCGTACCATATTTGTTGAGCGACGCAGACAGGGCTTCTTCGGGAGAGCCTACGTTGGCATGGCTCTCCACCGCGAAGGAAACAGGATGCTCGAAGATGTCCGCCTTGACGAACTTTCCGTTTTCCATCCGTTCCAGCGAAAGGATGTCGCGCCCGCCCGCATCCATCATCACTAACTTCACGTTCTGCTTGGCGTTGAGGTTGCCGTAGCGCATGACAAACTCATCGTAACAGGTATTCAGATGCTCTCGCCACGGAACATTTGCCTCGCGCCGGAGCGATTCATAACGGTACAGACGCTCGTAGGCGTCACGCAGCGACACATACAACAACGCCTTTTCCTTCTGGTATCCTTTCAGGTCGAGCGGCTGGAATGTCGCCCCGTATGGCGTGATGTCTTTCAGGTAGCCGATGTTATGACGCCCCCGGTCAGCCACCAGCGACCCTTCGCGCAGGTGCATCTCCGGCGTGCGGTGGTAGGCACGCGGAGAAAGGTCCACGACTTCCTCCTTCGGCTTTTCCGCTTCGATGTCGGGGAAAAGGAAAGTCCCCACCGCTTCCGATGGGGTATCTGTAACGGCAGGTGCGGCGACTGCCTCCGGCTGTGTTTCCTCCTGTCGTGGCTGCTCACGGGAAGTTTCCGGCACGGCTTTCACTTCCGTCTTTTCCGCCACTTGTTTCTCGTTATGCTGCCTTGCCAGTTCCCGAAGTTCTTTCCTACGCTCCGGCGTCAAACCCATCATCATTTCATAGAAACCGTTGATGGGAGGATTGGTATCCCAGTCCAGTGTGGCATAGATGTCGTCCGGGTCGGCAGGCTTGGCGGTGTTCTCCGCTTTCACCTCCTTATTCTCCATTGCGGGTTTTGCAGTTGGAGCTGTCGGTGTAACCGTGACTTTCGGTTTGGGCGGAGTGGACTTTGCCGTAACTGCCTTTTTCACCGTCTTTTTCTTTTTGGAGGTTTTCGGTTGGCTGACCTCTTCCGTCATCCCCCAGAGGTCAAGCAGGGTGAGCTGCACGCCTGCGGAATATTGCGGGCGCGGTTCTATCTCCGGCTTTTCATCTGCGGGTTGCGGCTTTTCTGTCGGAGTTTCCACCGTCTGCGCCGAGGATACTGTTTCCAATTTTATGGCAGGACGCTCTACTTTATTTTGAACGGCAACTTTTTCTTCCGTTCCTGCCTGCCGGATTGAACCCGAATACAAGCGCATGGCAAGCCTGTAATGGAAATCCTCGTCGAGCATACGGCGCAAATCCCCGGCGATGCCTGCTGCCTTGCCCTCGTGCAGATAAACCATAGCGGGCTTCCCGTAGGGGTCTGTGTCAAGTTTCGCCATCGTATGCACGATGCGTTCCGGGTGGTGGATGAAATAGGCGTTGTCGGTCAGGGCGGTTTTCGTGTCCGTCTGTATCACGGTCATCAGCCGCTCGTCCTGCGACATTTCCTTCTTGCTGAGGTTCTTTTGCAGGACAATCAGGTCACTGCCCACCTCCGTGCCCGCGTTGTCCGTGAACAGGTTGTTGGGCAGGCGTATCGCGGATACCAGATTGGCCTGACTGAACAGCTCGTTACGCACGGAGGTCTTGGTGCTATTCAATACCCCTTGCGAGGTGATGAACGCCACGATACCGCCGTCACGCACGGCATCCAGTCCTTTGAGAAAGAAATAGTTGTGGATGGTTTTCTGGGCGGAGCGTCTGCCGAAAGAGTCGCTCCGCTGAAACTCCGCGTCGAACACGGCAATGTCACCGAACGGAATGTTGGACACCGCCAAGTCGAAATAATTGTTGAACGGTCTTTCGATTTTCTCAAAACCGCAGGTGCGCATTTTCTGGTCGGGATAGAGATGCCTCAAGATTGTACCCGTGAGCAGATCCTTCTCGAAAGCCATCACATCCGCATTGGGGCTGTGCCGCAGCATGGAATCCACGAACACGCCGACACCTGCCGACGGTTCGAGCATACGGGCGGGGCGGACGCTGTAATCTGCCAGCACGTCCGCGATGGTGTCGGTTATCTCTTTGGGGGTGTAGAAAGCGGTCAGCACGGACGCTTTCAGCGAATCCACAAACCGCTTGTACTCTGTTTCGTCCTTGCTGTTCTCACGGATAAGCCTGTGCAGCTCCACCGTCGGGGCGAACAGTTCGAGGTCGGATTTCGCCCACCGGACGGCATCCGTCAGTTCCTTTGCAGGGTTGAGGATACATTTCAGACCGCCGAAACCGCAGTACCTTTGAAGTATGGCACGCTCTTCGGTTGTCGCTGTCCTATTTTCCCTGTCAAGGATGAATGCCGTCCGTATCGCCTCGATGTTGTCCCGCAGTTTCTGTTTGCGGTTAAACGCCATATTCGTCTAAGTAAAGGACGGTTGCTCCCGTCAGCTCCGTGTAGAGCAGGTCGTAATCGGAAGACAGGGCGAAATTGTCATCCGAGAGGTCATAGACGGAGAACACGTTGCCGACAAGCGGCAGCAGTTTCAGGACAAAGGCTTCACGCTTCTCTTCCGGCACTTCATCGGCAAACTCGTTTTCCACGACTTCGCGGAGGATGGCGTAACGGGAATAATGCAGCCCGCGCAGCAGCGTGTCCATCGCCAGTTCCTGCGCACCATCGGCGGGATAGCCTTCAAGCCGTGCCCTCTCATACGTTTCGGCGGCACGGTCGGCCCGTTCCCGTATGAAAGCGGTGTCGTCAGCCTGTTCAAACTTGTTCGTGCGGAGATAGTCCAGCAGGTACAGACCGTAATAGGAAAAGTCGGTCTGACCCTCGTTTTTCTTCTTGTTGTTCATTACTTTGATTTAGCGGATTGATAATTAACGGGATAATCGGTTGGAAAAAGGAAGAAAAAGGCACTCGGTATCCCTCCGAGTGCCACCACTAAATCCAAAGTATGAGTGTAATCCGGTATCGAAGAACAATTCATTACTCTGAACAAGTGGCAAAGTTAATACTATTTCTTCCGTCCTGAAAATTTCTTGTCCTTTTTAGCCTCCGGGAACACAAAAGTCGTGTTATATTCCCCGTCAAAGGCGACAACAGCATCGAAACTCTTGCCCTGTTTGCTCTTGAACCTTTGAGCAGCTTGGTATGCCCTTCGGTGAGCAGGTCTTTGATTTCATCGTCGGACAGGGTGCGTCCCGCTTTCAGCCGGAACACGGGCAGTCCGCACTCCGTGTTGTCGCAGCGTACCACCTTGCCGTAGAACCGCATCCTGCCCGTGCCACACTTGGGACACGCGCAGCCGGAGTCACGGCTGCCGAAGAGCTTGTCGCACGAGATCAGTTCGGAGGTTATCTCACGTGTGTACGCCTCTATCTCCTTGCGGAAGGTGTCGTCGGACAGTTCCCCGCGCTCGATACGCGCCAGCTCCTTTTCCCATTCGCCCGTCATGGCAACATCGGCGATGCGCATCGTCTTGACGACGGAATTGAGGGCAAGTCCTTTTTCGGTGGGAACAAGCGACTTCTTGCAGCGTTCCATGTAACCGCGCTTGAAAAGCGTTTCGATGATGGAGGCGCGTGTGGCGGGAGTACCGATGCCACAGTCCTTCATCGCCTGCCGCAGTGCGTCGTCCTCAATTTCCTTGCCCGCCGTTTCCATTGCCGAGAGCAGGGTGGCTTCGGTATGCAGCGGCTTGGGTTTGGTCTTTCCTTCGGTAATGGACGAGCCTTTCGGTGTCAGCGTGTCGCCTTCCTGCCAGCCGGGGATGGTAATTTCCTCTTTTTCCTCGCCATAGACGGCACGCCATCCGGTTTGCTTCACGACGCTGCCTTTTACGGTAAACTCCACTCCGGCACATTCCGCCGTGACAGTGGTCACATCCTTGACGCATTTCTCAGAGAATGCCTCGACCATGCGCCCGGCAATCATCTGATAGATGGTATTGTCCTCTTTGGAGAGGAAGAGCGGTTTCTCACCCGTGACGAGCAGGGCATGGTGGTCTGTCACCTTGCCGTCGTCCACGCTGCGGCGTGTCGGGGCGGCTTTTGCCCGCACCTTGTCTTTCCATTCGGGCTGTGTGCCGATGAAAGCGAGCAGTTTGGGAATTTCGGCAAACACGTCTTCGGGGATGTAGCGGCTTCCCGTTCTCGGATAGGTTATCAACTTCTTTTCGTAGAGTTTCTGCGCGATTTCAAGCGTCTGTTCCGCCGTGAAGCCGTGCTTGGCGTTGGCTTCTTTCTGGAGCGTGGTCAGGTCGTAGAGCAAGGGAGTTTCCTCCGTCTTCTCCTTGCGCTCGGCTTTCGTGACAGTGGCGCAACCTGCCGCCTTTACCTTATTATATAGTTCCATCGCCGGTTCTTTCTCTTTCCATTTCTCGGAGGATGAGAATTTCACGACTTCGCCGTCGCAACCGTCCGTTGCGATATGGAGCTGCCAGAATGCTTCGGACGTAAAGCGGCGGTTCTCCCAGTAGCGTTCACATACCATAGCCAACGTTGGTGTCTGCACCCGCCCCACGGAATACGTGCCGTGTCCGGCGGCGATGGATAACGCCTGTGTGCCGTTGATGCCCACGAGCCAGTCGGATTCGCTCCGCGCTTTGGCGGCGAGGTAGAGGTTGTCGTATTTGCTGCCGTCTTCGAGTTTCCGCAGTCCCTCGCGGATAGCTTTGTCGGTGAGAGAGCTGATCCACAGGCGCACGAAAGGAGTGGTGCAACCCGTATAGTGGTAGAGGTAGCGGAAGATAAGCTCTCCCTCGCGTCCGGCATCGGTCGCCACGATGATATGTTCGCTTGTGTCGAACAGTCTTTTGATGACTTTTATCTGCGACACCACGCCGCTGTCGGGCTTGTAACCTTTCTCCGTCCTGACCTGACGGGGGACGAGCGTGAATGTGTCGGGAATAATCGGGAGGTTGTCACGGACAAATCCGCGCACGCCGTAGCCGTCGGGCATGGCAAGCTGAACGAGGTGTCCGAATGCCCATGTCACGGCATAACCGCCTCCCTCGAAATATCCTTCCTCTCTCTTTGTCGCGCCCACGATGCGGGCGATTTCACGTGCCACGGAGGGCTTTTCTGCAATGATTGTCTTCATGTCTTCTTCTTTTTTGTTGATACTTTGGATTTTATTTTGGATTCAGTGGCGGACACGGGATTACATTTTCATGCCCTTGCCCGTTTTCTTCTGCGGCTTCTCCTGCTGCTGTTGCTGGCGGGCGTCCTTCGGGTTGGTCTGACCTTTCTGCAACGGCTCTCTCAGATTCTTTGTAGCCTCGTTGGTCTTGCCATCGTTGTTCACCGCCACCTGCGTGCGGCTCTCGTTGGACGGAGCAACCTGCTGTGCATTGTCAGGGTTCGTGTCGTAGCGGTACGGGCGTCCCTTCTCCGGGTTGAACTTGATATACATCGTGGCATGGAAGCCCTGCTTGTCGGTCACGTTCTCCAGCTTCACGGCTTTACCCGCCACATAGTCGGCTTTCTGCTGGTCGGTGAAGCTCACGCCGCTCCATTTGCTGATGGGGCGGATGCTGCCGTCCTCGTTCGTCCACGTGTTGCGGCGTTGCTCCTTCTTGGTCTGTGCGGCATTTTCCCCGCCCTGCGCCTGACTTTTCGATGTGTCGCCTTTGGTTTCCTGTGTCTGTGCGGTACGGGGCGACTTGCCGGTTCCCGGCACGAACTCCACGCCGCGCTGCTCCACGTTCACTTGCAGGGTGGTGACGAACTTTCTGCCGTCGTTGCGCTCGATGAGCTTGTCGCGTACGGGCAGTCCGGCGCGGAGCATGTCCCGCTCCTGCGTGGTGATTTCCGTCTTGCCGATGCGCTCCGGGATGCGCACCCTGCTTGCCGGAATGTCCGTGATTTCATTCGTCTTGCGGTCGATGCTGATGTAGGAGGGGATGATCTCGCCCGTTTCCCTGTCCACAATGTCCACGACCCTACCGAGATTGCCCGTTTCGCGGAGGTTCTTCCGGTCATTGTCGGAGAATTTGTGTTCCTTGTACTCATCCAGCTTCTGCTCCTTGCGGATGAAGTGCGGCACGAGGCTGATGTTTCCCTCACCGTCCTTCTTGAAGGAGAGGCGGGCGTCCAGCTCGAATGATTCGCCGCCGAAGGTCGGTTTGACCTTTACCAAGTCGGACTTGCCATAGTTGAGCATCTTCGTAAGGTCGCCGGACTTTTCAAGGTTGTCCCGCTTTACGCCCCATCTGTCCTCCAGCTCCTGCCAGTTGATTTTACTCTCGTCGATGGCTGGTAGCCACGTTTGCCCTGCATCTGTTCGGATTTGTCCTGTTGCTGTTCTTTCCGTTGTTCCATGTTCTCCTGTTTTTGAGGTTCTTGTTTCTCTGTCTGTTGTGCTGCCATCTCTTCCTGCACCTTCTTCTCATAGTCGGAGGTGTCCACCTTGTGAGGGGCGAGCAGCTCCTTGTTCGCTTCGGGGTCTTTCAGCAGTTGCTTCATCACCTCTAAGAGATTTTCAGCTTGGTCTGCCGCAATGCGGTAGAAACCGAAGCGGCTGGGTTCCTTGCACTGCCGGAAGAAGTTCTTGAAGAAGTTGTCCAGCACGTCGCCATGTCGGTCGAATTGCAGGAAACTCTGCGCGTTCTCCGCTTTTGCGGGGGTGCGCTTGGGTGTGCCGTCCGCGTTCAGCCCGGCTACCACGCTGATCTCGCCTGTCTTCTCGTCACGGACTACCAGCACGTCCTTTTCGTCTTTTTTTCTTTGCCATCTGAAAAATGTTTTAATGGGTTATTTATGAAAGAAATTATGGATACGAGCCTTGTAGAAGGCTATATCTTCCTTTTTGAACTCCTTGACATGGTTGGAAAGGAACTCCAGCACGTCCTCCTCGCTGTAATAGTCTTCTTGCCCAGCGTCTTGTAGGGCAATGCGCCGACGCTGCGGTAGCGTTGCAGGGTGCGCTTGCTTATCTGGAGCAACATGCACAAATCCTGATTGTCGAAAAAGGCGGATGCTTTTACCTGT
>ENA-OQAZ01001563-OQAZ01001563.1-human-gut-metagenome-genome-assembly--contig:-NODE-1563-length-10670-cov-5.005027_pt1 | contig 10670 bp, 9 predicted proteins | sample MGYA00242737_ERZ504531 | MGnify/ENA primary metagenome ERZ504531 (study PRJEB26092, sample SAMD00036244) | human gut metagenome | host: Homo sapiens | study: EMG produced TPA metagenomics assembly of...
CAATAAAGTGTTGTTTCCTGTTACTTTAATCGGATTTCCTGCCTCATTTACTTTGATCTTGCCATTTTCATCTCTTTCAAATCCATTACCATAGATATCGCCCAGTTTTCCACCTTCTTTTACCCACATATCGTATGCCATGGAGAACCCTTCCGAACCATAACGGAATGATTTATAAATCCTTGTGTAAGGAAACAACTTTGTTTCTGTTCATGGACATGTTTACAGCGGTTTTCCAACGGAAATTTTCATTCATCAAAGGAGTACCCTCTAGTGTCAATTCGATACCAGTGTTACGAATTTTACCTGCATTGATATAACGGAACGCATAAAGTGAACCAGCCGGATTGGCTACTCTTAACAGTTGGTTCTTTGTATCTGTACGATACCATGTAAAGTCAATTCCGAAACGATTATTGAAAAACTTCCATTCTGTACCGAATTCAATGGAAGTACTGATTTCCGGTTTCAAATCACCACGTTGTTCTATATCGTTTGTTTGGATACTTCCACCACATTGAATGATATCAGCTAAATTGGTGATGCCGATGGGAAGGTCATTGCCGACCTGTGCAAATGAACCACGGAATTTTGAAAAATTGATCCATTCCGGTAGTTTGATGCTGTTGCTCATAATCCAAGTCAAACCTACTGACGGATAGAAAAATCCATTTTTCATACTTTCTGTGTTTGCCAGGGTGGAAGACCAGTCATTACGTGCTGTAATATCTAAATAAATAGCATCTTTCCAACCCACTTGTGCTGTACCAAATAAAGATTGTATAGTACGTTTCGCATCAATTGTTTGGTTGATATATCCCTTTGAAGAGAATATAATATTGGAAACGGTAAATACATTAGGACGATATAAAGATGCTGTTTTGGAGTCGATCATTAAAGAATTGGCTTTGCTGACGTTAATGCTGGTTCCTAATGCGGCATTGATGGAAAAATCACTAAAGGTTTTGTTGAACATGGCCATGAAATCACCATATACTTGGAAGTTTTGTTCATCCGACCATACATAGCGTCCGTTAGGTAACCCTGTTTCATCATTTTTTCCGGCAATGTTTGCTGCTGTTGATGCATACATCTTGTTGTCAAACTTATCACTTACATAGTCTACATTCCCGCGTGCCTGGATACTTAACCAGTCAGTTGCTTTTATATTTGCACTGATAGAAGCTAATGCACGGTAACGTTTACTCTTGTTGGTCACACGATTTTTTATCCAGTACGGATTCTGATCCCATTCGCTGAATGAGCCGTCTTCATTTTTTGTATACCAATTCTGTAAGTTCATATTGCGGTCAGTATCGAAAACTTCAAAGTTTTCAGCGTAGGGAGCCAGATCGGCACCACGGGGAAAAGAATACAAGCCAACCAGCGGATTCAGATAATAACCACCTCCGGCAGGAGTATTACGGATAGTTTGTGTCATCAAACTGGCATTTCCGTCCAATTTTAAACGATCATTAAAGAAACTGGCTGTTTCACGGAAAGTAATATTGTGCTTTTGAAGCTTATTTGAGTCCACGATACCTGTTCCCCGGGTATTGGCATAAGAAAAGTAAGTTTGCATTTTGTCATTACCTGTTTGGAAGGTTAAAGAGTTGATGGCTGTAATACCATTGCCAAACCAATTACCTACGTTATCATAGTCTGTCAGATTTCCTTTGTCGCCCCAACTGCTGGTACCATCGGCAGTTTGTCCATAATTGTTTTGAAATTCCGGCAGGCTGACAGCATGGTCTACTGTCAGGTTAGAGGAGAATGTGACTCTTGACATACCGGCTTTCCCTGATTTTGTAGTAATTAAAATAACACCGTTGGCAGCTTGGGAGCCATAGAGAGCAGCGGCAGATGCACCTTTTAATATACTCATACTTTCAATATCATCAGGTTCAAGTTGGAAACACCGTCACCAGAGTCATGGTTGACCCCGTCATTTTCACCTCCCATAACGGTGGCTGTTGATTCTGTTGTGATATTCAGCATAGGAACGCCATCTATGACATATAACGGTTGGTTGTTACCACTGGCGAATGCTGAACGTGCACCACGGATAGATACTTTTGCCGAACCTCCCAGACCGGATGAACTCTTTGTTATTTGCACACCGGCAGATTTACCGGCTAATGAATTGATCATATTAGCGTCCTTTACTTTATTCAGTTCGTCACCATTCAGTTGCTGAGTGGAATAAGTTAAAGAGGCTTCTTTCTTTTTAATACCCATAGCGGTTACTACAACAGTTTCCAGTTTCAATGCATCATCTTCCATTTTAATGGTAAAATTAGTCTTTCCGTTTACTGGAATTATGACTTTTTTATAACCGATATAAGATATAACCAGTTGTGCATCAGCCGGAACTTCTAACGTAAAGTTACCGTCAATATCGGTAATTGTACCGTTAGTAGTACCTTGTTGAATAATGTTTGCACCGATAATTGCTTCACCTTGCATATCAGTTATAGCACCTTTAACAGTAATTGTATTTTGCTGTTTTACTTCCTCACGGGCTATATTGTTTTCTTTTGTCAAAACAATGTTTTTACCTTCCATAACATAAGTGATACCAGTTCCGGAAAAAACTTCATCTAGAATTTCGGATACGGCTTTATTTTTTGCGTTGATTTTTACCTTGCGGCTTAGATCTACATTTTTCTTACTATAGACAAACAGGTAATTAGTTTGTGATTCGATGGCAGAAATCAATTGGGCTACCTTCATGATGTTGGTATCCAGACTGACTTTGGCGTTCTGAGAGTGTACATCCATACTGAATGCGCTGAATGCTGTGGTTAACAGAAGAATTAAGGTGATCTTCATAGTTCGTAATATTTGTTTAAAAGCTAAACTTTTTGGGCATAAGTACCCTTCCAAAGAAATTTTTCTCATATCTTTGTAATGTGTTAAGTTAATAAATTTGATTAAGGTCAATTGTTAGCTGTCGAATCGGGGAGTATGGGGGTACTTTCCGATTCTTTTTTCAAAGGTTTTTATGTAATCATAACAGTTCATTTTTTAAGGTTAAACTTCTATTGTGATTTTATTCTATGGTTATCTTGTTATGTTCGTTATCAATATTGTATTTAAACGGATGGTCTTTTTGTATAACTTTTAGTATATGCTCTATGCCGTCCAAATCTTTGAATTTACCAGTGCAGCGGTAGTTCTCTAAGATTTTAGGATTCTTCACTGTTATCTTATAATTATAATATAGAGCAATCTTGTCCAGTAACTCTTTAAACGGAACATCATCGAAATAATAAATGCCTTGCATCCATGCCAAAGCATTGTTACTGCTCATTTCGCCCGTTTTGTATTTGCCGTTTTCCATTGAGAAATACTTTCCTTTTGTCAGGCTGGTAATTGGCTTTTCTTCTTTTGCATTGTTGGTAAGCAAGTTGATGGAACCTTCTATCAGTCTGGCTATAAAGCTGTTTGAACCTTTATAGGAGCATACATCGAATTTTGTTCCGGTGACTTGCACCTTTATGTTTTCTGTCTGCACATAAAAAGGAATCTCCTTATTGTGTGCCACCTCGAAATAGGCTTCTCCGTCTAACGTGACTTTACGGTCTTTTTTACCGAAGTTTTCATCATAAGTTAGTGTGGTTTGGGAATTCAACCATACTATAGAACCGTCAGGAAGATCCATCTGTGCACGTTGACCTGCTGGAATACGGATGGTTTGTGACAATTGTTGTTTAGGTTTATGCATATGTGGCAAATCCATTACAAAAACAATAGCCAGCATGGCGGCAATGGCAATCAGTGGGTACAGGTACAGATGCCCTTTCGGTTTCCGTTGTATGTTCGAACCGTCAGAAAAAAGGGTTACATCAAACAGCATTCGCTCTTTTAGAAAGTGTTCCTTGTTTTCTACACTGCTTTCTACCCATTCCACAATCTGGTTTTCCTCTTTTTCGGTGGTTTCTCCTCTGAAATATTTATGTAGCAATTCGGTTTTCATTCTTTTTGCATTTTGTATATAGAACAGGATAGCTGGAAACAACCCTAGTGGAAAAATGATTTTTTTTTTTCGATTTTCTCAAAAAAAGTGCTTTTTATCCTCTTTTTTCATTTCAAGTAAAATTATTACCCCCCTGACACACTGCTAATAAAAAATATTAGTAACTTTGCAACACCCAAAATAAGCGAGATTGTATTTATACACTATAAACAAAAATAAGAGATTATGATGACAATTGACAAATTCAACTTTGCCGGTAAAAAGGCAATTGTCCGTGTGGACTTCAATGTACCTTTGGACGAAAATGGTAAAATTACTGATGATACTCGTATCCGTGGTGCTCTTCCTACACTGAAAAAAGTGTTGGCTGATGGTGGCAGCTTGATTATCATGTCACACATGGGTAAACCCAAAGGTAAGGTAAATGCTAAATATTCATTGAGCCAGATTGTCGATGCTGTTTCTGAAAAATTAGGTGTACCTGTTCAATTTGCTCCTGATTGTGCGAAAGCCGGTGATGCTGCAGCTGCTTTGAAACCGGGTGAAGTCCTGTTGTTGGAAAATTTGCGTTTCTATCCTGAAGAAGAAGGAAAGCCTGTTGGCATTGACAAAGAAGATCCTGCATACGAAGATGCCAAGAAAGCGATGAAGGCTTCTCAGAAAGAATTTGCCAAGACTTTGGCTTCTTATGCTGATTGCTATATCAATGACGCATTCGGTACTGCTCACCGTAAACATGCTTCTACAGCCGTTATCGCTGACTATTTCGATGCGGACAACAAGATGTTGGGGTATTTGATGGAAAAAGAAGTTCAAGCTGTTGATAATATCCTGAAAGATATCAAGCGCCCGTTCACTGCTATTATGGGTGGTTCCAAGGTGTCTACTAAGATTGGTATCATTGAAAACCTGATGGATAAAGTGGATAACTTGATTCTTTGCGGTGGTATGACTTATACTTTTGCAAAAGCTCAAGGTGGAAAAATTGGTAATTCTATCGTAGAAGATGACAAATTGGATTTGGCTCTTGATATCATTGCTAAGGCTAAAGCTAAAGGTGTGAATTTGGTATTGGGCTCTGATTGTGTGGCTGCTGATGCATTCTCTAACGATGCTCATACTCAGGTTGTTCCTGCAAATAATATTCCTGACGGATGGGAAGGTTTGGATGCAGGTCCTGAAACTCAGAAAGCATTTGCTGCTGCTATTGAAGATGCCAAGACTATTCTGTGGAACGGTCCTGCCGGTGTTTTTGAATTCGATAACTTTACTGCCGGTTCACGTGCTATCGCTGAAGCTATCGCAAAAGCAACTAAGAACGGTGCATTCTCATTGATCGGTGGTGGTGACTCTGTAGCTTGTATCAACAAGTTCGGCATGGCTGACCAGGTTTCTTATATCTCTACCGGTGGCGGTGCTTTGTTGGAAGCAATTGAAGGAAAAATTCTTCCGGGTGTTGCAGCTATCAAAGGTGAATAATTAATTTTCTGCTATATATAAAAGCAGCCTTTTCGAAAGCTGCCTTTTTTATATTCTTTATTTTGTACTTTTCAGAACATGAACAAAACTGTTGCTACCAGTCTGTTGTTTGAAACAGAATGAGTATCAATAATTTTTCCGTTAGAACTTTTCATGGAACCATACCATGCGGAAGTAAGATTGTATTCAACTCCCAATTTCCAGTGAGGCACATTATAGGTTAGTTCTGCGCTGGTGCTTACCAATTGGTCTACATTGGTTCCTGTACCATACATTTTACTTATTTCGTCACTCGTTCCTAAATTTTTCATATAACCTAAAAAAACAGCCGGTTTCCATTTCTTACCGTATGCAATGTTCAGCCATGAACTAGAATTCCGGTTGGGGGAATACTCTTGTTCTCCCGTACGGGCATCAGTGGATTTTACACCGTATCCGCCCAGCATGGATACTTGTGTAAGATTGGAACCCAAAATACTTTTTGCTGCCACATACCATAGGGGAGAAGTATATTTCATGTGAACTTCGTAAGACAGGGCAGTGACACGTTCATCCACTTTGTAAACTTCATCTTCTACTACCGATTGAGTACGAGGTTTTAATGAAATCATTTCAATGCCTGCTCCCACTAGCCAGTTGCTTCTTTTGTAATCTGCACCAATATAGATTTCGGGTATACAACTTTCTTTTATGTATTTCTGGCTTTTCCCATCAGGACCTTGAGACAGGTATTGGGATTGCCAAATAGCCGCGCCTGTCAGTTGTATATCACCAGCTTTGTAGCGGAATCGTATTTGTGGGGCACGGCTGAACGGTTGGAAAGGAGCTCCCATATTCAGATTCAGAATTTGTGGAGCAACGTCACCATATAACGGATGCCAGGTTTGTCCCAACAGTAAAGACGGTTTTCCCCAATCAAGGTTTAAATAGGCATGGCGCAGACGTACAGTGGAGAAGGTTGTTCCTGATCCGCGGAAGTCCATTTCTACTTTTGCGGAGGTTTTTGCTCTTCCCAACTTGGGACCTTGCACATCTATTCCCAAACGGGTATATAAAGTATAAAAGCTTCCATTAGCTGTCGCATTCAGGTCTTTACCTGTTGCATCGTACACTTTATCTTTAGGATACATATAGAAGAGCCCGTCAACAGTTTCTTCATTGGCACGACTATTGTAATAGAAGTCGGTGCGGATTTGTCCGTAGAACTTGTAATTGAAATCTTTGTCTTGAGCAAAACTTTTTGCCGATAGCAGTAAAAATGTGAATAAAAATAAATATTTTCTCATATTTTAAAGGGTTATTATAAACAGTCGGCAAAATTACATAATTTATTTGAAAATCGCACGTGTGTCTTGGTAAAAGAATTGTGCGCCTCTACATATAAAGTCTGCACCGATACAAATTATTTTTGTTGCCTCATTCAAGGCAACATTTGAATCTTGTCGTATTCTTCATCAGTTACGGGTTCTAACCATTCATTGGATGTGTTTTCTCCGGAAAGTTCGAATGCAAGGTGGGCGAACCAACTGTTGGCGGCTGCACCGTGCCAATGTTTTACGTTGGCAGGGATATGGATCACTGTGCCGGGAAGAATCTCTACAGCTGCTTTTCCTTCCTCTTGATACCAGCCACGACCGGCTATGCCGATAAGCATTTGTCCGCCACCTTGAGTTGCATGGTGGATGTGCCAGTTGTTACGGCAGCGTGGTTCAAAGGTGACATTGGAAATGCTTACCTGTTCACGAGAGATAGGGGCGAGGTAACTGTTACCAGTGAAATATTGTGCATAAGCGGTGTTTGGTTCTCCGATAGGAAAAATCATTTCGCGTTGGAACCTTGTTTTTTCATCTTTATCTTTACAAGAGATATCTTCATTCCATACTTCTTTGGCAAGACGGAATGCCGCCCATGCTTTCGGCCATCCTGCATAGAAGCCGATGTGAGTGATAATCTCTGCAATTTCCGTACGCGTAATACCGTTGTTTTTGGCTGATTGGAGATGGAATGTAAGCGAACTGTCCGTTATCCCTTGACTGATGAGTGAGGTGATTGTGACTAAACTGCGGTCACGAAGACCGAATTGCTCGGTGCGGCTCCACACTTCTCCAAAAAGAATGTCGTCATTAAGTTCCGCGAATTTAGGAGCGAATGTTCCTAATTGGTCGCGTCCTGCTGTCTGTTTGATCTTTTCTTGTGCCATACTAGTTGTTGTTAAAATACTGAATGTTAAAAGTAAAATGACTTTGTTCATAGCGTTCATATTTTAAGTATTTCAATATAAATTCTATGTACAAAAAGTATGGAGTTGAAAAAAATAATATTGTACCCGGATTACAGATTTTTATACCATTTTTCCTGTTTAATTTGTTGTGCTTTTTAAAATGAAATTCCATTGTCATCCGGCTAAGTTTTCAATCAGGGAATAGAAAACAAGGTTTTGAGCCGGATTACAATGGAATTCAATTCTCCTTATATAAATAGGTAATTAATAGATTTCTATTTCGTCCAAAGCTATTGTGCTGGGTACCTCGCTTTTATCGTGCGGGCTATAGCAATCAATTCCATTGCGTATTTTACCTCCGCTTGTAAATTCTATTTTTACCTTCACCGCTTCTTGTGCCGGAAATTCTATTTCTTCATCGAAGCCTCTGAATGTATTTTCTTTGATATCGTAAGTGAATTCTTTTTCGGCTACTTTCTCGAATTTGTTGTCTAACGAGGAAACATAGACTACAGCTTTGCTCACCGGCAAGATTCCACCTGCTGCATTATACAATGTACCGAATCTGATTTTACGGATAGTGGCTTTCTCAAAGTCTACTATAAAAGTAACTTTGTCATTATTGTCTGGGCTGATACCTACCCACGGGGTGGAGGAGGCATTATTTCCACGTTTTCCATTGGTCAGTCCTAAAGTCACAGTGTCTGCGCCCAATATATCATTTTCTCCTAAAATATCACCTTTCATACCTTTGGGTTCGGGCATGATTTCATATTTTTTCCCACTGATTAAATTCTTGTAAAGCTGTTTATGAGTAACCTTACCGATTTGTTTGCCGTTAACGAAAGCAGCGGCTTTCAAGTCGTATGTGCCGTCCAATGGGAATGGATGATTGTATAAGTTGGCATGTATGGATGGTTGCTCACCATGAGTCGTATAATAGATTTGTGCTCCCGGATAGAATGTTTCCAGTTCTACATTCAGTACACCTTCTTGGGTGGCACAGGTGTTGATATTTACATCAAAGAAGTTGAGGCAAGGTTTTACGCCCATTGCTTCCAGACGTTGGAAGTCTTCAACCATGCGGTTGCAGAATGAAGTAAAATTCTTTTTCTTCATCGGAGTCCAGCCGGTTTCGGATATAGCGATCAGGCGTGGGAAGATTTGATAATCACGGTTATCCTCAGTTGGCATATATTCTGCCCAGCAATTGGCCTGTACACCAATGATGTGCTGTTTTACTAAACTGTCTGCATCAGCCGGTACAGGATTATAGCTGTATGTCTTTTTCAGTGTGTTGTATCCACCGATAGTAACAGGGGCTATTTCCGGTTCTTCCTGGTAATGGTCAAGGTAAGCGTAAGGATTAGGAGTCATAATAGCATCATGTCCGGCTTTGGCTGCGGTCATTCCGCCTTCCACACCACGCCATGACATCACTGTGGCGTTGGGGGCAAGCCCTCCTTCCAGTATTTCATCCCAACCGATGATATTACGTCCTTTGCTGTTCAGGTATTTTTCCACACGGCTTACGATATAACTTTGTAATTTCTCTTCTTTTGTATGCTTTCTTCCGTCTACGGGATTGGGAGTGATATCATTTTCCAATCCCAGTTCACGTATCAGTTTTTGACAATGTTCACATTGTTCCCAAGCTGTTTTAGGACATTCATCACCACCTATATGTATATAAGAGCTTGGGAATAATTCCACCACTTCGTCCATGACTCCTTCCATAAACTGGAAGAAGGTGTCGGTAGGGCAGAATACTTGGTCAAACACACCCCATAATTTGCAAACTTCGTAGGTGCTGTCCGGAGTACAGGACAATTCAGGGTAGGAAGCGATAGCGGCCAAGGCATGTCCAGGTAACTCTATCTCCGGAATGACAGTGATATATTTGCTTTGAGCGTATGCAACGACTTCTTTTATTTCGTCTTGTGTGTAAAAACCTCCGTGGGGCTTGCCGTCATATTTGAATGGGTAATGGGTATAGAAATAATCCACCATGGTTTCTGAACGTTGAGAGCCGATCTCAGTCAGTTTGGGGTATTTTTTGATTTCAATTCTCCAGCCTTGGTCGTCTGTAAGATGCCAGTGGAAGGTGTTCATTTTATGTGCAGCCAATACATCTATGAATTTTTTGATATATCTATAGATGCGAAATGGCGGCATACATCCAGCATGGCTCCGCGATAGCGGAATGTCGGGGCGTCTTCTATTTCAACGCAAGGTACACTCCATTCGGCATTACGTGCTCTTTCTTTACAATAGACATCCACCGGCAACAGTTGATACAGGGTCTGTAATCCATAGTAAAAGCCGTTAGGCGCCGATGCGGTAATTTTTATCAGTTGAGGGGTGACCGATAACTTGTAGGCTTCTTTTTCCATCCCCGGAATGCTGTCAAAAACAATGGAGGGTACATTTTCATGTAACTCTCAGTCGGTTTCAGCTTGAGACCGGCTATATCCAGGAGAGTGGTTGACAGGCCGGAAGCAATGTGTTTCACTTCTTGTGAGGCGTTAACGACGATAGGAACATCACTGTTCAGGTAAAAACGTCCCTGCTGCTCGCTCATGGTAACAGGCAATGGAACTACATTGTACTCATTGATTACTTCTTTCATTTGGCATCCACACATTAATAACCCAACGAAAAATACTGGCAGACTCTTTTTCTTCATAATAAATCTGTGTTAAGTTTTTAAATAAAGGGGGTATAGAAATTCTTTTTGGACAAAAATAGCAATAAAAACGGAATAAAACATGTTTTTCAGAGAGATTAATATGTTTACAATATAAAAATATTTTTCACAGATTTGTTTCTTTATTGCTAATAGAATGCTATCTTTGTCCGAGTTAACCAATTTATTAATCTAACATCGCATGACAGCAAATACCCCCAAACGGTTGCTTGACTCTTGACATCTTGAGAGGCATCACTATTGCAGGCATGATTCTTGTAAATAACCCCGGTTCATGGGGCATG
>ENA-OQAZ01001564-OQAZ01001564.1-human-gut-metagenome-genome-assembly--contig:-NODE-1564-length-10668-cov-2.438478_pt1 | contig 10668 bp, 18 predicted proteins | sample MGYA00242737_ERZ504531 | MGnify/ENA primary metagenome ERZ504531 (study PRJEB26092, sample SAMD00036244) | human gut metagenome | host: Homo sapiens | study: EMG produced TPA metagenomics assembly of...
CTTGGTGCAAGACTCTGTTTGCCACCCACTACCACGAGCTGACCGAGCTGGAAAGGCGGCGTGGACGGCGTAAAAAAACTACAATATTGCAGTAAAAAAACGCGGCGAGGACATCACCTTCCTGCGCCGCATCGTCCGCGGCCCTGCCGATGACAGCTATGGCATCGAGGTGGCAAAGCTGGCAGGCCTGCCCGGCAGTGTGACCCGCCGCGCCCATGAGGTGCTGCGCGCGCTGGAAGCAACTGCACCTAAAAATAAAGTAGAGCAGATGGATTTTGATGCCCTGCAGGAGTATAACTCTCCGGCTGTGCCCAGCGAGATGATGGACAAGCTGGAAGCTCTGGATGTGGAAACACTCACCCCCATTGAGGCTTTGAACTTCCTCTACGAGCTGAAAAAGACCCTGAAGGGCAGCCTGAACAGATGAAACTGCTCTACCTGACTCAGACCATACAAGGAGGGAAAACACCATGGCAGTGATCCATGTTCTGGATAAGCACACAGCCGAGCTGATCGCAGCTGGTGAGGTGGTCGAGCGTCCGGCATCCGTTGTTAAGGAGCTGCTGGAAAACTCCATTGATGCCGGTGCCACGCAGGTGACCGTCAGCATTGAATCCGGCGGTGTCAAGCTGATCGAGATCAGCGATAACGGCACCGGCATCGAGGCAGAATATATCTCCACGGCGTTTATCCGCCACGCCACCAGCAAAATTGAAACACCGGACGATCTGACCAACATCCATACGCTTGGCTTCCGCGGTGAAGCACTGGCATCCATTGCCAGCGTGGCCCGTGTAGAGCTGACCACCCGAACCGAGGTGGACGAGTTTGCCACGGTCTACCGCATTGAGGGCGGGGAAGAGGTCTCCCGTGAGCCGGTGCCAGAGCTGTGGGCACCACCATCCGGGTAAAGGATCTGTTTTACAACACGCCTGCCCGCATGAAGTTCCTCAAAAAGGACTCCTCCGAGGGCACCTTTGTGTCGGATACAGTTACCCATGTAGCGCTCAGCCACCCGGAAGTCAGCGTCAAGTTCATCCGTGAGGGCAAGCTGCAGTATGTCACGCCCGGCGACGGCCAGCTGCGCGGTGCAGCCTATGCGGTGCTGGGCCGGGAGTTCAGCCGGGACCTCATTGAGCTGAAAAATCAGGAGGGCGTGTACCGCATCACCGGTCTGATTACCCCGCCCAAAAGCTGCCGCGCCAGCCGAAGTATGCAGCATTTTTACATCAATGGCCGCTATGTGCGCAACCGCACCATGATGGCCGGTATGGAGATGGCGTTCAAGGGTACCATGATGCAGGGCAAGTTCCCGGGCGGCATTCTGCTGCTGGAAATGCCGGCCGACCTTGTGGATGTCAATGTGCATCCGGCCAAGATCGAAGCCCGCTTTGCCCGCGAAAATGATGTTTTTGATGTGGTGTATCATGCTGTCAAGCTGGCATTGGCTCAGCCCGGCACCGGTGAACGGCTTTTTACCTTTGAAGCAGACAAAGAAGAAGAAAAAACTGAAAATTCAAAAAAAGACGCTGATATAATCAAAAATGATGTAAAGAATAATAACTTTACAGGCCTTTCTGCGATCATTCAGGGACAGGCAGACCCGGGCGTTCTGCCACAGCAGCACTGGGAACCGGCAAAACCCGCCGCAGCACCCAGTGAGCCGCGCTGGAAAGGCAGTGCTCAGAACGAGGATATGCTGGATCCGTTCGTGACCCTTCACAGTCCGAAGCTGGAAACGACAAAGGCACCAGAGCCGTTCCGTGCGGCGGCAAGTGAAACGCAGCTGGATGTGGAACCGGAATTTGGTGAGACAAAACTGCATTCGCCTCAGGACCATATGGCAGCGTGGAACCCTGCGCAGGAAGCACCAAAGGAAGAACCTGAGAGTGCACCCTGTGTAGAAACAGAACCGGATGCGCCGGAAGCGGCAGAACAGGAAACTGTACTGGCCGAGCCGGAGCAGATGAACTTTGATCCGACGGTGGATCAGCCGGAACCGCTGCGCTATGTGGGCGAGGTGTTCAGAACATACATCCTTGCAGAACGCGGCGACGAGCTGTGCCTGATCGATAAACACGCTGCCCACGAGCGCCAGCTGTACGAAAAACTAGCCGCGAACTATGGCAATGTGCCCAGCCAGATGCTGCTGGAGCCTGCTGCCATCGACTGCTGCGGAGAAAGCAGGCCCTGCTGGATAACATTCCTCTGCTGGAAAATGCGGGCCTTGAGATCGCGGACTTTGGCGGCAATACCGTGGTGCTGCGCGCGGTGCCCGCAGATGTGGAGCCGCAGAATGCCGAAAGCCTGCTGGTGGAGATCGCAAATAAGCTGCTCAAGGGCGGCCATGATGCGCTGAACGAGCACACCGAGTGGTGCTGCATTCTATCTCCTGCCGTGCAGCCATCAAGGCGGGGGACAAGTCCTCGCCGCAGGAACTGCTGGCGCTGGCCGAAAAGATCCTTTCCGGCGAGGTGCCGCCGTTCTGCCCGCATGGCCGCCCCTGCGTACTCAAATTGACCCGGAAGGAGCTGGAAAAGCAGTTTGGACGCATCGTATAAACATCCCGTGGTGGCCGTCGTCGGCCCTACCGCAACCGGAAAGACGGCGTTGGGCGTAGAGCTTGCAAAACATTTTTCCGGCGAGGTCATCAGCTGTGATTCCATGCAGATCTATAAAGGTCTGGACATAGGCACGGCAAAGGTGACACCGGAGGAGACCTGCGGTATCCCACATCACGGCGTGGATATCCTTACGCCGGACAAGGCTTTCAGCGTGGCAGACTTTACCGCCATGGCCGGAAAGCTGGAAGAAGAGATCTCTGCCCGGAAGAAGCTGCCCATCCTTGTGGGCGGCACAGGGCTGTATGTTCAGAGCTTTCTGTATGGGGTGCGCTTTACAGAGGAAAAAGCACCCTGCCGGTCTGCGGGAGCAGCTGGCGGCGGAACTGGCTGCAAAAGGCGGTGCTGCCATGTACGAAGAACTGAAGCAGGCCGACCCGGAAGCTGCTGCGGCTATCCACCCGAACAATCAGGTGCGGGTGCTGCGCGCACTCGAACATTATCGCGCCACCGGCAAAAAGCTGAGCGAACAGAAGGCGGAGTCTCTCCCACCGGAGCGGCCCTACCGCAGCCTGATCCTCGGTCTGGATTTCCCAGAGCGCGCGGTACTTTACCGCCGCATTGACCTGCGTGTGGACAAAATGCTGGAAGCGGGCCTTATAAAGGAAGCGGAGCATGTCTGGCAGAACCGGGAAAGCTTCCGCACGGCAGCGCAGGCCATCGGATACAAGGAGTTCTTTCCGTATTTTGAGCAGACGGCTCCACTGGAAGCCTGCACGGAAAAGCTCAAGCAGGCGTCCCGCAACTATGCCAAGCGCAGTTGACCTGGTTCCGCCATATGGACGGTGTGGTCTGGCTGGATGCCGGTGCACCGGATGCAGTGCAGACTGCCATCCGCAAAACTAGCGAATTTTTAGCGAAAGGATGATCGATATGCCGGATGAGACCCAGAAGGAACGCCATGCGCCGCATGTGCTTACCACTCTGGCAGGCGTGCTGATCGCGTTTCTGCTGCTGGCAGCAATTTATGTGGTGTATCAGGCCGCACATATCCTGTTCCCGCAGAATGTTTATGAGACTGCGCTGCCTGCGGTCATTTCGGATACGGTGGAAGCCGACGGAGTTCTGCTGTTCGACGAAAGCTATGTGGCAGGCAGCGGAAACCTTGGATATCTTGCTGCCGACGGCGAGCGCGTTTCAGCGGGCACCGCAGTGGCAGAGGTGTACAGCAACGCTTCGCAGGCTTCGCTGCGCCTGCAGCTGAACCAGCTGAATGATCAGATCGACCTGCTGCAGAAATCGCAGAACACTTCTGCGCTGCAGCTGGATACCCTTTTAAAAGAACGTTCTTCTGCGCTGTATGACCTGCTGGATACGCTGGACGACAGCGATTATGAAGCGGTGGATGATGATGCCAATGCCTACCTGCTGGCCCAGAACAAGCTCTGGGTGGTAACGGGCGAAGCTGCAAACTTTACCGATCAGATCACTGCGCTGGTCCAGCAGTCCCAGAGCGTGCAGGCGCAGCTGGGCAGCCCGGCGCAGATCACTGCACCGCAGACTGGCTATTTTGTGCGCTCTTCCAGCAGCGGACGGCTCAATGCCAGTGCCGATGATATCCTTGCACTGAACGCACAGGAGCTGCAGGGTTATCTGCAGTCCGACCCAGTGTTGGCACTGGACGCTGCGCCGGTAAGATCGTGGCAGGGTTCACATGGCGCTATGTGGGCGTGTGCACTGCAAAGCAGGGCGAAAAGCTGCTGGGTCAGAACGGCAAGCCGCTGAGCACAGCGGTGGAGATCAGCTTCCCGGGTCAGGTGGAGAACAGCCTCAAGGCCACCGTCACCGAGGTGGAGATCGATCAGGACAGCGGCCTTGCCCGCTTTGTGCTTTCCTGCAACTCCATCAACGGCGATGTGCTTTGCCTGAACCGGGCTGCAGCATGCATCTCGGTAGGAGAGCGCAGCGGCCTGCGGGTGCCTGCTGCGGCTGTGCACTATTTAAAAGAGGATGGCACCGAGGCACAAACGCAGGGCGAAAACTACATTCCCGGTGTGTACGTGAAACTTGGCAACATTGCCCGCTTCTGCCCGATCGACGGTGGACGCAGACCATCCCCTCATCACGGACGGCGATTACATCCTTGTTCTGCCCGAAGGGACCGAGGGCTCGGTCAGCAAGGTGAGGCTTTATGACGAAATAATCGTTTCCGGACAAAATTTGTATGATGGAAAGCTTTTGTAGTTATTGACATCTGAGGCAAAAAATCCGATAATAGATAAAGCTATTATTTGCATCTATTTGCAAAGAACGCCAGGCAGCGCCATGCTGCCCGAATGAAAGGAGCAGATTGTATGTCTTTGCTTGACAGCATTAAGAAAGGTCTGTTTGACCAGGAAGACGATTACGAGGATCAGTACATTGACGATGGCCCCAGATGGTAAACAATAACAATGGCATCGGCTTGGTGCTGACGACGAAAATGAAGAGCCTGTTGAGGGTGCCAAGAAGAACGGCAAGGTGGTCAACATCAATGCCACCACTCAGCTCAAGGTCGTTCTGGTCAAGCCTGAGCGTTTTGAGGATGCCAGTACCATTGCTGACCACCTGAACAACAAGCGCACCGTGGTGCTCAATCTGGAGTCCACCAACAAGGAAGTGTCCCGCCGTCTGGTGGATTTCCTGTCCGGTGTTGCATATGCAAACAATGGCCAGATCAAGCGCGTGGCCAACAGCACCTTCATCATCACTCCGTACAACGTGGATATCATGGGTGATCTGCTGGACGAGCTGGAGAACAATGGCGCGTTCTATTGATCCGCAGCCCAAGGCGGCGCGCGGGTTCATCCCTGCGCGTACCGATGAAGAACGCTATCTCATGCGCCATATCGAGGACTTGGCCCACACGGCCTTTTCCCGGGACATTGCGCGGTATTCGGCTTTCCTGAGTGACCGCGAGCAAGACTTGGCCCGCGCGGCACTGGGCCGTGCCGGTGTGCAGGAGGGCTTCCGGTTTGAGGGCGGCTGGCTGAATGCGGAGCGCAGGGTGCTCTGTATCGAGCCGGAGTACAGCTGCGGCGAAGCACCCATCTGCTGTGTGCGGCTGCAATGCTGTGCACAGGCGGGGGCTGCGCTGCCGCCCACAAGGATACCTGGGCAGTCTGATGGGCCTTGAGCTGCGGCGCGAGGCGCTGGGAGATATCGTTCTGCCGGAGGATCAGCCGGGCACAGCTTATGTGTTTGCGCTGGAACCGGCAGCACAGCTGATCTGCCGGGAACTGTTTCAGGCTGGGCACACGGAGCTGACCACGGAACTGCTGACGCTGGACGAGGTGCCGCAGTTTCCGCAGGCGGAGCGTGAGATGCACAGTGCAACGGTATCGTCCCTGCGGCTGGACGCTGTGCTGGCAGCTATGCTGCACTGCAGCCGAGGACAGGCTTCGGAACTGATCGAGGCGGGCAGGGTGGAGATCAACCACCTGCCGGCGGATAAACCTCATGCGCAGGTATATGAGGCGATGTGTTCACGGTGCGCGGCAAGGGCCGCTTCAACCTGACTGCACTGCCCGGCAAAAGCAGAAAAGATCGGTCAATCATCGAATTTTTTCAATATTAAAAGCAACGGGAGGAAATGACTATGCTGACTCCGCAGGATGTCCGTTCTGTGCAATTTGAGAAAAACCTCCGCGGCTACCGCACAGAGGACGTAGACCGTTTTCTGGATAAGGTGGAAGAACAGCTGCGGGACGACGATGCGCAGGCGGAACAGCTTCGCAAGCAGATTGCGGACCTGACTGCTGAAAACCAGAAGCTGCACGATGAACTGAAGAGCTTTGAGGCAGATGGTGAAATGCTCAAGAGCGCGCTGATCAATGCACAGCGCATGGGCGAAAATGTCATCCGCGAAGCAAACCAGAAAGCAGAAGAGATCATCCATCGTGCAAATCTGCGCGGTGATGATATCATCCGCGATGCCAACGAACTGCTGCAGAAGGCAAACGACCGTGCAGACGAGATTGAGAACGAAGCAAACGAGAAGCGCCTTGCAGAGGAACGCGAGTATGACCGCGTGCGTCTGGAAGTGACCCGCTTCAAGTCTGATGTGCTCAACCTGTACCGCAGCCATGTGGAGTCGCTGAGCCGTCTGCCGGAGTTCCAGAAGGAAACGGCTGCACAGGATGCCGAACAGGCAGAGCCTGCTGCAGAGGAAAGTGAGCCTGCCGCTACAGCCCAGCCGCAGGCAGCGGACGTGCAGGAGCCGGAAGCAGAGCCTGCACAGCCCGCACAGGAAGATGCAGAACCTGCTGCCGTTGTTGAAGATGACGACGACAAGGCAGCTGACAGCAGCGAGGATTTCTGGGCAAAGGATGAGAGCAGCTCAAGCTGGACCCGCCGCCCGCGCCTCCTGCTGATTTTAAGCCGGACGAGCCGGACTACGATGCTTTTCAGGGTGTCAAGTTCAGCGAGTAAGGCAACCCCATAAGGAAATATAGAGGAGAGTGTAAACCATTGGCTAAGAACAAATCGCAGTACGATAGTACTCTGAACCTGCCCAAGACCCTGTTTGAAATGCGTGCCGGCCTGCCCAAGAAGGAGCCGGTCATGCTGAAGGATTGGGACGACAACGACCTGTACAATCAGCTCATGAAGCACAACGAGGGCAAGCCGCAGTTCATCCTGCACGATGGCCCTCCGTACGCAAACGGTAATATCCACATGGGTACTGCCCTGAACAAGATCATCAAGGATATCATTATCCGCGATAAGAACATGGAGGGTTTCCAGGCTCCCTATGTGCCGGCTTTGATACCCACGGCCTGCCCATTGAGCTGAAGGCTCTGTCCTCCGTCGGTGATAAGAAGAAGGACATTTCCAAGCTGGAACTGCGCCAGATCTGCGAAAAGTTTGCTACCGAGCACATCGATATCATGAGCGACCAGTTCAAGCGTCTGGGCGTTATCGGCGATTTCGAGCATCCGTATCTGACCCTGAAGCCTGAGTTCGAGGCACGCCAGATCGAGATCTTGGCGAGATGGCCAAGAAGGGCTACATCTACAAGGGCCTGAAGCCCGTGTACTGGTGCCCGGACTGCCGCACGGCTCTGGCAGAGGCCGAGATCGAGTACGGCGAGGACGACTGCGATTCCATCTTCGTGCGTTTCCACGTCTCTCAGGACCCCAACGGTGTGCTGGCAAAGCACGGCATCCCGATGGACAAGACCTACTTCGTCATCTGGACCACCACCACTTGGACTCTGCCCGCTAACGAGGCGATCTGCCTGAACGGCCAGTTCGAGTACTCCTTCGTCAAAATCGGCGATGAGTTCCACATCATGGCCACCGAACTGGTCAAGAGCGTCATGGACGCCTGCCACATCGAGAACTACGAGATCGTGGGTGAGCCGGTCCCCGGTACCGAGTTCGAGCTGATGCGCTACAACCACGTCTACCTGCCAAGGAGGGCTGGGTTATTCTGGGCGATCACGTCACGCTGGAAAGCGGTTCCGGCTGCGTCCACACCGCAGGCGGCCACGGCGTGGACGACTTCAACGTCTGCCAGAAGTATCCGCAGGTGCCCATCACCGTCCCCGTGGACGATGGCGGCTATCTGACCGAGCTGGCCGGCAAGTATGCGGGTCAGCGCGTGTGGGCTGCCAACAAGACCATTCTGGCCGATTTGACCGAGTCCGGTGCTGTCATGGGTCAGGTGCACATCAAGCATCAGTACCCGCACTGCTGGCGTTGCCATCACCCCATCATCTTCCGTGCAACGGAACAGTGGTTCTGCTCCATCGCAAAGTTCCGCGAGGATGTCTATAAGGCCATCGACACCGTTACCTGGATGCCGGATTGGGGCCATGACCGCATGAAGGGCATGGTGCGCGACCGCAACGACTGGTGCATCAGCCGCCAGCGCACCTGGGGCGTGCCCATTCCCGCATTCTATTGCAAGAAGTGCGGCACCTACCACATCACCGATGCCACCATCAAGGCTGTCAGCGACCTGTTCCGCAAGGAAGGTTCCGATGCATGGTATAAGTACGAAGCCGAGCAGATTATCCCCGCAGGCGAAGTGTGCGAAAAGTGCGGTGCTTCCGAGTGGACCAAGGACACCGACATCATGGATGTCTGGTTCGACTCCGGCTCCACCCACGCCGCTGTGCTGGAGGAGCGCCCCGAGCTGCGCTTCCCGGCTGATATGTATATGGAAGGCGGCGACCAGTTCCGCGGCTGGTTCCAGTCCAGCCTGCTGACCAGCGTTGCAAGCAAGGGCTGCGCACCCTATAAGTCTGTTCTGTGCCACGGCTGGGTCGTGGATGAGCAGGGCAAGCAGATGCACAAGAGCGCCGGCAACGGCGTGGAGCCCAGCGAGATCATCAAGGACTACGGCGCTGATATCATCCGTCTGTGGGTGGCTTCTTCCGACTACACCGTGGATGTGCGTGCCGGCAAGAACATCTTCAAGCAGCTGAGCGAGGCTTACCGCAAGATCCGCAACACCGCTCGCTTCATTCTGGGCAATCTGGACGGCTTTGATCCCAACACCGACTGTGTGGCTGACGATCAGCTGCAGGAGATCGACCGCTGGGCACTGGCTGCTCTGGATGACTTGATGGTCAACACCAGCGCAGGCTACGCTGTGTACGACTTCAACAAGGTCTACCATGCAGTGTACAACTTCTGCGTTGTTGCAATGTCCAACTTCTATTTGGATGTGACCAAGGATCGCCTGTACTGCACCAACGGCGCAGGCCGCAAGGCTGCTCAGACCACCATGTATAAGATCCTGGTGGCTCTGGACAAGATCATTGCGCCCATCCTGTGCTTCACCAGTCAGGAGATCTGGGACTTCATGCCCAAGACCGAGGGCATGAACAAGTACGTTGTCTTTGAGGAGATGCCCAAGCTGGCCAGTATGCCGCCGATGAGCCTTCAAGCAAAGTGGGCTCAGCTGATCGCCGTCCGTGACGAGGTGAAGAAGGTTCTGGAGCAGGCCCGTGCCGAAAAGGTCATCGGTGCTTCTCTGGAGCTGCCGTCACCTGTACTGCAATGACGCGGTGTATGATCTGCTGAACAGCATCCCCATGGACGAGCTGGCCGACCTGATGATCGTCTCTCAGGTAGAGCTGGTCAAGGGCGAAGGCGGCGCTGCAAGTGCTGTCGAGGGCCTGGGCGTTGCTGCTGCACATGCCACCGGCGAAAAGTGCGAGCGCTGCTGGAAGTATTCTTCTTCCATCGGCAGCCATGCCGCACATCCCACCCTGTGCGCACGCTGCGCCAGCGTTGTGGAAGCTAAGCGTTCCGCATAAAACAATGTTTTAAAGGGCGGCGCTCCCTTATACCGGAGGGAGCGTCGTTTTATACTGAATGATTTTGGGAGTATCCTATGGCATTTGTTGTTTTTAATCTGCTCGCGGCTGCGGCACTCATTGGCATCGATCAGGCCATCAAGCTGTGGGCCACCAATGTGCTGCAGCCCATTGGTGCAATGCCGCTGATCCCCCATGTGGTGGAGCTGCGGTTCGTGCTCAACCCGGGCATGGCGTTCAGCTGCTCAGCGGCAAGCAGCTGTTCCTCATCATCGCTACCAGCATAGCGCTGATCTTTGTGGCCTACGGGCTGTTCTTCCGCAGCCGCGGCAGATACCTGCAGCAGGCCGCACTGCTGCTGATCCTTGCCGGCGGCATCGGCAACCTGATCGACCGTGTGCTCAACGGCGAGGTGGTGGACTACATCAATCTGCTGTTCATGCAGTTTGCGGTGTTCAATTTTGCGGATATCTGCGTGTGTGTGGGCGTGGGCCTCTGGGTGCTGGTAATTTTTCTGGAAGAGCTGCACGCTGAGAACGGGCAGTCCCCGAAGGAGCAGTGAGCCATGGAACAGCGTGAATTTGTGGTGGAGCAGGAGACGGCAGGCCAGCGCATCGACCGCTTTCTGAGCGGCGAGGACACCGGCCTTTCCCGGTCTGCTCTGCAGGCGCTGGTGGCCGACGGTCATGTGTTGTGCAACGGCAGGCTGGTGGCCAAGAGCCTGAAGCTCAAGGCAGGCGACACCATCGTTCTGGAAATTCCGGACGCAAAGCCCATTGAGGCCGTGCCGCAGGACAT
>ENA-OQAZ01001565-OQAZ01001565.1-human-gut-metagenome-genome-assembly--contig:-NODE-1565-length-10663-cov-3.808276_pt1 | contig 10663 bp, 10 predicted proteins | sample MGYA00242737_ERZ504531 | MGnify/ENA primary metagenome ERZ504531 (study PRJEB26092, sample SAMD00036244) | human gut metagenome | host: Homo sapiens | study: EMG produced TPA metagenomics assembly of...
GGGCTCTGACAAAAAATCAGGGAATTACTTGAAAAATTCGACTTGGAAGAGTATGCAGAATATCATCCGATGATATTATCGGGTGGACAAAGACAGAGGCTTGCCATTTGCCAAGCAGTTATGGTGGAAAAAAGCTGCTTATTTTCGATGAACCTACCAGCGGTTGGATTTTAAGCATATGTGTCAGGTGGAAAAATTGATGAAACAATTGTCAGAAGAAAAATATATTATTATAGTTGTAACACATGACTATGAGTTTTTGAATCGAACTTGTAAGGGGTATATTAGAATAAATAGTTGATTTTTAGGAAAGGAAAACGAATTAAAGGAAGGAATTACTGATAAAAGTAATTCATAAATTTGTGGTAACTGTTCAGAGCCCCATTGAGCCATAAGCTTTTTGAGCAAAAGGAAAACCGGGGATTTTACTCCTCGGTTTTCTGGCTGTTGTGCTTCAGTCTTCAACTTGAAAAATATCTTCTACAGGCACTTTCAGGTAATGTGCCAGCCGGATTGCAATCTCAAGAGAGGGATTACGTTCTCCACGTTCGATGCGGCCTATAGTCTGGCTGCAGGAACCTATGGCTTCAGTCAAATCTGCTTGAATGAGATTCCGTTCTTCACGAATATCTTTTAGTGTATTATTGATTGCCATTCAATCACTTCCTTTGCTTATTGTTATCAGCAGGATCATGAACCTGCTGTTGAAATTTAATGGAATCCCGGAATTTCTGCACCTTTGCATTTTCCGATTACTTTTCCAAAAATCTTAAAAGAGTCAGATTCGAAAACCTGGATAGGACGATATTTTTGATTTAAAGAAATCAGATAAACACCATCTGGCTCATCGTGTAAGAGTTCCATTGGCACGACGAATATGCGACGTTGAATTTCTTTCGGTTTATCTGCAAAAGTATCGGTAACTTGGGAAATGGAGAAATTGAAAAAATGGTCACACGCTTGAAAAGCATAGATCAGAAAGCAGTGGAAAACCATGTGAATGGTGCTGTTTGGGCATTTGATTATGATAAGATGTTCTGTGTATTGATGGAAAATGAAATTTGCCGAAAGGTGTGTGAAAAGAATAAATATAATAGTTGGACGAAGCTGATTGGACAGTATTGTGTTTCAATGGCTTAAAGATAAAGAAAGTTGCTGGAGAGAAAAAATATTCTCCAGCAACTTTGTCTTTGATTGAATAAAGGTCAATTTTTTATTTAACTATTCTCACTATTATTTGATTCAGTGATTTTTTTCTTCTTTGGAGAAACCAGTTTATGACCGGAATAAATGGACATGCCCATACATTATGCGACATACGGCTTGTACCAGAATGGCAGAAAAGAGAATAGACGTAAAAGTTCTTCAATATATTATGGGACACGCCACATAGATGTAACAATGGACGCATATAACCATGTAAGTGAGATGTCCAGAATTGAGAGTGAAATCACAAGGCTGGAAAGCGTAGCAATTAGCTGACACCAAAAATTAGCACTCACATCTTGATAATGGAAGGCGATTTTTGTCTGGTATTGTAAAGTAGTGTCAGATCTGTCGTAAATTTGTGGGCAAAAATGATAAGAAATTTTGCTATGGTGGAAGCTTATGTAAATGAAAATATGTGAAATGCCAGAGATTTTTATGAAAATCGTTGGCGCTGATCCTTCCGGTCGGATGGAAAATGGATTAATGTGAAGAGTTTTAGATAAAAAATAATTCTAAAAAGTATATCTTTATAATGCAAGAGTATGATATAATTGGCTGTGAGTACTAAGAACTAAGGAAAAACCGTGTATGCTAAATAAAAACGATTTCTTAAAATATGCTTCAAAACTAGCCTTTCCAATCATGATCCAAAATCTGATCGGAACTCTGGTAAACATTGCCGATACGGTAATGCTTGGATATGTAAGCCAGACTGCCATGTCGGCGTCATCCCTTGCGAACCAGTATACTTTTATTCTTTTCTGTTTATATTATGGTATGGCCACGGGTGCTTCCGTTTTATGTGCACAGTACTGGGGAAAAGGTGATAAAAAGACAGTAGAAAGAATTCTCGGTCTGGCGGAACGAATCTCACTGATCGTTTCCCTCGTGTTTTTTGTGATTTCCTTTTCTATGCCAACTACGATCATGAAGATCTTTACAAGCAGTCCGGATACGATTGCTGCCGGCAGTGAATACTTAAGAATGATTTCATTTTCATTTATGTTTATGGGATTCTCTCAGGTTTTTATGAGTGCCCTTCGAAGTATCGGAAAAATAATGCTGCCCTCTGTCACGTACATTGTTTCGCTTTGTGTCAATGTAATTTGTAATGCCACCTTTATCTTTGGTCTGTTTGGACTTCCAAAGCTTGGCGTTACCGGTGTGGCTCTTGGTACTGTCATTGCCAGAATCACAGAAGTACTGATCTGCCTCGTCTACTCATTAAGAAGTTCCGATGTCAGATTCCGTATAAAATACTTCTTTGCGAAATCAGGTATTCTGTTCCAGGACTTTATGAAAATTGCTACCCCGGCTGTAATAAATGATGTTGTCTGGAGTTTTGCCAGTTCAGCATTCGCAGCAATCCTCGGCCATATTGGAGATGATATGGTTGCCGCAAATGCGGTTGCTGTTATGGTGGTAAATATTGGCGCGATCGCCTGTCGTGGTTTTGCCAATGCGACTACTATCATTGTCAGTCAGGAACTTGGTAAAGACAATATTGATGCAGCAAGAGAATATGGAAAGCGTATGCTCAGAATAACAATGGTTGTAAGTCTGATCGGATGCGTCATTATTCTGGCACTTCGTCCTCTGATACTGGATTTCTATCGGGATAAACTGACAGAGACGGCCATTTTATTATCTTGGCATTTTTATAATTATGACAACCTGGCGCCTTGTGGGAGAAGGCATCAATACCTGTCTTATATGCGGCTGCTTCAGAGGTGGTGGTGATTCCAGATTTGGAATGATCATAGATTCCATATTTATGTGGCTTGTTGCAGTTCCACTCACCTTCCTTGCTGCATATGTCTTAAAATTGCCGCCTATCTGGGTATACTTTGTAATGACTCTGGATGAGTTCGAAAAAATGCCCGTGGTCTTCATACACTATATCAGAGGTAAATGGCTCACAAACATTACCAGAGATTTGGATTAAACAAACACCTTCAGACTATAATAAAATAGCTTGAAGGTGTTTTTTTTACAAATCAGCTTCTGAAATAAAACATATTATCAAATTTATAAGTCGCTATTACTTTTAATATCTTAAACTTTTTGTGGATTTATATGGATTTGCCTTGGAATATGGTATAGTAAATAAATGAAGGTAAATGAAATGGAGATATAATACAGGTTATGACAAAAATTTTAATCATAGAAGATGAAATACGTCTGGCAGATGTTTTATATGATTGGTTTCACAGTAAGAACTTTCAGGTAACTGTCTGCCATGATGGAATATCCGGATATGAGACCGCATTAAAAAATTCTTATGATGCAATTATTTCAGACGTAATGCTGCCAGGAATAGATGGCTTTTCCATAGTAAAAAATTTGAGGAGTATGAAAGTTAGGACACCGGTTATTATGCTTACGGCCAGGGTGGAACTACAGGATAAATTGCAGGGATTTGATGCAGGTGCAGAAGACTATCTTACCAAACCTTTTGAAATAGAAGAACTGGATGCACGTGTAAAAGTCCTGCTAAGGAAAAATGAAAAGGGAAAGGAAGAGGAAGAAGAAACCGGGGAGCGGCCAGATTTTGTACTGGAAAAAAACAGCCGTATATTGAAAAATTCGGTTGGAAATAAAAAGGTGAAATTATCAGGAAAAGAATATACACTGTTGTCTTATTTTGTGGAAAATTATAATCAGATATTGTCTAAAGAGCAGATTACGGTTCGAATCTGGGGATATGACACAGATGTAGATACAATAATGAAGAGGTATATATTTCTTTTCTGCGCAAGAAGCTGAAATTTATTGAAACGGATACAGTGATTGAGACAGTCAGAGGTGTCGGGTATCGTCTCAGAGGGAAAAACGATGAAACAGTTTAAGAAGAAAATCATGGGACTTCTTCTGTTGATTTATATGATTGCGGCAATATTCATTCTGGCACTTTTGAATTTTTCTTATGTGCAGAATAATAAGAACAGTATTTCCAGGATTTTGAACATGAAATTTCAGATTGTATCCGATCAGAACGGAAATAAACAAGAGGAAGTTCCAAAGGAACAGGAAAGAATTAGTGGTGCCAGAAGTGAAAAAGTAACAGTAACGGAGCAAAAAGAAGACAGCTATGTCAAAAAGAGTTATCTTGTAGCCAAAGCAGAGGATGGGACATTATATGTTAAAAATATGCTGCCGGATACTGGATTTTCAGAAGAGGAGATCATAGAAACAGCAGAAAAATTTCTGGAAACGAAAAAAACATCTGGGAGTTATGAAAATTATCAGTTTGAAATTTCTGTTCATAAAGGGGAATTGCTCATTGCCTTTGCGGATATCACATCTCTAAAGATGGAAGAGCAGAAATATTTCATTTTCTCATTGCTGGTAGCTTTCGTTTTAGGAATATTATGGATTTATCCGGCATGGAAAATTACAGGAAAAATAGTTGCACCCTTAGAGGAAGCAAACCGTTTGCAGAAAGAGTTTGTACTGTTTGCAGGACATGAACTGAAAACACCGGTTACAGTTATGAAGGCAAGTCTGGATATGCTTGAAAGAGAAGGAATTCACAGCAAATATCTGGATTATGCGGCAGAAGAAAATGAAAAAATGCGCAAACTGGTAATAGAGCTTCTGGACTATTCCAAAATGGAGTATCAGGAAGAAAAAAGTTTCCGGGAGAGCGTAAATTTCAGCCAGTGCATAGAGGGGATTTCTCTGGAGTTTGAGGCAATGGCTTTTGAAAAAGCGGTTATACTGATAACTGATATACAACAGAATCTGGTTATTGACGGCAACAAAGAAATGCTGGAGAGAATGGCAGAAACCCTTCTGGAAAACGCAATCCGGCATACAGAGGCCGGAAAAGAAGTAAAGATTGTCCTAAAGAAAGACGAGAAAAAGGTACGGCTGTCTATGGAAAACCAGGGCGAGGCTATTCCAGAGGAAGAACGAAGAAGACTTTTTGAAAAATTCTATCATGATTCAAACCCGGAAGAGGGGCATTATGGATTGGGTCTGGCTATTGCACAGTCAATTGCTGCAAAGCATCATACAGAGATAACAGTGATAAGCGAGAATGGATGGAACTGTTTTATAATAGACTTTCCGTTTTTTTACAGAAAATAAAAGATTTGTGAAAACCTTGTGAATTTGCTTGGAAATTTATTTTTTCAAGGAATTTTCAAGGTTTTTCTCATATAATCGTGTCCGTAAAAAATTCTGATTAAGAAAGGGGCACAGTCAATGAAAAGAAAGCAGATAACTGCAATGATAACAACAATGACAATGGTGCTGGGAATCACAGCATGTGGAGCAGGAAACGTAAGCGCAGAGCAGGAGAATAAAGAACAGACAGAAATTGAAAGTATCTTAAATATTTCAAACAACGATGAAATTACATGGAGTTATGACAGTCAGTCAGATTCCTGGACAATGTCTGTAACATGCGCAGTTGCAAATCCGGAGCTGCCGGATTATCAGGGCGTTTCTGTAAATGTTCCTGGTGCATATGTAAAAGGAATTGATACAGATGGGGACGGAACGGAGGATGTAACAGGGAAAACTTATTCGGAAGAAGTAAATGGACAGCTCGTGATTGATGATAGTGCCAAAATTACGAATGCAAACGGACAGACCTATACTGCATCTACAGCACCGGTTATTATAAATACAGGAGCAGCAGGTTACAGTGCACAGGAAAATCAAAAGGCATCTTCCGGCAATGCGGCATATGGATATATCAATGTGGCATGTGGAAACCGTGGCAAACAGAGTACGGCAACGGATGAGAATGGGGAGGAATATTATACTGGTGATGCACCGCTCTGTCTGGTAGATCAGAAAAATGCAATCCGTTTTGTAAAGTATAATATCATTCTTGGAAACCTTCCGGGAAATACAGAATATTTCGTGTCTACGGGAGGTTCCGGCGGTGGAGCACATGCTGCAATGGTAGCAGCAACTTCTGACAATTCGGATTATTTCCCGTATGAAGTAGAAGCAGGGGCAGTTGGAATCTATCAGAATGAAGATGGGACGTATTCGGAGACCATAGGATCAGAGAACACTGAAATTTCAGATGGAGTATGGGGATGCGTTGCATACAGCGCAATCACTTCTTTACAGGAAGCAGATATGGCAATGGCATTTGAATATTATCTTGATACGGATTATGAATTTAATACGGATTTTCAGAAAAAGCTGGCAGAATGCCTGTCTAAGGAATATATGGAGTATATCAATGATCAGAATCTGAGTGTCAGCGAGTCGGCAGTGGATATTGATATCAATGGAGATGGGGATAAGGACGATGTAGTGGATCTGACGATAGAATATGATGTGGAAAAATATGCAGATACCAACGGATACGGTGGAACTTATCTTACGCTTTATCTGAAAGAATTTGAAAAAAATCTGGAATGGTATCTGGAAAATCTGGATTATGCAGATGACTGGACATGGTTTGACAGTGATGGAAATGCACTGAGTGATGAGAGTGTGTCACAGATGACAACAGAAGAGAAAGCTCAGGCATTTCTGGAAGGACGATATGCCAAAGGAGAATCCGGACAAAATGCAGGTCCAGGAGACGGAATGCCAGATGGAAATGGTCCGGATGGAAATGAAATGCCGGGTGAAAAGCCGGACGGAATACCGGATAGAAATGACTCAGATGGAGAAAAGCCGGATGGAGCACCAGCCGGAAGCATGCCAGGTGGAGAAACTTCGGACGGCAATGCTCAAGATGACCTGGTTACAAGTGGAATGGGAGATGAGGTCGGAACTCCGGATGCCGGAACTACACAGTCTGCAGGTACAAAAACAGATTCTTCAAACTACAGCAGTTATGAAGAAATGCTGGAATCTTATGAAAGTGATATCGCCTCTATCGAGGATGGTGACAAATACGGAAATAATATTGTAGACCTGTATAATCCAATTAACTATATTGGAGATGAAGATACAGAAAGCCCGACATGGACCAGAATTGTAATGGGTGCATCCGAAGGTGATATGTCTCTATTTGCGTCTATGAACATGCAGATTGCATGGCTTAACAGCGGAACAGATGCCAAACTGGAATGGCAGTGGGATGGTGGACATGTTCCGTCTGAAATTTTGGGGGAATCACTGGCACTTTATGTTGATGAAATGTATGGACAATATGTGGAAGGAGCTGTGGAAGTAACAAAAGCAGCGGCGCAGACTCAGACAGAAAACGGAACTGCCACAGAAGCAACAGGAACAAACATCAGCAGTTGGGTATCTTATGAGAATGGAGAGGTGAATTTTACTCTGAAAGATGCAGCTTCTTACAGAACAAAAGGAGCCAGCAAAGCAACTCCGGGGTTTGATGTTATGGATTATGGGCAGGAAACCTATGAATTTGGTTCTTCGACACAGGATGCGAGACATTTTGACAAGTATGTGTTGAAGGTACTGCAGGAAAATGCGGAAACGTTAAGTGAACTGTTTAATTCTGAAGAAAAATAACAGTAAAACGAAAGAAAGTTATTCGGTTATGAGCAAGTAGCGAAGCGGATTGCGAATATCCGCTTGATAGGAAGGTGATGAGGTCGTGGAATGCGATCTCATTATTATATGTGAACATGAAATAGCAGTAGGCAGAATGAAAGAGTTGGGGTAAAATAAGAACATATCTTTACAGCGCAGGCGGAGTGTCCGAAACAATAGAAGCTGCAAGGCTAGATAATCAGAAGAATACATTGAAAAACAAGCATATGCGGGAATGATACGAATCGTATCACGTATGTGAAAGAGCGTTTCTTTCATAGTTTTAAGCTTTTTGATAGGGTGGATGTACAGCCTCTGCTGTATAAATAAGCAAGGCAGGTCGATAAGATATTAATGATATATGGAAATGATAAATCATTGGGAAATGGTTTATGGAAAGGGGACGGAAAATGACAGAAAACAGTTACAAGACACCCTGTGGCTGCATCCATTATTTTGTAAATATAATGGATAAACAGAGAATTACGTTAGTGTTCTTGCCGGGACTTACAGCAGATCACAGACTTTTTGAAAAGCAGATAGAATATTTTGAGAATAAACAGAATGTGTTTGTATGGGATGCACCATCACATGCATTATCCAGACCATTTGCAAATAGCTACAGACTATCTGACATGGCAGAATGGCTTTATAAAATTCTGGTAAAAGAAGAAATTTATAATCCCATCATTATCGGTCAGTCTATGGGTGGATATCTGGCCCAAATGTATATGGAATTATATCCGGATAAGATAACGGGGTTTATCTCCATTGATTCTGCACCGCTTCAAAAGTCTTATATGACTGCAGTGGAGATATGGCTTCTTGAAAGAGTAGAGCCATTATATAGAATATATCCATGGAAAGCTCTTCTTAGGGCTGGTTCAAGAGGGTGCTCTGAGACGGACTATGGTCAGAATCTTATGCGAAAGATGATGATGGCCTATGACTTAGATCATAAAGAATATGCAAGGCTAGCCGGTTTTGGGTACAGAATGCTTGCCGAGGCAATCAAAGCAGATTTACCATATCATATCAGTTGTCCGGCATTACTTATCTGTGGAGAAAAGGATAAAGCGGGCTCAGCAAAAAGCTATAATAAGAAATGGCATCAGAGGGAAGGTTTACCGCTTAAATGGATAAAGAATGCTGGTCATAATTCCAATACTGACCAGCCGGATGAAGTGAACAGACTTATAGAAAAATTTATCAGCGAGATAGATAGGAAAGGAGTGCCCGGATGAAATTAAATATACAGTGGAAAAAAGTATTATATGGAATTGCATTGATAGTTATTGGTATAATATTGGCTGCACTGCATTTTATTGTGGGTGGAAATGGCATCGGCAATTTCATTTCCAGTATTATTGCAGTTATATCGGTATTGGTAATATTAGCAGGAACTTATATGACATCAAGTGGAATCAAAAACTGTAAATGAAAAAGTTTAGAAAAAGAGGATATAATGATTGGTTGATGTAAGTATAACTATAAACATTTATGCGGAGATAAATTTGTGAAAATTATTTCGTTAGTGGAAAACACCATAAAATCTGAACTTAAGGCAAAGCATGGGCTTTCGCTTTATATAGAAACAAAAAAACATAAGATTTTGTTTGATTTAGGTCCGGATAAAACATTATTTGAAAATGCAGTTAAAAGAAATATAGATATTTCAAAGGTAGATACGGTTATTATATCTCACGGTCATATAGACCACGGAGGAGCATTAAAAAGTTTTTTGGAAGTTAATTCTTCGGCAAAAATATATGTACAAAGAACTGCTTTTGAACCGCATTACAGTAAAACCTTATTCATTAAAATACCCGTTGGAATAGATGCTGCAATTAAGGGAAATAAGCAGATAGTACTGTTGGACGGTGATTACAAAATTGACGATGAATTATTACTGTTTACAGTTGATAAAACAAACAGATTTTATTCGTCTGTTAATGATGCTCTTTATGACGATAAAGGAAAAGACCAATTCAGACATGAGCAGAATTTGGTTATTTTTGAAAATCAAACAGCGCTTATTATGGGGTGTGGACATGCCGGTGTTATCAATATCATGGAAGAAGCAAAAAAATATAGCCCCGATTTGTGTGTGGGAGGTTATCATTTATTCAATCCGCTTACAAAGAAAACGGTATCGACGGAATTGTTAAAAGACATCGCAACGGAGCTTCAAAAATATAAAGATACTGAGTTTTATACCTGTCATTGTACAGGGGAAAAGGCATTTGATTATTTATCACATCAAATGAGTAATATGCACTACATATCCTGTGGTGAAAGTGTTGAAATTTAATATTTTAGAAAATTTAAATTTACACTTAGTCAGCTTGTTGATTTTTATTACAATAAATGGGCAATTTCAATCGGGATAGCCCAATTTCTGAATGGATAGAAATGCAAATTGGAACATATCCCGGTAATTAATTAAATACATTAACTCTACGGAGCGTAGAAACCGCAAAAATTCACCATATTCTACGTTGCGTGGGTGTGATTGGAAATAGGATTGAAGGATAATTAAGCCAGAAAGGAGGAAAGCAAATGGATCAAATAAAAATTGGAAGATTTATAGCTGATGAGAGAAAGAGAAAAGGTATACTCAAAAACAAGCTTTCTGAAAAATTAGAAATCAGCGATAAAACAATTTCAAAATGGGAACGAGGTGTTTGAGTTATAATAGGACCAAGTTAGATGAAACCCAGTAAAATCAAGGGGTTATGCCTAATTTAGTCCTTATTTTTATACCAATTTAGCGGTAGATAAGGCAGCGCTGTTATATCAAAACCGAAAATCCAAGTCAGTATCACAGATGTCCGCAATCAGTCTGAGAGTGAATCTGTGTGCTTAGATTAGGTACAATTTTATATCAAAACATTTAGTGAGGACTAAATTAGCACTTGAGATGGAATATTCCATCAGCTGGTTTGGTCCTCTTTTATTTGAGATGGATGTGGTC
>ENA-OQAZ01001567-OQAZ01001567.1-human-gut-metagenome-genome-assembly--contig:-NODE-1567-length-10650-cov-1.946593_pt1 | contig 10650 bp, 11 predicted proteins | sample MGYA00242737_ERZ504531 | MGnify/ENA primary metagenome ERZ504531 (study PRJEB26092, sample SAMD00036244) | human gut metagenome | host: Homo sapiens | study: EMG produced TPA metagenomics assembly of...
TTATCATTTCCGCTCCGGCTGGAAACGATCTGAAAACAATCGTTTACAACGTAAACCATGAAACTCTGACAGCAGATGATCATATCATCTCTGCAGCTTCCTGTACAACAAACTGCCTGGCTCCTATGGCAAAAGCTCTGAATGACCTGGCACCGATCAAATCCGGTATCATGTGCACAATTCACGCTTACACAGGAGATCAGATGACTCTGGACGGACCGCAGAGAAAAGGCGATCTGAGAAGATCCCGTGCAGCTGCAGTTAACATCGTTCCAAACAGCACAGGTGCTGCAAAAGCTATCGGTCTGGTTATCCCGGAACTGAACGGCAAACTGATCGGTTCTGCACAGCGTGTTCCAACTCCTACAGGATCCACAACTATCCTGACAGCAGTTGTTGAAGGTAACGTAACAGTTGATCAGATCAACGCAGCTATGAAAGCAGCTTCTAACGAGTCCTTCGGATACAACGAAGACGAAATCGTATCCAGCGATATCGTTGGTATGAGATTCGGTTCTCTGTTTGATTCTACTCAGACAATGGTTCTGCCACTGGAAAACGGTACAACAGAAGTACAGGTTGTTTCATGGTATGACAACGAAAATTCTTACACAAGCCAGATGGTAAGAACAATCAAACACTTCGGAAAACTGCTGAACGCATAATCCATAGGCTCATTGGGGGTCCGGTCTCTTTGGACCGGGCTCCTTTTTATACAGCTGCGGCTGTAATTGCACAGATGTGCGAATAATAAAAAGGAGGCATATGCCAATGCTTAATAAAAAATCTGTTGATGATATCAACGTAAAAGGCAAAAGAGTTCTGGTTCGTTGCGATTTCAACGTACCTCTGCAGGATGGAAAGATCACAGACGAGAACCGTCTGGTAGCAGCACTTCCTACTATCAAAAAACTGATTGCTGATGGTGGAAAAGTAATTCTGTGTTCTCATCTTGGCAAACCGAAGGGAGAGCCGAAACCAGAATTATCTCTGGCACCGGTTGCAGTAAGACTGAGCGAACTGCTGGGACAGGAAGTAAAATTTGCAGCTGATCCGGAAGTTGTCGGACCAAACGCAAAAGCAGCTGTAGAAGCTATGAAAGACGGCGAAGTAATCCTTCTGGAGAACACCCGTTATCGTGCAGAAGAAACCAAAAACGGAGACGAATTCTCCAAAGAACTGGCTTCCCTGTGTGATGTTTTCGTAAACGATGCATTCGGAACCGCTCACAGAGCTCACTGCTCTAACGTAGGTGTTACAAAATATGTAGATACTGCTGTTGTTGGATATCTGATGCAGAAAGAGATCGATTTCCTTGGCAATGCAGTAAACAACCCGGAAAGACCATTCGTTGCTATCCTGGGTGGAGCAAAAGTTTCCAGCAAGATTTCCGTAATCAACAACCTGCTGGATAAAGTAGATACTCTGATCATCGGCGGTGGTATGGCTTATACTTTCGCAAAAGCAGAAGGTGGTACCATCGGTGTATCCCTGTGTGAAGATGACTATCTGCAGTATGCTCTGGATATGAAGAAAAAAGCAGCAGAAAAAGGTGTAAAACTGCTTCTGCCTGTAGATAACAGAATCGGTGATGAATTCTCCAACGACTGCAACATGAAAGTTGTTCCATGCGGACAGATTCCGGATGGCTGGGAAGGTCTGGATATCGGACCGGAAACAGAAAAACTGTTTGCAGACGCTGTAAAAGATGCTAAGACTGTAGTATGGAACGGACCGATGGGATGCTTCGAAATGCCGAACTTCGCACACGGTACCGCAGCAGTAGCAAAGGCTCTGGCTGAGACAGACGCTACAACCATCATCGGTGGTGGTGATTCCGCAGCAGCTGTTAATATCCTGGGATTTGGTGACAAGATGACTCACATCTCTACCGGTGGTGGAGCTTCCCTGGAATTCCTGGAAGGAAAAGAACTGCCAGGTGTAGCAGCAGCAAACGATAAATAAGAATCAGATCCTGGAAAGGATACAAGAAAAGAGGAAACGTAACATGGCTAGAAAAAAAATTATTGCCGGTAACTGGAAAATGAACATGACTCCAAGTGAGGCTGTTAAACTGGTTGAAACTCTGAAACCACTGGTAAAGAATGACGAAGTAGACGTAGTATTCTGCGTACCTGCTATCGACATCGTTCCTGTAGTAGAAGCTGCAAAAGGAACTAACATCCAGGTTGGTGCTGAGAATATGTACTTCGAAGAAAAAGGTGCTTACACCGGAGAAATCTCCCCGAATATGCTGGTAGATGCAGGCGTAAAATACGTTGTTCTGGGACATTCCGAGAGAAGAGGATACTTCGGAGAAACAGATGAAGATATCAACAAAAAAATGCACAAAGCATTCGAACATGGACTGACACCTATCATGTGCTGTGGTGAGTCTCTGGAACAGAGAGAGCAGGGTGTAACCATGGACTTCATCCGTCAGCAGGTTAAGATTGGCTTCCAGGGTCTGACAGCAGATCAGGCAAAGAAAGCCGTTATCGCTTACGAACCAATCTGGGCAATCGGAACCGGAAAAACAGCTACTACTGAGCAGGCTCAGGAAGTATGCGGTAAGATCCGTGAGTGCATCGCTGAAGTATACGATGATGCTACAGCAGCAGAGATCCGTATCCAGTACGGTGGATCTGTAAACTCCAAAACAGCAGCAGACCTGTTTGCTCAGGCAGACATCGATGGCGGACTGGTTGGAGGCGCTTCCCTCAAAGAAGAATTCGGACAGATCGTAAACTACAAATAAATCCTTACATTTGTAAAAAGTAAATAAAGAAACGTGTCAAAACGCCACGAAACGCAAGAAGATCTGGTGGTATTTCCTGGATCCAATGCGCTTCGTGGCGTTTTATAATTTCATCATAATTACTTTTAAATGAAAAATACAAGATCATTTAAGAAGTGATAATTTTACAAAATATCAATATACTCTCCGGCGAGGGCTTTGTTCATGCTTCTGACAGCACAGAATTTGCCGCACATGCTGCAGGTATCGCTGTGGTCATCTTCCGGCATTCTGCTGGCGCGGATGGATTTGGCAGTTTCCGGATCTAAAGCACAGGCATACTGGGCATCCCAGTCGAGCACACGACGTGCATCTGCCATTTTATCATCTATATCACGGGCGCCGGGGATTCCTTTGGCAATATCAGCTGCATGAGCTGCGATTTTGGAGGCAATGATTCCCTGCTTGGTATCTTCTACATTTGGAAGAGCCAGATGTTCGGCTGGTGTTACATAACAAAGGAATGCAGCACCGTTCATGGCAGCAACGGCGCCACCGATGGCTGCGGTGATATGGTCATATCCGGGAGCAATATCGGTGACAAGTGGTCCGAGTACATAGAAAGGAGCTCCCATACAGATGCTCTGCTGGACTTTCATATTGGCAGCTACCTGATCCAGAGGCACATGTCCCGGACCTTCCACCATAACCTGTACATTGTGATCCCATGCACGTTTTGTCAGTTCTCCGAGACGGACCAGTTCTTCAATCTGGCATACATCGGTTGCATCTGCCAGACATCCCGGCCGGCAGGCATCACCTAAAGAAATGGTCACATCATATTCTTCACAGATATCAAGAATTTCATCATAATACTCATAGAATGGATTTTCCTCTCCGGTCATACACATCCAGGCAAAAACCAGACTTCCTCCACGGCTGACGATATTCATTTTTCGTTTGTGCTTTTTGATCTGCTCAATGGTTTTTCGTGTGATTCCGCAGTGGAGAGTGACAAAGTCCACACCGTCCTCCGCATGCATCCGGATCACATCTATAAAATCTTTTGCGGTCAGAGTTGCAAGATCACGCTGATAATGAATGACGCTGTCATAGACAGGAACCGTACCGATCATAACCGGACATTCACTTGTCAGTTTACGGCGGAAAGGCTGGGTATTTCCATGGCTGGAAAGATCCATGATGGCTTCGGCACCGAGTTCCACAGCACTCATTACTTTCTTCATTTCGATATCATAGTCTTTACAGTCACGGGAAACACCGAGATTGACATTGATTTTTGTGCGGAGCATACTTCCCACACCTTCCGCGCTTAAACAGGTGTGATTTTTATTGGCGCAGATTGCTACTTTACCTTCTGCAACAAGCGTCATCAGTTTACTGACATCCATATGTTCCTTTTCGGCTACAAGGCTGATTTCGGGTGTGATGATTCCCTTGCGTGCCGCATCCATCTGAGTGGTGTAATTTCTCATGTTGTTTTGCCTCCATTCTTTTCACATACATAATAAAAAAGTATCTGTTTTTGACGTCAGCAAAACACAGACGTATCCATGCAGAACAAAAATCCATACGTCCGGACAATATATAGAAGTAGTTGCTGACGCCTGCATCAGAAAGCAGGTTCCGGGTTTCTGATGCTGAACAAAATCATAAGATTTTGTCTTTTTTACAGCGGTACAAGGTGGTGTCCCCGATGTATCGCTTTTGACAGACGGATATATTGCGAGAAGGAACAGTTCGGCGGCTTCTTGTGGAGGACTTTTTACCATGCAGTAAAAAAGGACTTACCTGAGTAAGGATCCTGTCATCTGTATGACGAAAAAAGGAAACAGTGTGTATGTATACTTCTTTTGTCCGGTATATCTTTCCTACGTTGGCATTATCCAAATCAGGTTTTCGGGTCGAAACGGAATCACGTCTCCTCTCAGCCGGCTTTCACCAGCTCCCCGTCAGCAATATAAAGGTTGTCTGGTACATCGAAAACGATGTACTTAATGTTATTATGTATCAGAACAGGTGAAAATGCAAGAGAGAATTCGGAGAAATTTCAGTACATCCGGAACTTCACACTTCACAAGTTCACTTTAGTGTGGTAAAATGGGCGAAAAGTGATGTTGCCCTGAGAAAAGAAAGTCAGGAAACTTTCTTGGGCGGAAAAGGAGAAACATATGGCAGACAGAGTCATTAAAGCAGCCCTGCTTGGTTTAGGTACCGTAGGCGGTGGTGTTTATAAAGTGCTGAAAATGCAGGAAGAGGAAATGATCCCGAAATTGGGTGCAAAAGTGGAATTGAAGAAAATTCTGGTTCGTAATATTGAAAAAGCATCCAAAAAGATTGACGATCCGTCCCTGCTTACCAATAACTGGAAAGAGATCGTGGAGGATCCGGAGATCGAGATCGTTATTGAGCTAATCGGTGGTATGGAACCGGCAAGAACGTATATTCTGGAAGCCTGGAAGCAGGGAAAAAATGTGGTAACTGCTAACAAAGATCTGATCGCAGCTGACGGACATATTCTGCTGGATACCGCAGCAAAGAATAAAAAAGATTTCTTACACGAAGCGGCAGTAGCCGGTGGTATCCCGATCATTCGTCCGATCAAGCAGTGTCTTGCAGGAAATCATATCTCAGAAGTGATGGGTATCATGAACGGAACTACCAACTTTATCCTGACTAAGATGAGCCAGAATGGCATGGAATTCGCCGATGCCCTGAAACTGGCACAGGAACTGGGATATGCGGAAAGTGATCCGACCGCCGATGTAGAAGGACTGGATGCGGGAAGAAAGGTTGCAATCCTTGCCAGCGCTGCTTTTAATTCACGGGTTACCTTTGATGACGTATATACAGAAGGAATCACCAAGATCACAGCGACGGATATCCAGTATGCCAAAGAGATGGGTTGCGTGATCAAACTCCTTGGTGTGGCAAGAAATACACCGGAAGGTATCGAAGCAAGAGTGCATCCGATGTTGATCGATGTCAATCATCCACTGGCATCTGTTAATGATGCATACAACGCAGTTTTGTACAGGGGGATGCCGTACAGGATGCCATGTTCTATGGCCGTGGTGCCGGAGAACTGCCGACAGCCAGTGCAGTTGTGGGCGACGTCTTTGATATTGTAAGAAATATTTTGAATGATTGCTGTGGACGAATCGGATGTACCTGTTATAAGAATCTTCCGATCAAGCACATGAACGAGATCAGCAGTAAGTTCTTCATTCGCATGTTTGTGGAAGACCGTCCGGGTGTACTGGCCAATATTGCCAGTGTATTTGGCAACAGTGGTGTCAGTCTGGCGCAGGTTATCCAGAGAAGAAAGAATGACCAGTATGCAGAGATCGTAGTGATCACAGATGATGTGAAAGAGAAGAATCTGAAAGATGCGCTGGCAGTGGCAAAGGGCATGTCTACCGTGAAAGAAATCTCCGGAATGATTCGTGTGGCATAAAAAGAAAATAACTGTGTTGAGTCACAGAAAGTGCACACAGCACTTGAAAGTCCTCTCATATCAAGTTATAATGTAAATATTCGTTCAAATGTAACGAAAGAGACATGAAAACAGGGAAAAATATCATGCAAAATGCTGATAAAACACCTGAATCACTTGATATGGGAGGACTTTTTACATGGAACAATCAAGAGCCTGGGTGCAGGCATTAAGAGAAAATATCGGAAAAGTACTGGTTGGAAAGGACGAAACCATTAATCTGGTGCTGACCACACTGGCAGCAGGAGGACATGTACTGCTGGAAGACGTGCCGGGAACCGGAAAGACCATGCTGGCAAAATCGCTGGCAAAATCCTTAGATGCCGAGTTGGAAGAATTCAGTTTACCCCGGATCTTCTGCCGTCTGATATCACCGGCCTGAATTATTATAACCAGAAAGCAGGAGAATTCCAGTTCCGGCCGGGTCCTGTATTTGCCAATATTATTCTGGCGGATGAGATCAACCGTGCCACGCCGAGAACGCAGGCCAGTCTGCTGGAGTGTATGGAAGAACGTCAGGTGACGGTGGATGGTATGACGAGAAAGCTGGAAGAGCCATTTTTCGTTATTGCAACGCAGAATCCACTGGAAACTACCGGAACCTTCCCGTTGCCGGAAGCACAGCTGGATCGTTTCTTTATGAAGTTATCGATGGGGCTGCCGGATAAGAAAGAAGAAGTGGGAATTTTAAAGCGGTTTATTCTGGATCAGCCCTATGAGACACTGCAGGCAGTGTGTAAAAAAGAACAGATCCTTGCGGCAAGAGAAGAAGTGAAGAAGGTTCATGTGCATGAGCTTCTGCTAGATTATATGGCAGAACTGGTGCAGGCCACCAGAAAGGACAAAGAGATTCTTTCCGGTGTGAGTCCGAGAGGAACAATGGCCCTGCTGCGGGCTTCTCAGGCATATGCATGGATTCAGGGCAGAGACTATGTGGTACCGGAGGATATCAAGAAAGTTGCCGGTCCTGTGATGGCGCACAGACTGGTATTATCCAGGGGATTTGGCGGAGCTGTTACCGGAAAGATCAAGATAGAAGAGATCCTGTCGAAAGTCAGTGTTCCTACAGAAGAATGGGAGAGATAACAGATGGTTATTATAGTGATCGTAATTGGCGCTTTGGTGATGAACTATGCGCTGGTGAAAATCTACGGGCATCTGTGGGGAAAGAACCTGGATGCCAGGTAGAATTTCAGAAAGAGCCGTCTCTGGAAGGCCGGGATGCCATGCTGACGGAAACCATCTATAACCGGAAATGGTTATTTCTTCCGGTCTTGCAGGTTGGATTTCAGATGCATCGAAATCTATGGTTTGCAGACGGGGAAAATACCAGTGTTTCGGATCAGTGTTATAAAAGAGATATCTTTTCTGTCGGCGGATATCAGAAAATCACGAGAACCATTCCGTTTCACTGTTCCAAGCGTGGGTATTATGAGCTGTCTCAGGTAGAATTGGTAACCAGAAGTCCGTTGATGAACAAAAAATTCTATAAGACGCTGGAGTCACCGGACCATTTTTATGTCTATCCGCGTATGGTAGATGATACAAAGCTGGAGATTCCGTTCCAGAAGATCATGGGAAGTGTGTTGTCACACAAGAACCTCTATGAAGATCCCTTTGAATTCCGGGGAATCCGGGAATATCAGCCTACAGATCCCATGCATAAGATCAACTGGAAGGTATCAGCCAGAACAGATCAGTGGATGGTCAATCTGTACGATTCCACATCGGCCCAGGAAGTGATGATCTTGCTGGACGTGGAAGATGAGACCATCTGGAAATTCGATGAGATTCATGAGGAAGGAATCCGCCTGGCGGCTGCTCTGGCTTCCCGGCTTTTGCAGCAGGGGATCCCGGTAGGAATCCGTACCAATGGGCGGGATCTGAAAAGTGACGAATGTTTCAGTCTGAACGGAGGAACAGGTCCGCAGCAGGTGCGTTCTCTGTATGAGGGTCTGACAAGACTGGACCTTACAAAAAAAGCAGAACATATGGAAGTGATCCTGGATCGTCTGCGGGAAGAAAAAGAGAATGGAAACCGGACGTATGTGATGATCTCCAAGAATCAGAGAGAAAGTTGTTATGAGGGATTTGACAGCCTTTTGCAGGACGGTGGAACGGGAGCATGGATCGCAACGTTATATGATGATATGGAGTGGAAATTACCGGAAAACCGGAAGGTGACTATGATCCGGTGGGAGGTGGCGAAATGAAAAAGTTAAAAATGACGAAAAGAGAAGCTGCCATTACTTTCCTGGAACTGTGTCACGGTTACCTGGTTTTATTTGCCATCTATGCCTGTGCGGTGGTAACTTCCGGCCACGGAAATGAACCATTTATCCAGGTGGGACTGTTACTGCTTCCGGTGAATGCGATTTTGTTTGCGGCTGTAAGATGGGCCGGACATTTCTGGCAGTATGGTTGATCGCTGCGCTGGCAGTTGTTGGCGCTGTTATGGCGGCAGGAAGCGGGGTACGCGGAATCTGGATGGGGATTCTGGGAGTTCTGGCTGCTATTTCTTATTTTTATGCCAGAGCGGCCAGAAACACCTGCTGGCTGGAATCGCCGGTATATCCGTGGATCGGGATCGATGTGATTTTGTATTTTCTTGGCGGTCATTTTGCATCCGATATGGCAGTACGGATCGCACCGATACTGGCGGCTGTATATTTTCTGATCTGCAATTTCCATACGAATCTGGAAGAAGTGGATACCTTTTTGAAAAATCATGCAACAATGGAGCGTCTGCCGGTGCGACGGCTGGCAGAATCAATCAGGGTATGATGTGGATCGTATCGGGACTGACGGCGGCTGCGATGATCGTCGCGCCCTATCTTGGCTTAGATCAGCTGATACGGCAGCTGGGAAATGCTTTGAAGACGGTGATTCGCTGGCTGTTGCTTCTGATTCCCAACTCCCCTGTGGAAGAGGAGACCATGGCGACCGAACAGGCGCAACAGGCGATGCCGGCTGTCGGCAATCAGGCACCTTGGTTTCTGGAACTGTTCTATAAGCTGCTGGATCTCATTGGCTGGATGATCGGTATCGGACTGGTGCTTGCGTGTGTATTTCTGGTGATCCGGGCATTATACCGGCTGTACCTGCGGTTTAATGAAAAAACGGAAGAAAACGGGGATACCATCGAACGCCTGATGCCTGCTCCGGCGGCAGAAAAGAAGAAGGGGCTGGAACATAAAAAGAAAGAGCATCTGCTCTGGGATCGTTCTACAGATGGAAGGATTCGGAAACATTATCGAAAAAAAAGTGCTGGAAAAACTGAAAGAATCGCCGGATGAAGCCTGGACTCCCACACAGACTGCCAGAGAAATGGAACTGGAGCCGGGGGAGGCAGAAACCTTTGCACGGATTTATGAGAAGGCAAGATACGGAAAAGATGATTGCAGCAGGGAAGAGATGGAGAGGATGCTTAAGATTCGGTAGAAGCTTGGGGCAGATGGATTGGATTTCGAAGCAGTGCGGCGGAAATATGATGTATAGAGCGTTAATTGAGAAGAAAAATAATCAAAAAAGCAATCGTATTTTTTACGATTGCTTTTTTGTGCACGCATTTCAAAATGAAAATTCAAACTCTGTATTAGAGCGTGCTTGAAAAATCTGAACATTCAGAAAAGGGCAAGCTATAAACTGCTTTCGGAGGTATAAAAATTCTTTTCATCTGCCACGGCAGCAGTCAACCGAATGCATGAATCAACCGATATTTTCATGAATCTTTCTGCCGATAACTTGCATAGGCCAGTCGATATTCCCTTGGTGTTACATGATAAAATTTTTTGAATTCCCGGTAGAACTGTGTGAAGTTACGAAATCCCACCGATTCTGCGATATCATTGATATTTTCATCACTGGAAATCAACAGATCGGCTGCTTTTTTCATACAGATGTAAGAACTGTAGTCATGGATACTCAGCCGGTAAAGTTTTTAATGGTTTTGTAGAGCGTATCTCCGGAATAATTAAAATGCGCTTCCAGGTCTGCACGTGTGATTTTTCGGTCGGAAGTGAGCATGTACTTGCGGATCCGGTTAAATAAATCCTGATTTCTCTGATGTTCGGAAGTAAGCGGTGTGTTGCTGAACTTTACCGGGTCAAAAAGTTCCATCATAAGCTGACTGGCATAGCAGGCAAGCTTTAGGGAAATGTTATCAGATGGTGCGGATAATTCACAGATCATACGCTCGAAAATATTATGAATATGATGCTGGATCCATTCATATCCGTTAGCCGGTATAAAATCAGTAAAATGACGTTCCGACTGTATATAGTCCAGGAGACGATGATAAGCGGTATTATTTTCAGAAGGAAAGTAACGGGGAAAAGCCAGGATCTGATGCATAAAAGACTGGCTGATCTTGAAAAATAAAACTCTGCATGCTGTT
>ENA-OQAZ01001572-OQAZ01001572.1-human-gut-metagenome-genome-assembly--contig:-NODE-1572-length-10620-cov-1.581531_pt1 | contig 10620 bp, 13 predicted proteins | sample MGYA00242737_ERZ504531 | MGnify/ENA primary metagenome ERZ504531 (study PRJEB26092, sample SAMD00036244) | human gut metagenome | host: Homo sapiens | study: EMG produced TPA metagenomics assembly of...
TTCTGTTCCACCGTTGTTCTGATTGGCCACCATTCGTGGTTTCCGTTATTCTGTCCCACCAGTTATTCTGGTTGCCACCGTTCTGGTTTCCGTTATTCTGTCCACCATTATTCTGGTTGTCATCACCAGTGTTTGAATTGTCATTATCCTTGACTACTGTTTCATCCACAATTACATAATTGCTAAAATGAGCCACTGTAAATGTCATTTTACCATCTGCATAAACTGCATTTACATCTTCCATGTTTCCATCCTCTGCAACATAGAATACTTTTGTTTTCGCAGCGTCATAACCATTTGGAACTGAAATCGTAACTGTAACTGTTCCATCCGGCTGAACGACATTTCCTTCTGTATCCAGCAGTCTGATATCCAGCAGTGAGAACTTCTTATTGTCAAAAGATTTCTTTACTGCATCATATGCATTTCCTTCTCCCAATGCTGTTACTTTCAGCTGGCTTCCTGATGGAATTACACCTGCATCTGCCTTTACTGCAACCGCTATATTTGCACCGGAAGCATCTGTTACAGCAGAATCCGACTCATATCTGGCACTCAGTGTTGTGCTGATGCCCTCTACGGTCCAGTTAAAGCCTGCCATCTTATCATATGTTCCCATAGTCTGTGCGGCTTTCCACCATGTATCGCCTGCCTGAATTGTAAATGTATGGTCTTTTGTTAAATCAAGACCTGTTACTGTTATAAGTTGTTTCAGCCGTTGTATAATCGCCGTTTACCGGATTGAAGTCCTTACCTTCCGGTACAACCGGTGTTCCGTCAACATATACACGGTATCCGCCGACTGCGGTGTCATCTGTTGCTGCTGTCCATGTAAGAACAACATCGTTATCCTTTACTTCTGCCGTTACTTTTGCATTTTCTGCAAATACCGGTGCTTTGTAATCATAGCTGCCGAGTGTTGTAATCTGTGCTGTGGGTACTTGTATTCAACCCCTGCATCTGTAAATGCAACGATTTCAACGGTATTTTCTGTACCCGGTGTCAGTCTGCCAATCTGCTTTGATACGGTTTCTGCCGTTGCAAATTTCGGAATCTGATAGTTATAAACTGTATTGACAAGCTTTCCGTTTGCGTAAATCTTATAACCTCTGATTCTTGCATCACTTGAACTGATTGCTGTCCATGTTCCCTGTGCATGTGTATAAACTGCACTTGCAAGTTCTGATGTTACATTTTCCGGTGCTTCAATATCTGCTGTATCTTTTTCACCGTCTACAGTAACAGTTACTTCCCCGAGTAATGTTTTATTCTGTCCTGTAACACTCATGCTGTTTGCATTGTCACCTTTTTCACTTACATATACTTTAAATGTATAAGTTACACCGGATGATAATCTGTCCATAATGGTTTCTGTTCCTGTAATACCATCTGTAATATCAACCTTTTCACCATTTACATAAGTATCTACACCGTAGAATACTTCTTCTGCTCCATTCTCAACCGCATTCCATGAAAGCTTTACCTGACGTCCGTCAGAAGCCTTGGCGGTCTGTGCCTGTACTGCTGTCTGCGCTGCTGTATCGGCTGTCTTTGTAGCAAATGTAATCTTTAAAATATTTGCTGTTGCGCCGTTTGCATAAATGTAATAGGTCTTTCCAGCCTGTACCTGTGCAGTTAATGTTTCATATTTTGCTGCTGTATCCTTTTCATTGGTATTCTGATAGTCTACAACAACTTTACCATCTGAATCCACTACATAAAATCTCTTGGTTGCAAGCGTCTTCTGGTCAATGCTTAATACGCCGTCTTCTGCAGCTTCATATGTAAGGAAGCATCCTGATACCGGAATTGTTCCTTAGACTGTGTTTTACCGTCTGAATCCATTGCCTTCGTCTTACCGGCTGCAACATATTCTGTTCCGACCTGCCATACAGCACCTTCACCTGTTGTATCGGCTTCTGTTACTGTTGCAGTCTTCCAGCCGCCGTTTGCATCATTGGCATCTGCATGTGCTGTCAGTCCGTTGGCAGTTGTTGTAGCTGCTGCGATTGCCGCTGCATCCCATGCTGCCTTAACGGTTGTTTCTTCACCCGTAGAACCTGAATCCGGTTCTGTAACAACAGGAACAACTTCTGCCTTTACGTTGAATCCTTTACAGCAATACCTGACATCATGTTCTGCATCTTATCGGTGCAGTTGTTGACTGAATCCCATGTTGTACCCTGGAATACAATATCTTTGCAATACTGCATATTATTCCATGTCTTATCTGTCTTTTTATCTACTGCCTTCTTTGCATAAGATACGGTCTTAAAGTTATAGAATACTGAATTTTCACAGCCGATTAATGATTCCCAGCCGTTCTTATTCTTAAAGCCGCCGTTTGTTCCGACATTACCAAAGGTAATATCCTGGAAGTATAAGTGGCTGTGTGTATGCCATGGTTTCTGTGGATTGCTGACCGGATCAACATCTGCAAGTACCTGTACGGTATTATACTGTACGCCGTATACGGACACATTGTACGATGCAAAGTTGTAGAATTTTCCGATTTCTGCAAATTCTGTTGTAGATGCACTGTTTGGGTCACTGTAGCTTGTTGTGAGCACCCATGCCTGCTGTGTATCTGCAACCGCGCAGTCACGCATTGTAATGTTGGCAATAAAACCACCGTTCGTCGGTGCAGATTTGAAACGGAATGCCATATCAATGTGGTTCATGACGGTATCTTCAAATAATACGTCCTGAATACCGTTTCCTGTGTGTGAACCTGCTGCCAGACACCGTGGCCTTCACGAAGGAAGTTGTTAAACATCCAGATTTCTGAATTGGTCTGAATATCGCAGTCTCTTGCACCTTCACCAACAGATGCACCGAAACCTAAGTTATCATCACCTGTATCTGTGAAGTTGTTCCAGCAGATTACATTCTGTGAACAGCCAAATCCAAGTCCGTCACCGTTGTTGCCGTCATAAGAGAATACCTTGACATTTTCTGTTGAAATATTTCTGGAATCCAGAATATTAACAGAGTGGTTTGCCGGATTTTCAACGGTAATGTCACCTACATAAACGTTGCTGACATTTCTCATAATTAACAGACTGGAACGTGTCGCATAAGCATTGGTAATATCTGCCTTTTCAATGCCTGCATTATTTCCTGTTTCTACATCGATAAATTTATCCTTTCCGTTTTTATCAACCTTACCATTATCTGCCAGGTCTTTTTCAATATAGCCTGACAAGGAATCAATCAGTTCATCAGAATACTTCTTGAACCGTCTTCATTGGTAAGGTTTGCAAGATATTTCTTAGCAGAATCGGCAGCCTGGATACCATAGTAGTAAACCTTTGTATTACTGCCGCCCATGTATCTTGGCAGACCGTAGTTTTCTGTATCTGACGGATCACCTGCCTGTGTATTTACACCAACGTTGGAAGTGTAACCGTCTTCATACATTTTATCGCCTGCGCCATACTTCCAGCCGTTACCGTAAAGTGTACCGTTACCGGTAATACGGATATTTTCAAGCGGAGCATTTTCATCGGCGCTTGTGGCATTCAGTAACCCCCAGCCTCTTGTATCGGTGTAGAACGGATACATTAAGAAACCGATTTCAAAATGGTCACTGTTTGGTGATGCCCAGAGTGTACCGTCTAATTCTACTGTAATGTCACTCTTTAACCAAAGTGCACCGGATACGAAGACCTTTCCGTCCTCAGCCTGCGGAATCACAACCTTTCCGCCCGGTGTACAGGCATCAATTGCTGCCTGGATTGCTTTTGTATTTTTTCTACGAGTGCATTGACTTCATCATTGTAAGAAGTGTAACCTTCTGTTGCCACTGCACCATAATCTAAAATGTTAAACTCCTCCGGCTTAACTGTCGTTTTCTGACTGATTTCCTTTGCCGTTCCGAGTTCTTTTCCGTCCTTATCAACTGCAACAACCTTAAAGGTATACTCTGTGTCAGGTGTAAGACCTGTTGCACGATAAGAATGAATATCCACATTTACCATATCTACGTCACTATTGGTTTCATAGTATTCATAGAAGGATTTCATATATGTATCTGCCATTTGGCATTTTCTTCATAATTCTTTCTTGCTGTTCCATCAAGTGTGCCGTTGACGTAAACGTTATAATCTGCTACATTATCATATTTTTCCGGCTTATCCCATACAAGTGCAATGCTTGTATCGTCATATGCCAGTGTTGGAACCTGTAAATTACTGATGTCACTGCTTCCCGTTGTCTTGTCAAATAAAGGGTTCTCCAATTCCTTTGTACCAAAACTATCATCAGAAATCACATTAAAGACTTCACTGTTGACATATTTGTTATGTCCGTCGGTTGTCGGCAGTCCCGCTGCATTTACTGACAGCCCCTGAAACTGATAGAACCGACTGTCATCGCAGCCGTAAGTCCGACAGCATCATTTTCTTCAAGCTTCTTCTCATAGCACTCCTTTCTTATCTGCGCCCATACACAGATAATCCCAATACATTCTATATTCCACTTAAAAAAATGCTTATGCAAAATCTACATTACAATATTTTCAGGAGTTTTTTGAAATACTTTTGCATAAACATTTTATCTAAGCTCTTTATTAAAGTAACACTTTATTCGCATTTAGTCAATGATACTTTGGTGTTGCCTTTCATTTTTGTGTATTTTTAATATGTTTATGTTTATTTTGTTAGGTTTTTGACATTTTTTTTGTGCATTTCGTATGTCAAAACCCGACAAATAAAAAAGGCAGACAGATTCTTTTCAAATCTGCCTGCGGGCTTTTGGTTCTAAATTCCTATTTTTGTGCCAGCAATATAAGAAGCTGCGTGATTTTTTCCATAGATTCTACACAACAGTATTCATACCGTCCGTGAAAATTGTGACCGCCTGCGCACAGATTCGGACACGGAATGCCCATAAAGGAAAGTCTTGCGCCGTCTGTTCCGCCCCGTATCGGCTGGATATGCGGTTCAATGTCCAGCTTTTTCATACATGTCTTTACATTTTCTATTAAAAACAGATACGGCTCAATTTTTTCTTTCATATTATAATACTGGTCCGTGATTTCTGCCGTAAAAAACGCTCCACCATGCCTTTCATTCAGTTTGCTGCAAAGGCTTTCCACCAGCTGCTTTTTCTTTTCAAACTTTTCACGGTCATGGTCACGGATAATATACGATAACTGTGCCGCTTCCACACTGCCGTGCATGCCGGTCAGATGGAAAAGCCCTCATAGCCGCTTGTACATTCAGGACATGCCTGCTTTGGCAGTTCATTGTGAAATTCCATTGCCATGACCGCAGCATTTTTCATCTTATCCTTGGCATCTCCCGGATGAACGCTTCTTCCGGTTACATAAATGACTGCCTTCGCCGCATTAAAATTTTCATATTCCAGCTCGCCGAGAGCCCCGCCGTCAATAGTATAGGCATAGTCCGCACCGAACCGCCCCACATCAAAATGATCCATGCCGCCGCCCACTTCTTCATCGGGGGTAAATGCAATGGCAATATCCCCGTGTACAATCTCCGGATGGCTGCACAGCTGCTCTGCCATCGTCATAATCTCTGCCACACCGGCTTTATCGTCTGCACCAAGCAGTGTTGTACCATCTGTCGTAATCAGCGTTTGTCCGGTATACCGTACAAGTTCCGGAAATTTTTCCACCGATAAAACAATATTTTTGTCTTTATTTAACACGATGTCTTTGCCGTCATACTGACGGATAATCTGCGGTTTTACATCCGCTCCCGATACTTCGGGAGAAGTATCCATATGTGCAATAAATCCAAGCACCGGCACTTTTTCTCCATCTGGCCTGTTGGATAAAATCTTTGCATAGACATAACCGTACTGTTCGTCAATTTCTACCTGCGGCACGCCCATCCGGCGTAATTCCTCCACTAGCATTTTTGCAAGTACCTTCTGCTTTTCTGTACTCGGAAACGTGTCTGAAGCCTCATCGGACTGCGTATCTACTGCCACATATTTTAAAAAACGCTGCGTAACCCGCTCTTTCATTGCTGTATCTGCCCCTTTCTGTCTTTTATATTATTCGTTATACTGCACCTCTCCTGTTTCGGGATTGACTGAAATCCCATTGACTTCCAGATGCTCGTCAATCTGAATGACCAGGTACTGCTTTCCTTCGATTTCCATGGTTTCAACCAGGTCGGTTCTTTCAGGATTGACCTTTACCACAACATCGGGTGTCTTTACCTCAAACTTGCGTGTTTCCGCAATGTTTGCTGCCATCAGCCGTGTATTTTCTCCTACCGCCTGCTCAAAATGTTCCTCAAAATCCTGTAAACGTTCTTCTTTTACACCGCTTTTTTCCAGCAAATCCCGCATCTCGGTCTTATCAATTGTCACCGGTTCAGGATTTCCTTTCTGTTCCTGAATCATCTCATTAAGATTCTCATGAATATTTTTAATTGTTTCATAATTACATTCTTCGCCCAGGGTTTCTTCTACCAGTACCTGAAAATTTTCCTTCTGGCTGCCTGCAGAAAGCGGCACTTCACAGTTTAAAACCTGTGCCAGAAACAGCTGTTCAAACGCATTGGCATCCTTTGAATAATATAACACGCCTTCCCCGTCTTCACTCCTGTTATTAAATGCCGGAAATAAAAATCCGATATCCGGCAAATCCACCATATGATTTTGCTGCTGGTCATGAAAGGCATGATCTTCTTCAAAATATCCCAGTCCCGGTTTTGAAAGCGATACATGACAGATACTGCACAGCAGATAGCTGTACACCTCATCTGATGCATCTTCCATGTCAATGCCGTCACTGGTCCGTCCCGGCACGTCATACACCTGATTAATCAGCAGAATCAGATAATTTCCCGGATGACTGTATGATTCAATGACTTTATCATAAAATTTTTCAAGCAGGGCATCATCTTTTAATTCGCTGTCGCGCAGCTGATATAAAAAGGTTCTCGCGCCGCCGTCTGCATAGGAATCCATGGTAAAACGCATATCCAAAAGATTCTTGCCCGGTGTTCCCGACAATGTTTTTCTAAAAATATCGAAGTATTTATGTTTTTCTTCCTCCGGCAGATTTAAAAACGTCTGGTTAAACCGTGCCACTTTTTCTTTGTCACCGTTGACATAACAGCCACACAGTCTTAAAATACCACACTCTTCCAATGTATATTGTGATTTAATTTCATTAATCTCTTTTTTAATCATTTTGTACTCCATTCCGATGTATTCTTTTTTACATTTTTTTTAATAATCTCCATTCCACAGGCATTTTAATGCCTGCGGAATCGCGAGCCAAATCTTATTTGGCTCTGCGATAAAAAGCAACTTTGTGATGCTTGCGGCACAAAGTTCTGTGTGAAAAATAAGCGCATCAGCGTTATTTTTCACACTAGCCTGCTTTTTAAAAATCTGCAATGTACTTTTTTTAATACTTTGTAGATTTTATTTGACATTTGGGCATGATAAGTATATAAATAAAAAGTTCTGATATTTAGAACTTTACTAAATCGGTTCGCTTCTCAACATTGAAGGAGGTAAGGAAATGAACTCAGACAAGAACACTTTAACGTACCATATTCTTTTAAAAACAACAGACAATGCGGTAAAATTCGTAAATACAATTAATACGCTTGACGGTTATTTTGACATTTGTATGGGAAGTTATTTCTTCGATGCAAATCAATGCTTGGCATTTTAAGTATGGATCCGCGTCGTGTCATGACACTTCGCGTCGTAAGAAATGACCACAGCACCGATGAGCTCGAAACATTACTGAGACCATTTTGCGCATAAATATATGTCTGTAAAAATTTCAAGGGGAATTTCTTACAGTTCCCCTGATTTTTTTTAAAACAGTTTGTTAAATGTTTCTTCCAGCTTCTCTCCCACGCTGATCACACCGTTTTCCAGCGTTTTTCCGGCATTGATCAACCTTTTTTAATCAATTTTCATTTTCCCTGATAAATTCTCTGTTTTGTGAACCGCTTTCTTCCGCTTTTTTATCCAGTTCTTTTTCCTTTGCATAATCATGCACTTTATCTGCTGCATTATTGGCTGCATCTACGGCTTTTCCCACACCGCGCAGTACTTTTTCTTTATTAATCAGTCCCATAACTGCCTCACTTTCTGTCTGCAATCTGCATAAAACTTCATATTTAAAATCTAAAAATAGTATACGCAGCTTTGTCCTGCTCATGCAATGATTATACCACTTTCCTTTATTTTCTGATACATTTTTTTTCTACTTATAAAAAAAATGATTTTTCACACACTATCCTTATAATATATTATAGAAGGAATGGTGATTGAGATGAATGTAAATAAAGAAGATATTACTCATGTTCTGCCAATGATGGCGATGGATTCCGTTTCTGATGCCGGAAGTGATGCTTTAAGAATTACCGGTCTTGTAAATCCGGACGGCACTGTGACCGGCTATCAACTCTCTGACGGACGGATTGTGTCCAGGGAATCCGGCGTTGAACTTGCAAAAGAAAATAAAATTCAAGGTGTCGGCGTTGCGCACAACAAAGATACGGAATATTTAAAATCTATCCCTGACGGTACGGAAGACAACAATTTAAGCCATCTTCCGACCGTACACGGATAATACAAAATGCCTTGCGGCTTATGGCAAGGCATTTGTTACATATTGTTTGCTTTGACGCGTTCTAAAAATGCGGCATCAAATTTTGAATTCAGCTCTTTATTAAAGGAAAGATATTCTTCCTTAATGGCGCTATCTGCAATTTCATCATTACTGCTGTATTCCAGACCATCTATAAACAGTGCCGCAATACAGGCGATATCCCGATACTTCGCATTTTCCAGATACACCGTATAGGTATCCAAGTGGCTTTTTACTTCTGTCGGCTTATGCACAATCGCCGCCGTCTGTCCGTCCTGATATAAACAAAGATAATGCCGGTCCGTTCCCAATCCGATTTCATACAGCTGATACTCTCTATCGTAAAACTGTATTTTATAATAGTCATATCCCACGGATACAAATAATATCTTTTTCTGACAGACCTCTGCCGTATAAAGACCTCCCACCGGCCGGTTATGCTCTGAAATACCGTACATCAGTTCATTCTTTTCGCCTTCTCTTTCCTGTAAGACCGGCTCAAAGGACAGCGTATACGCATTTTGTCCCGCAAATACGATTTCCGTGGAAATGTGATTCAGCGATGTGCATTTTGCCAGCGTTTCCCCTGTGGCAGTATCTTCGATTTTAAATTCCGGCTCGGCACCAAACTGTGTCTGCTTAATATTTAGAATCATAATCCTCCAAAAATGAATGTTTCTGACCGTTTTGTTTATAAGCAACAATAGTATTCAGATTGACATTTTCCACGCTTCGGAATATGTTCTTTTCAATGTACGGACTTTTCGCGCTTAATTCTTTAATCAGCGCCTTAATTTCCGCACGCTTTGAACCTTTCTCCGTTCCGCCGCAGGAAGCACAGCTTTCCGTAAAGCGGCATGCACACTGGATAAACTGTAAATGATTGTAATCTCTCCAGCGGATAATATCTTCTTCGCGCACCAGATATAACGGACGGATTAACTCCATGCCTTCAAAATTCGTACTGTGCAGCTTTGGCATCATGGTCTGAATCTGTGCCCCGTAGAGCATACCCATTAAAATGGTTTCGATAACATCATCAAAGTGGTGTCCCAGCGCAATCTTGTTACAGCCAAGCTCTTTTGCCTTACTGTACAGGTAGCCGCGGCGCATACGCGCACACAGATAGCACGGTGACTGTTCCTCTGATGCAACAATATCAAAGATTCCGATTCAAATACCGTAATCGGCACATTTAAAAACTGTGCATTGTCTAAAATAACCTGATAATTAAACGGATTGTAGCCCGGATTCATTACCAGATATACAACTTCAAAATTCTGCTGTCCGTGGCGCTTTAATTCCTGAAAAAGCTTTGCCATCAGCATGGAATCTTTTCCGCCGGAAATGCAGACTGCAATCTTGTCGCCGTCTTTAATCAGTTCATACTCATTAATCGCCTTTGTAAACGGCCGCCAGATTTCCTTTCGGAACTTCTTTACAATACTGCGTTCCACATCGGCACAGCACTGTTCCTTTAAATCCTCCTGACGCATAACTGTGCGAAGCTTTAACCGCAGATATGCACGGAATCCGTCCTGTATACTGTATACTTCATAGCCTTCTTTTTCAAAATCCTCTGCCAGTGCATCACTTTGCTGTCCTGTATGGCACAGCAGGTAAACAGGTGTCTGATCCTTTGTGAGTTCTTTTATCTGCTGTTTGAGCGTTTCACTGTCCATATGAAGGGCTCCGGGCATCGTTTCCTTGTCAAACGCTTCTTTTTCCCGGATATCTATTACCAGTTTTTTTCTGGTATCCGCTTCGTATTCTTCCATTGTTTTCCGAAACATACTTACTCCTTACATTTGCAATTATCCACTTATCATACCACTGTGCCGGAAATAATTCAATATTACTGTACGGAAATCACCTTGTAATCCTGTGCTTCCACAGCTTCTTTTAAAACTTCATCAGAAACTGCACTCTCCAGTGTTACAACTGCTGTTCCGGCCTCATGGCTTACAACCGCTTCTTTCACCTGCGGAAGAGCTTCCAGTGCCTTTTTTACTCTTGCCTCGCAG
>ENA-OQAZ01001573-OQAZ01001573.1-human-gut-metagenome-genome-assembly--contig:-NODE-1573-length-10617-cov-1.303337_pt1 | contig 10617 bp, 12 predicted proteins | sample MGYA00242737_ERZ504531 | MGnify/ENA primary metagenome ERZ504531 (study PRJEB26092, sample SAMD00036244) | human gut metagenome | host: Homo sapiens | study: EMG produced TPA metagenomics assembly of...
AACCAAATTATATTTTTATTGAAAATGTTCCGAATTTTTTTTAATACTTCTATTCAAGTGAATGATAAAAACATTCTGATTCCAGATTATATAAATGATGAGTTGGGAAATGAATATGAAATACGTAAATATATAATAAATACTAAAGATTATTCGGTCCCTCAAGTAAGGGAAAGAGCATTTTTCTGATAACAAAAAAAGGATTGGATAACATTTGGGTACTTCCTGATCCGGATAAAAAGATAATAACAATGAGAGATGCTATAGGTAATATTCCATCGATTGATCCATTTATTAAAGACATTAGTAAAGAAGAGAGAGATGCAATGTTTCCTGAATACGAAGCAAAGAAAAAACGTGCCTTGAAAATATCAAGATGGAACATACCGCCTCATCATGTTAAAAGGCAGGTTATTTCAATGATGCATACTCCAACTGGCGAAACAGCTTTTGATAATAAAAAATATTTTCCTGTTAAGGAAAATGGAACACCAGTAAAAGGTTATAGAAATACTTATAAGAGACAGAATTGGGATACTCCTGCATATACAGTTACAATGGATAATAGAAAGATATCATCTCAAAATAATGTTCATCCGGAAGATATTTGGGAGTAGATGAGAACGGAGATACTATTTATTCAGATGCAAGAACATTAACATTGTATGAATTAATGTTGGTAATGAGTTTACCTTCTAACTGGCCAGTACCGGAGAAAACATCAGAAGCGTTTTTGAGACGAATCATAGGAGAAGGAATTCCGCCACTATTTGTTAAAAAAAGTATTTGAACAATTGATAGAGAGGTAATGATAGGATGCGATTAAATGGATTATCGCTGTTTTCAAATGTAGGCATAGCAGAAGCATATTTGAAAGATGTTGGAATAGATGTTGTATTGGCAAACGAGATAGATGAAAAAAGAGCAAAATTTTACCAAGAAGTGTATTCAGATGCACATATGATATGTGGAGATATCACGGATCAAATAATTCGAGATGAAATAATAAAGGAAGCAATACAAAAAAATGTTGAATTTATTATTGCAACACCTCCATGTCAAGGAATGAGTGAAGCGGGACTGCGACTTGAATTTGATCCAAGAAATAAACTTATATTTTATGCGGTAGATGTAATAAAGAAAGTAAAACCTAAATTCGTATTGTTAGAAAATGTGCCTAAACAATTAACAACAAAAATTGAATATAATGGGGAAGTAATTTTAATCCCAGAGTATATTAAAAGAGAATTAGGAGCAGATTATTCTTTCAATAAAGAAACATTGGTGATGGCAAAAGATTATGGTGTTCCGCAGTTGAGAGAGAGAAATATTTTTCTTTTAGTAAAAAAGGGGTTAGGATATATTTGGGAATTTCCTCAAAAGCAACAGGAAATAACATTGGAAGAAGCTATTGGAGAACTTCCTTCCTTAGATCCATTACTAAGAGAAGGCATAGATGAAACAATTAAAAGATTTCCAGATTATGAGAAAAAGAAGGAAGTTGGATTACAGGTATCAAAATGGCATTATCCACCTAAACATTCTTGGAAACAAGTAGAATGGATGATGCATACACCAACGGGTAAATCGGCTATATATAATGATAGATATTATCCGCAGAAAGAAGATGGAACACCAGTTAAAGCACATCATAATAATTATAGGCGATTAAAATGGGACATGCCTTGTAGAACCGTTACTCAGAATAACGGCGTGATTTCTTCATTGGCATGTGTACATCCGGGTAGAAAATACATTTCTGATAATGGAGAAATGTTGTATTCAGATCCTAGAGTTTTGACAATATATGAATTGATGATAGTTATGTCGCTTCCTTTAGATTGGAATATTCCTGACTGGGCTGAGGATACCTTTATAAGACGTGTATTCGGAGAGGGAATTCCTTCAAAACTGGTTAAGGAAATAGTTGGAGAATTAACAAGACAGCTTTAAGGAGAGATTGTATATATGGGGAAAATAGTAATACCAAAACATAGTGCAGATATTGATGAAATGAATGCGGTTTTAAAAATACACTATGATGCCAATGATTGGGTGGGTTCACAAGAATATACAAAAAAATTGAAAGCAATGATTGGTGCGGATCAATATGCTTCATCATATCCCAAAAAAGCTCAAGTTCCAACGTATTTTGGATTTCTTGAGTGTAAAATGACACCTAAAAAGAGAATTACCGAAAGAAGAATTACTGAGACCGGCAAAAGTATGTATGAGGCAATAATAAATGATAATATTGCAGAAAGACAAAGACTTTTAATGGATGCTATAGAAAAAGTGATTTTTGGAAGAAATAATGGAGGTTGTGCTAGTAGCGATTCAGATATAGAGGCTCCTGATTTGGCAATAAAGTGTATTCTGGATACTGGGTATTGTACAAGCCATGAATATGCATATATGATTTGGAACTTACATGATAATGGGAAGAAATATTATCAAAGTTTACCAGATATTATAAAAGCAAGAAATTCAGATGGAATTGCACTTCAGCAAGAAGCAAGTAATTATGCTGATTGGAAACCAATATTAGCATTAATTCGATGGGGATTTTTGAAAGAAGCTGATGATGGACGTCAGAAAGTAATGATACATCCCGATGTATATTCGCATTATGGCGACAGACTTGAAAATATAAAAGTATATAACATAGATAAATTAGAGCAAATTGAAATAAATTCTATTCAGGAATCTGATTCTGTTGATGATACGGTATTCAAGCCATTTGCTATATCAGAAGAAAGTTCAATGCAAATACGCACTGGTACACTTAGGAGGAAATAGTTAATGTTGAAAAACAGCACATTTATACAGGGATAGTGTATTGTTTGTTAACCGTTCTATAAGTAGGTTATTGGCTTATCATAGTTATCTGATAAATGATATGACTAAAGTGGGGACAAAATATCAAATGTCTCTGGAAATAGAAGGAGCTGTAAATAGACGGCAGGAGGATGTGCTGTTAGCCGAATTAAAAGAAGAAGCAAGAAGGACAAAATGAAAATGATCAACATGGATTACTGATAGATATATTGAATTATAGTAAATACATGCAGAATATAAAAGGTGTGTCAGAAAAAAATCAAGATATAGAACCTGTTAATTTAGTAATTAGAGCTTTAAGTGAACTGGATTATTTACATGAGAATGAGTTAAAATATCTGCTGGCTGAAATGATATTAGGAAATCTTAATTATTCTGATGCTATTGATTGATAATTGAAAAAAGAAATTCAGGAGTCATCATAACAAGTGAAAGAGAAGCGGAACTTGATTATAAGTTTGTTAATGCTTTAGTAGCGGGTAGATTACTAGAATGGTCGGATACGGATGCGGGAAAAGTGTTAAGGTTAGCGGAAGACCTTGATAGTACATATTTAGAACAACTTAAAAGATTAATGGTATATGCGGTAGATATATCCAAATCAAGCAATAAAAAAGATAATGCATCATTGCCATTGTCAATAAAAGCAGTGTCTGTTGATGATAGTGTAGGAAATAAGGAACTGTCAGAAATTTGTATTAGAATAATAGAAAATCCTAAGATAGTGCAAGGAGATTACATAATTCTAGTAAAAAATGATTTTGTTGTATAGCGAATTATATGGTGTATCAAGACATATCAGTTCAGAAATCAGATGAATATATGAAACTAGAAATAGCAAAACACAAGTTTTCATTAATAAGGACAAGGAAGATGAGATATTAAAGGATCTTAAGGAGGCATACTATGGCGAATGTGAATAAAATTGAGCAGTACAATAAGGGAACGGTATTTCCGGATAGTTATGAAGAGACATACTTAGCTACTAAACATATAAGCGATATTAAATTAGCAATTCCAAATGATATTTTTAAAAAATTAAAACAGAAAATTGAAGAAAAGGGATTGTATTTTGGAGATGATTCCGTTTTACGAAATATTATTGCAGGAATTATTAAAGGGAATATCATTTTGCAGGGACCTCCTGGAACCGGAAAAACTACACTGGCAAAAATTATATGTGATGTTTTTGAGGTGGCCTATACCGAAGCTACTGCGAATTCGGATTGGATACATATGATTCGATAGGAGGACTACAACCGTCTGCAAATGATGAAGGCCATGAAGTTATTGAGGGGAAAACGGATATGTTGTATCAAGCATACTAAAATGTTGTGACTTAATTGTAAAAAATGAAAATGACAACGGAACATTGCAAGGTAACTGGTTGATTTTAGATGAACTAAATCGTTGTGAAATAGATAAAGTATTTGGAGATCTCTTTACAGCTTTAGGATCTGATGCGTCTGAGACAGAGCGTGTTATTAACTTGTGGTATCAGAAAGATGAAAATAAAAAAATGGTTTACATTCCAAATAGATATAGAATTATTGGTGCAATGAATAACATTGATAAAAATTTTGTAAATGATATATCACAGGGACTTAGCAGACGTTTTACATTTATTGATATTATGCCTCCACAGGAAATATATTTTCAAAATGAAGCGAAAAATGCAAAAGAAATTGGCAATGACAAGAGTTATTGATAAGGTTAAAGAATTTGGTACGGCAATTATAGATGATGATTATATGAATGATTTGGATGCATTTGATGAGTTTAATGAAATAGAAAATACAATGCTAGAATTGTTCAAGAAAATACGATACTCACATCAAGACGATGAATCATATTTGGGACTTCAAGTGGGCACAGCTCAAATTATTGATTTGTATGAAAGTATATATATATCGATGATTGTGGCTGATGTTAAGAATATTGATAAGAAAGGTGAATGTATAAAAGATATTATTGATTCAACTTTTGCAAGTAGAATTATTCCGCAGCTTGATGGCTATGATTATAATAAATTGACAATGTTTTATGATAATGTTAAAGATGAAAGTGCTTTTTCATATCTAAAAAGAACAAAAGAGGCAATATATAGATTTATACACTAGGGGAGCTTATGGAAAATAATTTATTTTCAGAACATCAAATAGAGTTTATGTATTCAGATCCGATGTTTTTCCGATTTGTAAATGATTATTTTTCCTCGTTCTCAATTCAAAGTTCAAACTTTGGAATGGGAATGAAAAATACTGATGAAATGTCGGAAACTGATATGCATATATATATTCGTATTATTTTGGCAAACTTAGCTGAACTAAGACAAATGATTTCAGAAATTGAGAAATCACTATCATATACTTATAAGGATTCAGTTAAAACCTTTGATGGAGAAATCCACGGACATTTACAAGTGCAAAGGTATCTTCAATTAAAAACGCAGATTAAATATCCTAAGGAGTACCCTTGCCAAATAAAAAAACGAACATCAGTCACACCAGAAAATATTTTTCTGATTTATATCGTTGATTATGTTATTAGATTACTTGATTTTTTTGCAAAGGTACTTCGTAACTATATAGGAAATACATATTCAACAGAAAAAACACTGATAGATGAGTATAGGAGAGCATTCCATGCTTTTTCGCGTAAAAATTACTTTAGAGAATGTGCACTATCATTAGAAAATATAAGGAAACAATATGGAGATGAATTTCCAGCCAACCTTTTAAATTTAATCAAAATAAGGGCAGCTAAAGGCAAAATCCGCAATTATCAATCCTATGAAAAAATATTTGATTGGTATTGGAAATATAAGCAGGGAACAATAGAATTTGATTTATTAAAAACGTTGCGTATATTACGATATTCTGATGATTTCTGTAATAGACTGTTTGAATTATGGTGTCTATATTCCATTAAGGAAACATTTATCAAAGAATTTGGAATGACACTCATAAATGAGAGAAATATTATGGATGTGGGTAATCAAAGTGTTTTTACACTAAAAGCAACAAATGATGGAATTGTAGAAATATTTTATCAAAAGGGGGCAAAATTATATTGGGATGAAGAAGCTGAGCCGGTATGGAAATATATTGATTCAGAAGGAAAGAAAAAGAGATTAGTAGGAATTCCGGATATTTCTGTTAAGTATTCTGCAAGGACGAATTCCTTGGTTATGATAGATTTAAAAAATAGAATACGTACGGCTGGAAGTAACTCTGAAGAAATATATAAAATGATAGGTTACTTCTCGAATTTCGATAATATGTTTAAACGTATGTATTCAGAAAGTATTAAAAAGCAGGCAATTTTGATATACAGAAATGATTATGACGCATTTAGTGAGTGTCTAGTGAGTGATACTAATAATTTGCTTAATACATATTCTGTGTGTCCAACAACTAAGGCAAAGCTGAATTTATTACAATTTAAGGCAATATGCCAATGCATATTAGACACACAAGGGATTGATGGCAAGACATCAGAAGTATTAGGTAATTACAAAAAAGAAAAGGCTAAATATTTCTACAACGGCAAAAGAAGATGATGAGGATAATATTATTTATACACTTAGCGAAAGAATCATAAAGTAATTAGTAATCTGTTTTCTTTTGGGGAATTGGCAGAGGAATTACCTAAACAGATGGAGTTGTTATGCCAAAATTATTTTCCTCATATTTGGAATAATATGTCCGAAAAAACAAAAGAAATACTTGCTATGGCAGACTGTTTGTTTCAGGAATGAAGGAATGCGAAAGTGCAGATTATGCACCTATTTGTCTTGAGTATTGCCGAGGTTTAGAAGTTCAGTTAAATTCAATTAAATTTTTGAGCCATTTAGAAATAGTCATAATATTTCTAATTTAGTAAGAAGAAATAGATTTTACGATAAAATGCAAGAAACAAGAGAGATGACATTAGGTGAGTGTGTTTTCTTTTTAGAGAAGTGTACACATAGAAATTATCCTATGATTGAGCTTAAACAATACATTGATAACATAGTCCATGATTCAAATGTTTTCTTTTCCGTAGCTGTACCAATTATGAAGGAAATTAATGTAAATATTAGAAGATTGTCGGCGCATACAACCATAATGACATATGATGAATTGGTTAGTACACGTCAAAAGATACTAGGAATAGGATATCTTAACCTGTTTTATCAACTTTTAGATCAAAGGTAAAGAAGAGATAAGTGATGGTAGATTATAAGCCAAATCCAGCTCGAAGGGTGTAAATACTAAAAGAAACAAAAAACATAAAATTCTAACCGTTGTTGACGGAGTTATACAGCAGGCAATAGCACGGGAACTTATGCCAATATATGAAGAATAATTCTCAGAAAACAGCTTTGGGTTCAGAACAAAGAATGGAACGCATGCTGCCCTTAGACAATGCCAAAAGAACGTAAACAATGGTTAATCAGTTAAATTTATATTTGCAATGAAGTTTTATAAAAATGGGGAGTGACATGAAGTTTATACATATTTCGGATCTGCATCTGGGAAAGCGTGTCAACGAATTTTCAATGCTGGAAGAACAAAAATATATTTTACAGCAGGTGTTGGACACCGTACAGAATGAGGCGGTAGATGCGGTGCTGATTGCGGGAGATATTTACGATAAGCCGGTGCCGCCCGCAGAAGCAGTTGTGCTGTTTGATACATTTCTTACGCGTCTTTCGCAGATGAAAAAGGAAGTTTTTATCATCAGCGGCAATCACGACAGCGCCGAGCGGCTCTCATTTGGAAGCAGTCTGTTTACGGCGGAGGGGATTCATATTGCGCCGGTATTTGAGGGAAACATGGAGAAAGTATCACTTTGGGACGATGCGGGAGAAGTGTGTGTCTATCTGCTTCCATTTATCAAGCCGTCTACGGTGCGACGGTTTTATGAAGAAGATTTAACGGACTATACAAAGACTGTACAGACGGTAATTGAGCATACGCCGGTTGATACGTCTAAAAGAAATGTACTGGTGGCACACCAGTTTGTAACAGGGGCTGGCAGATGTGATTCGGAAGAAGTATCTGTCGGAGGGCTGGATAATGTGGATGCATCGGTGTTTGAATCGTTTGATTATGTGGCACTGGGACATATTCACAATGCACAGCACTGTAGCAGGGAAAGTGTGCGCTACTGCGGGACACTGCTTAAATATTCATTTTCTGAGGTGAATCATATTAAGAGCATTACAGTTGTTGAATTAAAAGAAAAAGGAAAAAATCCACAGATTCACACCGTGCCGGTGACACCGCTTCATGATATGAGGGAAATTAAGGGAAGTTATGAAGAACTGACGTTTAGAAAAAATTATATGAATACGGCAGTCAATGATTATCTGCATATTACACTGACGGATGAGGAAGATATTCCGGATGCCATCAGCAGACTGCGCAGTATCTATCCGAATATTATGCGTCTTGATTATGACAATATAAGAACACGTAACAGTGGCAGCTTAGAGATTGGTGAAGCGGTGGTGGAACGCACACCGCTGGAATTGTTTGAAGATTTTTATGAACAGCAGAACCACAAACCGATGAGTGAAGAACAAAAACAGTTTGTCGGCGGGCTGATAGAATCTATTTGGGAATAAGGAGCAGTGTGAAAAATTCACACGGATGTGCTGATTTTTCACACGGATGTTTGCTTCCGGACGAAAGCAAACATCTATAATGGCAGATGAGAAATCGCCTGCGCGAATTTCTCATCGCATCTTCGCAACAAGTTGCTTAGGAATAAGGAGTAGTATGAGACCGTTAAAATTAATTCTGTCCGCATTTGGACCGTACAGCGAAAAAACACAACTGGATATGACACAGCTTGGAACCGGCGGCATTTATCTGATTACCGGGGATACCGGCGCAGGAAAGACGACACTGTTTGATGCCATTACGTATGCTCTTTACGGAGAAGCAAGCGGCGGCAGCAGAACGACGGAAATGCTTCGCAGTAAATATGCCGATGCCTCGACACCGACATTCGTCGAACTGACATTTTTATTAAAAGGAAAGACGTATGTGATTTGCAGAAATCCTGAATATATGCGTCCGTCAAAACGCGGTGCGGGAAAAGAAACGAAGGAAACCGCCAAGGCAGAGCTTACAATGGCGGACGGCGGTGTTATCAGCGGGATCAGTGCGGTAAATGAGAAAATGACAGAACTGCTCGGTATCCGCAAAGAGCAGTTTACGCAGATTGCGATGATTCCACAGGGGGATTTTTTAAAGCTGTTATTGTCGGGAACGAAGGAGCGCGCTGCGATTTTCCGTGAAATATTTAATACCAGACCGTATCTGCAGCTGCAGGAACAGTTAAAAAAGGAAGCCGGAACACTTTATAACGCGATTAAAGACGATGAAAAAAGTATCCGGCAGTATCTGGCAGAAGTGCGCTGTAAAAAAAGAAAGTGCTTATGCCGATTCTTTGGAAAATCTGCAAAAAGAAGAAGTTATACTGGATACGGATTACTGTCTGGAACTGATTGCAAATATTATGGCAGAAGATATAAAGATACAGGAATCCGTTGTCCAAAAATCAGATGACCTGTCGGCGGAAATGGCACAGCTTGACAGAACACTTGGAAAACAGCAGCAGCGGGAAGTAGTAGAAAAAGCACTTGAAGAGGCAAAGCAGAAGACGGCAGAACTGGGTACGCTTGCGAGCCGGTTAAAGATAGAATACGAACAGGCAGAAAAACTGCAGGAAAACAACAACACCCTGACTGCACAAATTGAAGCGGAGCAGCTCGCACTTCCGGGCTATGAAAAGCTGGAGCTTATTTTGAACGAAACCGGACAGAAAAAACAGCAGCTTGAAAAGGAAGAACATTTACTGGAAAAAAAGCAGGCAGGAAGCACAGAAAATGAAACTGCAAAGAGAGCAGTATCAACAGCAGCTTGGCGGATTAAAGGACAGCGGTGCGGCATTTGAGCGGACAGCGGCACAGATTGCCGTAAATGAACAGCAGTGTCGGAAAACAGAAGTCTTACAGGAAAAGGTTGTACAGAATAAAAATCTTGTCAATGAAATGTACCGCATACAAAAGCGGTATATTATGGCGGCAGAGCAATTGGCACAGGCAGGAAGCATTTACGAGGAAATGGAAAAACGTTATTTTGACGAGCAGGCGGGCATACTGGCACAGAATCTGCGTGAAGACGAAGCCTGCCCGGTATGCGGTTCACTGCACCACCCAAAGAAAGCAGTGCTTCATGAAAATGCGCCGACACAACAGCAGTTAAAAAGTCAAAAAGACGATTATGACAAAAAGACGAAAATACGTTCTGAACTCAGTTCAGAGGCAGGACTTGCAAAAGGACGGGTACAGAGCGCATATAAAGAAATGCTTGCGCAGTATGCGGCATTGATAAGTGATACACATCCAACGATCGTTGCCGGGGTACAAGATATGTCAAATGTATCAGATTTATCGCATTTATCAGATTCGGAAGAAGCATCACAGGAACAGATGATTGACGTGATAAAGCAGGTGAGTTACCGGACACAGCAGGCAGCAGAAGCACTGGCAGATGAGAAGCAGCAGCTGATGGTGCAGAAAGCCAGACTGGAAGCCGATGTCGCATTAGAGCAGAAGATTTCCGGGCAGTTACCGGAGTGCGAAAAGCGCCAGAAAGAACTGGAAGAAGAGGTGGCAGAGTGTACCAGCGTATTTCTGTATTAAAGACAGAAGGTGAAGCTTTAAAAAAGCAGGCGGATGAATTAAAAACAGACTTTAAAGTTTGAAAATGACAGAAGCGG
>ENA-OQAZ01001576-OQAZ01001576.1-human-gut-metagenome-genome-assembly--contig:-NODE-1576-length-10604-cov-3.940250_pt1 | contig 10604 bp, 13 predicted proteins | sample MGYA00242737_ERZ504531 | MGnify/ENA primary metagenome ERZ504531 (study PRJEB26092, sample SAMD00036244) | human gut metagenome | host: Homo sapiens | study: EMG produced TPA metagenomics assembly of...
CAGGAAATTCGAAATGTCATCCGCATCCTGTCCCGTAAGACGAAGAACAACCCCTGCCTCATCGGTGAGCCGGCGCCGGTAAGACCGCCATCGCCGAGGGTCTGGCCCAGCGTATTGTCCGGGGCGATGTGCCGGAGAACCTGAAAGACCGCACTGTGTTCAGCTTGGACATGGGTGCTCTGGTGGCTGGCGCAAAGTACCGCGGCGAGTTCGAGGAGCGCTTGAAGAGCGTGCTGAACGAGGTGAAGAAGAGCGAGGGCAAGATCATCCTCTTCATTGATGAGCTGCACACTATTGTGGGTGCCGGCAAGACCGACGGCGCAATGGACGCCGGCAATCTGCTGAAACCCATGCTGGCCCGCGGCGAGCTGCACTGCATCGGCGCGACCACGCTGGACGAGTACCGCGAGTATATCGAGAAGGACCCCGCACTGGAGCGTCGTTTCCAGCCGGTCATGGTCAATGAACCGACTGTCGAGGACACCATCTCGATCCTGCGCGGCCTGAAGGAGCGCTACGAGGTCTACCACGGCGTCAAGATTCAGGACGCCGCCCTGATCGCCGCCGCGACGCTGTCGGACCGCTACATCACGGATCGCTTCCTGCCTGATAAGGCCATCGACCTCGTCGATGAGGCTTGCGCTATGGTCAAGACCGAGCTGGATTCGATGCCCGCCGAGTTGGACGAGATGAACCACCGCATCACCCAGCTGCAAATCGAGGAGGCCTCTTTAAAGAAAGAGACCGACGAGCTGTCCAAGCAGCGTTTGGCCACGCTGGAAAAGGAGATGGCCGAGCTGCGCGACAGCTTCAACAGCAAGAAGGCGCAGTGGGAGAACGAGAAGAACGCCGTGAACAAGGTGCAGAGCCTGCGCGCCGAGGTGGAATCCACCAAGGCCGAGATCGAAAAGGCGACCCGCACCGGCGACTACGCCAAGGCCGGTGAGCTGCAATACGGCAAGCTGCCCACCCTGCAAAAGCAGTTGGAGGAAGAAGAAAAGCTGGCCGAAGCAAAGAAAGAATCCAGCCTGCTTCGTGACCGCGTAACGGAAGAAGAAATTGCGAACATCGTCGCCCGCTGGACCGGCATCCCGGTCTCCAAGCTCGTCGAAGGCGAACGCGAGAAGCTGCTCCGCCTGCCGGACACGCTGCATCAGCGGGTCATCGGCCAGGACGAGGCCGTGCAGAAGGTCTCGGACGCTATCCTGCGCTCCCGCGCCGGCATCGCGAACCCGAACCGCCCCATCGGCAGCTTCCTGTTCCTCGGCCCCACGGGCGCGGCAAGACCGAGCTGGCCAAGGCGCTGGCGCAGGCCCTGTTTGACGACGAGAAGAACATGGTCCGTATCGACATGACCGAGTATATGGAGAAATTCAGCGTCTCGCGTCTGATCGGTGCGCCTCCGGGATACGTCGGCTATGAGGAGGGCGGCCAGCTGACCGAGGCCGTGCGCCGCCACCCCTACAGCGTTGTGCTGTTCGATGAGGTCGAAAAGGCCCACCCGGACGTGTTCAACATCCTGCTGCAGGTGCTGGACGATGGCCGCATTACCGACAGCCAGGGCCGCACGGTGGACTTCAAGAACACCGTCATCATCCTGACGTCGAACCTGGGTTCCGACCTGATTCTGGAGGATCTGGAAAAGAGCCGTGCCAACGGCAGCAACGAGCTGTCCGACGAGGCCAGAAACGCCATTGACCAGCTGCTCAAGCGCCAGTTCCGCCCCGAGTTCCTGAACCGTCTGGACGACATTGTCTACTACAAGAGCCTGACCAAGACCGAAATCGGCTCCATCGTTGACCTGATGCTGGCCGACCTGCGCAAGCGTCTGGAGGAAAAACAGCTGAAACTGGTTGTCACCGACGCGGCCAAGAACGCCATCATCGACGGCGGCTATGACCCGATCTACGGCGCCCGCCCCTTGAAGCGGTACATCCAGTCCCATGTGGAAACGATGATCGCGAAGGAGATCATCGGCGGCGCCCACACGGCAGGGGACACCCTGACCGTGGATGCGGATGGGAACGGACAGCTGGTGCTGCGCTGAACCCTACAATAATAAATGACGCTCCGGGCGTATGAAATGATTGTCCATACCGCCCGGAGCGTTTTTTGCTTGTCTTGCAGCGTTGCAGGGACCGCACATCGCGACCCGTTAGCTTCCGGCAGCCCAGGCGCTTCCGGGGCGATGACGAGCATCGACCCCCCACGCCGTAGGGGCGGATTCCATATCCGCCCGCTCATCCGGGCGTTTGCGGGTAAGCCGCGGGCCGGGCATGCCCGGCCCCTACAGGTACACCAAATTACAGCACACCCAGCCCCGTCAGCAGCGTCTTAACACCGATCAGGATCAGCACAATGCCGCCGATGCGCTCGGCGGGGGCGCGGTACTTGTCGCCGAACATGGCACCGACCTTGACGCCGATGGCGGACAGCAGGCAGGTGATAACGCCGATCAGCCGGCAGCGGGCAGAATGTTCACCTGCATGGCTGCAAAGCTGACGCCGACGGCGAACGCATCAATGCTGGTGGCGATGGCCAGCGGCAGCATAGCTTTGGCGGAGTAGTCGTCGTCCAGCTGCTCGTCGCCGCCAAAACTCTCCTTGATCATGTTCGCACCGATGAGCGCCAGCAGCACAAACGCGATCCACGGGCCGAACTTCGTCAGCAGCGCGGCAAACCGGTCACCGAGAAAATAGCCCAGTGCAGGCATCAAAAACTGGAACCCGCCGAACCAGACGCCGCAGATCATAGCGTGCTGCAGACTTACCTTGCGGACGGACAGCCCCTTGCAGATCGAGACGGCGAATGCGTCCATCGAGAGACTGACGGCAATCAGGATCAGGTCGAATAAAGTCATGATTTTCTCCTCCGTTTTGGCAGGGTGCAGACAATAAAAAAGACCTATCCACCCGTGAAAACGGGCAGATAAGTCTCGTCGTTTAAAGTAAAGCCAGAGCAAACGCTCATTGTGTTGGCAGAACTGCGCGGCGGCTGCTCCACCGCTGCGCTGACTACTCCCTTATTGCTTCGGATAGTGTAGCATAGGTGAGAATGTTTGTCAATGCGTTAGAAATGGCTAATCCGGCAAAAGCCTTCCCCTGTGGGGGAAGGTGGCCGCAGGCCGGATGAGGCCGAGCTTGCGAGACATCCCCAAAACGGGAAGTATCGGCAAGCTTGGCCTCATCAGTCAGTGGTCGGGGCCACTGACAGCTTCCCCCGCGGGGGGAAGCCTTTCTTTCCCATCTTGCATAATCCCCCATTTTAGAGTACAATATACACAAATCTGCATTCCGGGGGAGTAACCATGCAATATAAAGTTTTGGCGCTGGACCTTGACGGCACCCTGACCAACACCGAAAAAGTCATCACGCCGCGCACAAAGGCGGCATTGCAGGAGGCGGCCCGCCGCGGCGTCTGCATCGTGCTGGCCAGCGGGCGGCCCACCGTCGGCATTGAGCCGCTGGCCAGGGAGCTCGAGCTCGAAAAGTACGGCGGCTGTATTTTGAGTTACAACGGCGGCAAGATCATCGACTGCCGGACCGGACAGACGCTGGTGCAGCATGCCTTCCCGGCAGACCTGATCGAGCCGGTCTGCACGTTCAGCCGCTATTGGAACGTCGTGCCGCTGACCTACGATAAAACGGCATCGTGACCGAGGTTCCCGACGCCCCCTACGTGCTGGAGGAAGCCCGCATCAACAAGATCCCCGTGCGCAAGGTGGAAAACCTGCCCGCCGAGGTGACCTACCCCATCAACAAGCTGCTGCTGACCGGCGACCCCGCCGACATGCCGCACGTTGAGGAGCTGATGCAGCAGGAGTTTGCGGGCAAGCTGTCCATCTGCCGCAGCGCACCTTTCTTTATTGAAACAATGCCCCTCGGCGTCGGCAAGGATACCTCGCTGGAAATTCTGCTGCGCGCCAAGGGCCTGACCCCCGCCAACCTGATGGCCTGCGGTGACGGCTGGAACGACCTGCCGATGATACGCCTGGCCGGTATGGGCGTCGCCATGGGCAACGCCCAGCCGCCGGTCAAGGCCGCGGCCAACTACCTGACCGCCGATAACGACCACGACGGCGTGGGCCTGGCAGTGGAAAAGTTTATTTTGAATGAGGAGACCTGACCTGTGAATCTGATCGTTTTCGATTTGGAATGGAACATCGGCTACCAGCCGAAAACCTTCCTCTATCACGGCACGGAGCTGACGCTGCGCGGTGAAATCATTCAGATCGGCGCGGCCCGCATCAATGACCGCGGCGACGTGCTGGATACGTTTGAGGTCAACCTCAAGCCGCACATTTTCCGCAAATTGCAGCATCATATCGCCAAGGTCACGGGTCTGTCCCAGGGTGATCTGGACGCGGGCCTGCCGATGAAGGAGGGCCTGCAGAAATTTCTTGACTGGGCGGGCGACGATGCCGAGCTGGCCGAGTGGGGCCTGGACGACGTGCCGGTTTTAAAGCAAAACCTGTTCCTCGTCGGGCTGGATGAAAACTGGCCGAACCGCTGGTACGACCTGCAGCGCATCTTCCTGCAGGCTTACCCCCGCAAGGAGGGGGAGGGCCTGACCCTGGAAAGCGTTGTGGACCGCCTGGGCATCCCCAAGGAAGAACCGTTCCATAACGCACTGGACGACGCGCTCTATACGGCCAGGGTCTGCCGCAAGCTGCCGCTGGCCGAGGGCCTTCGCGACCTATCCGACGGAGGAGGAGCTGCTGACCGAGGCGCTGCTCGGCGCCGAGAACACGGGCCGCGACGTGAAGCTGTTCATGAACCGCATGGAACACGACGACTACCGCAGCGTGCCTGAGCTGTATCAGGCCGACTGCCCTGAGTGCGGCGCGCCGCTGCAAAACGACGAGGTCTGGCTCAAGCGCGGCAACACGGGCTACTTTACCAGAGCAGCCTGCCCCTACTGCGGGCACTGGTATCTGCGCTTTAAGCTGAGCCGCCGCGACGGCCTGCATTGGAGCTTTGCCCGCTGCATCGACCCGGCTACCCCGGAGTACGATGCAGATGGGACAAGCAGAAGGCAGCTCTGCTTGAGCGCATGAAGCGCAAGCAGGAGCGGAATATAAAAGAGTGATGGACCCAGGCTCCGTCTCCTGGGGCCGTCTCCCTCGTAACCGGGGGAGGCTTTTTTATTTTCCGTCCTCCCGCTCTTGACAAATCCGGCGTTCTGTCTTATGATTGATGAAAACGTAACACAATTTTTACAAAATTGCAAATATAGCAACAAGAGGTACAAGATGGATACAGAACGCTGGCAGATCTTATTAAAGGCAATCGACCGTGGCAGCTGCGTGCGGCGGCGGAGGAGATGGGGTTTACGGTCTCCGGCATCAGCCGCAGCGTGGCAACGCTGGAAAAGGAGCTTGGCTTTGCGCTGCTGCACCGCGCCAAAAGCGGCGTGCAGCCCACCGCGGAATGCCGCCAGCTGCTGCCGTCGGTGCGTGAGCTGCTGTTTGCACAGGAGCGGCTGGAACAGACCGCAGCCAAGGTGCGCGGCGCAGACTGCGGCACCATTGTCATCGGTACGGCGTATAACTGCTACTATGAGTGGGTCACCCGGATGATGGCGGCGTTCCGCACACGGCACCCCGGCGTGGTCATCAAGATCGTCAACGGCACCAGCAGCGAGCTGGCCGAGATGCTGCTGGATCACCGCACGGATTTCTGCCTCATCAGCCACCGTGACTCGCTGCCGGTCTGGTTGCCCATCCGTCAGGACGAGCTGATGGTCCTGCTGCCCAAAAACCACCCGCTGGCGGACCGCGAGTCCTTCCCGGTGGAAAGCCTGAAGACCGAGCCGTTCATCGACAGCTACCCGGGCATGGAGACCGACATCACCCTGATTTTTGACAAGCTGAAGGCCCGCCCCGACGCGCGCTATTCCACGATGGACATCACGGCGACCTATGCCATGGTGTCGGCGGGCTTGGGCATCAGCGTAAACAACGCCATCAACCACCAGGACGGCTATCCCGGCGTCGTGGAGCGCCCGATGAATCCCCACCAGATGGTGGAGATCGGTCTCGCCTGCGGCGAGAACCTCGCCCCCGCCGCCCAGGCGTTCCTGGATTTCGTGAAGGAGCGGCTGCCGGAATAAGAATGCCTTCCCCCGCGGGCGGGGGAAGGTGGCCGAGGCCCCGCCCGAGGCCGGATGAGGGGCGGGTCTATGTTATATCCCGCCAACGGATGATGGCCGTACACCTGCTCATCAGTCAGCGGTCAGGGCCGCTGACAGCTTCCCCCCCAAGGGGGAAGCCAACAAAACAAAAACCGCCGTGCAAATCCATGCACGGCGGTATATTTTTGCCTTAATACGTGATAATGATTCCCTGATCCTGCGCGTAGAAGCTGCACAGGCCGGAGCAGGGCACGATCTTCACCGGAGCGCCGGGCCACTTGGCCTCAATGCGTGATGCAAAAGCTGGGCGGCGTTCTGATTGCCGCACTCGCTGATGAGCACCGGATGGACACCATCGTATTTGTCCTCGTCCATCTGCTCCAGAATCTTTGCCAGCACGCGGGTCTCGCCGCGGGTCTTGAAGTAAAAGTCGATCTTGCCGTCCGGCGTGCGGCGGCCCAGAACGCGCATGTTCAGGCGGCCTGCGATAAAACCAACTACCCTGTTGACACGGCCGTTCTTGGCCAGATTGTCAAAGCTCGCCAGTGCAAACAGGATGTGGGTGCTATCGGCAAACTTTTTCAGCGCAAAGCAGATGTCGTCAAATGTCTGGTCCTCGCCGATCAGCTTGTTGGCCAGCTCGGCGGCACCGGCCAGCGCACCGGAGCAGCTCAGCGTGTCCAGCACAAAAATTTTCTTTTCGGGGTGCTCCTCCAGCACATCTCGCGCGCGGCCATGGCGGCATTGTAGCTGCCGGACAGGTTGCTGCTGATGGTGAAGGCAAACACGTTGTCCGCCTGCAAAAAATATTCGGCCCATTCCTCGGGGCTGGGGCAGGCGGTGGTGCTGGCACCGTTGTAGTCGGTCATGGCCTGCAGCATCTGCTGGGTGTTCAGCGTGGCAAGGTCAACATACTCGCGTTCACCAACGCGGATTTTAAACGGTACAAGGGCAAACTGCACGCCCGGTGCCGGGTTTTCCAGCTCGCGGATCTCGCAGGAGCTGTCGGATACGATCATCCATGCCATGGGGCAGGACCTCCGTTCTGTGATGATTGGTCACGTCTATTCTTACTCTTATTATAGGGGTACAGGAGAAAAGCGTCAAGCTAATTTTTGCAAACGTCCCTTTTTCGGTCTGTAAAATTTGCTGTGACCACTTGTACCCGGTGCGGTTCCGGCGTATAATAGCTATACATGCTTGATTGCGTAAAGAATAGGAGCTTTTATGGCTGATTTTTATACCTACCGCAATGAGGTCGCAGGCAGGCGCCGCAAGCGCAGACTGTTCCTGATCCTCATCGTTGTTTTGGCGGTGCTCTGCATCGGCGTGGGCTACTTCTGGTCCACCCGGCAGAGTGCCCCGGCTCAGACTTCCCCGGCGGAATCCGCTACGCCGGAGCAGGCCGCATCCGCCGCTGTGCCCACCGAGGCCCCCTCGGCAGCCCCGGCAGGACATTGCCGAGCCGCAGCGCATCCTGCCGGCGTCGATACCGCCGCGTGGGACAAGTCCGAGGCCGTCGCGGCCACGATCGACACCGAGTACCGCAACACCGATCACCGCATGGTGGCCGTACCGATGCTGGGCACTGTGACGAACGACTATTTCAACACCGTCACCTTCGCGGGCGACAGCATCGCGTCGGGCCTTGGCATCTACGATACGGGCTACCACAATGCCCACTACGCCACCTACGTCAGCGCGGGCGTGCAGACCTTTGTCAACAATGTCAGCGTCAAGAACGCTGTCACCGGTGCGAACGAGACCCCGATGGAAACCATTGCCGCCAGCCAGCCGGATTATCTCTATATCCTTGTCGGCACGAACAACCTCGTCGTGCAGGGCAGTGAGGACAGCTTTATCGCCTACTACGAGCGCCTTATTGATATGCTGCGTGAGCAGCTGAACTCCGGCGTGACGATTTATATCCAGTCCATCCCCGGCGTACAGGAGGATGTGGTCGCCTCCAAGCCCGGTCTGGACAACACCCGCATTGCCACGGTCAACGACCTGCTGGCCAACATGGCGCTGCGCAAGGGCTGCTACTATATCAACATCCGCGAGGCCCTGACCAACCCCGCCGACGGCAGCCAGATCGACGACTACGCCACGAAGGACGGCGTCCACTTCAATGCCGCGGGCTATCATGCCTGGGCCGAATATCTGGCCACCCACACGGTCTGGAACCGCCGCAGCGTCTACAGCGGCGAGAACCCGTACTACATCTACGGGACCTGAAAATAATTTCCGGATTGCACAAATCCCCTGCAAAGTGTAAAAAGCACCTTGCAGGGGACTTTTTTTGTACGTTTGTCCGAAAAAACGCCCGATTTATGTCGAACTTGTACAAAACGAATGGGCAACATACGAAAATTTTAGCAGAATATTACACAAAAGACCTTGCATTTCCCGTAAGAAACAGGTAATATAGAGACAGAGATTATATAGAGTCGGTGTACTGTATCCACTACAGCACCGCTCAAAAGGGGAGATTACGTTGAAACAGCGCAAAGAAACGCCCAAAAGCTCCGATCTGCCCATTTATCTGTTCAAGCAGGGCAACAATCAGGAGGCCTATCGCTACTTCGGTGCGCATCTGTGCGAGGAAAACGGCGAGGCCGGCGCGGTGTTCCGTGTCTGGGCACCGCACGCCAAGGCCGTTTCCATTGTGGGTGACTTCAACAGCTGGACGCCCGGCGAGCACCCCATGGAAAAGGTGACGGACGGTATCTGGGAGCGCTTCGTTCCCGGCATCAAACAATTTGATGTCTACAAATACTGCATCACCACCCGGCGGATGAGCTGGTCTATAAGGCTGACCCGTATGCCTTCCATACCGAGACCCGCCCGTCCAACGGCAGCAAGGTCTATGATATTGAGGCTACACCTGGGGGGATGCCGCCTGGGTCAGTGACGAGGAAAAGCGGGATGTCATCAACAGCCCGATGTCCATTTACGAGCTGCAGGCCGGCAGCTGGAAGATGAAGGACCCCGAAAACGGCGTGCCCTACAACTATGCCGAGCTGGCCGACGAGCTGATCCCATACATAAAGGAAATGGGCTACACCCACGTGGAGTTGCTGCCCATCACCGAGTATCCCTTCGACGGCAGCTGGGGCTATCAGGTCACGGGCTATTTTGCCCCGACAAGCCGCTACGGCACGCCGAAGGACTTCATGGCCTTCGTCGACAAACTGCATCAGGCGGGCATCGGCGTCATTCTGGACTGGGTTCCGGCCCACTTCCCGAAGGATGGCTACGGCCTGTACATGTTCGACGGCGCCCCCTGCTATGAGGACCCCAACCCCCGCCGCGGTGAGCACAAGGAATGGGGCACGATGGTCTTTAACTACGGCATGAAGGAGGTCGAGAGCTTCCTGATCTCCAGCGCCATGTTCTGGGTGGACCGCTATCATGTGGACGGTCTGCGCGTCGATGCTGTCGCCAGTATGCTCTACCTCGACTACAACCGCAAGGACGGCGAGTGGGAGCAGAACGTCAACGGCGGCAAGGAAAATCTCGAGGCCATCGCCTTCCTGCAGAAGCTGAACACGGCTATCCTGGGCCGCTATCCGCATAAAATGATGATCGCCGAGGAATCCACCGCCTGGCCACTGGTCACAAAGCCCGCGTCCGACGGGGGCTTGGGCTTCAATTTCAAGTGGAACATGGGCTGGATGAACGACATGCTCAGCTACATGAAAACCGACCCGCTCTTCCGCGCCGGCAACCACGGCAAGGTCACGTTCAGCTTCTTCTATGCGTTCAGTGAGAACTTCGTGCTGCCCATCAGCCACGACGAGGTCGTCCACGGCAAGTGCAGCCTGCTGAACAAGATGCCCGGCGATTATGAGGAAAAATTCTCGAACCTGCGCACCTTCTTTGGCTACATGATGGCCCACCCCGGCAAAAAGCTGCTCTTTATGGGCCAGGACTTCGGCCAGTTTATCGAGTGGGACGAGAAGAAGCCGCTCGACTGGATGCTGCTCGGCTACGATAAGCACCGTGAGCTGCAAAGCTACGTCAGGGATCTGAACCACTTCTACCGTGACACGCCCGCCCTGTGGCAGGTCGATTACAGCTGGGAGGGCTTCCAGTGGATCGTGCCCGACGACAGCAAGCAGAGCGTCATCGCGTTCCTGCGCCGCGACGCTGCGGGCAAGATGGTGCTTGTCGTCTGCAACTTCAACCCGGTGCTGCGCAAGGAGTACCAGATGGGCGTGCCGAACCCCGGCAGCTACAAGGAGATCCTCAACTCCGACGATAAGAAGTACGGCGGCTCCGGCGTGACCAACGGCACGGTCAAGACGAAGAAGGGCCCGATGCACGGCTTCGACCAGCATATTTCGCTGACGCTGCCGCCGCTGTCCACCCTCTACCTGAGCGTGCCCGCTGCCCGCAAGCCGCGGCAGCGACGACAGGCAGAGGAAAGCATCGGCCGAAGCCGCAGCCGAAAAGCAACGCCAAACCAA
>ENA-OQAZ01001577-OQAZ01001577.1-human-gut-metagenome-genome-assembly--contig:-NODE-1577-length-10592-cov-1.817774_pt1 | contig 10592 bp, 12 predicted proteins | sample MGYA00242737_ERZ504531 | MGnify/ENA primary metagenome ERZ504531 (study PRJEB26092, sample SAMD00036244) | human gut metagenome | host: Homo sapiens | study: EMG produced TPA metagenomics assembly of...
ACCATCATCGGATCTTCTCGTGGCGCTCGCAGGCACGGTTCCGGCACTTCGTCTCTGGTGGCAGATGCTGTTCATGGCCGTCGCCCAGCTGGTTGTCGGCCCTGTACTGTTCCTCAACGACACCACCATCGCCCATATTGTTCCGACCTTGCGCACGCTTACACAAGGCTGGATGAACATGCTCGGATCGTTCAAATTCATTCTGTCGGTCGAACCTCCCACCGGTACCGCCGATGGCTGTTTGCTGGCCGTATGGACCATCTGCCTGTGGTTCGCGCTACTGACCGGCATTTTCGCAGTGACTGAAGATGGCCGATTCACCATGATCGCCATTATTCCCGTTACCGCCAATCTTGCGATTTGCGCGCTGCTCGGCTCATCTTCCGGCTATTACCGCATGTTCGTAGGCACCATAATGGCGCTCATATTGGTGATTTGGATCAGCGCACGTTGGAAATTACTGGAATTGGGACGTTGGCTCAGTTCCGTCGTGATCGTGGTGCTTTCCGTCACATTGGCGATTGGAGGATGCCTCGTCGTCGATCAGGACCGCACCATTCTGCGCGACCATTATGATCCGCCGCTTAGCCCGTACAATTACACCAGTCCGTTAAGCGGCATGCGCTCGTACATTACAAACAGTAAGGACGATGTGCTCCTCACCGTCGAAAACCTGCCCGCTGGATCAAGCGTGCGACTAGCGGTCATGGACCGTTTCGACGGCAACGTATGGAATCTGTCCGACTCCACCATGTCGTCGGACTCCTCCAATTACCGACGTGTCGGCACCTCCATCACCAACAATGCCGAAGGCAAGAAATTCACCGCCACATTCACCGTGGACAAAGGACTCAGCGACTACTGGCTGCCCATGGCCGGAGCCGCATCCAGCGTGACATTCGACAACAGCGAAAACTCCGACTCGTTCTACTACAACAGCGACACCATGTCGGCCATCTACCCCTCACGCACCTCCGAAGGTCTCACCTACACGGAAACCGGCATCATGCCAATGGTTCCCACCGACAAACAGATCGCCAAAACAGACGCGGCCGCCATCAGCCAGCCAAAAGCCGAAGATGTGCCCGACTGCGTAGACAAACTCGCCACAGCCATCGCCGGAGGCCAATCCAAAGGCGGCGAAGCGGCCCAGGCTTAGCCGAAAAGCTCAAAGAATCCGGTTGGTTCTCACACGGATTAAGCGGCGACTACCCGTCAACCGCAGGCCACGGCAACTACCGCATCGACCAACTGCTCGCCGGAACGGCCATGGTCGGAGACAGTGAACAATACGCCTCCGCCATGGCATTGATGGCACGCAGCCTAGGTCTTCCCAGCCGTGTGGTACTCGGATTCCTGCCAAAAGACGACGAAGGTGAAATCAGCGAAAGCCGCACCGAAGAACAAGGAACAACCACCATCACGAAATTCACCGGCAACGACGTGACCGCATGGGTGGAAATCAAACTGGACGGCTACGGTTGGGTGGCATTCTATCCAACGCCAAAGGAAACCAAAGTCCCCGACGAAAACCAGAACCTCACCCCACCGAATCCGCAAACCCTGGTACGCCAGCCCCCGGTACCACTCACCGACCGCTACGCGACGACACCCAGCCAAAGGCAAGTCCTCAATCGGCGGAAGCATGGCCGACGAAACCTCAGCCAACCTGTTCTGGCAGCATTTCGGCAGAATCGCAAGAAAAGTAGCCATCTACGGAAGCCTCTATGGACGCTGCTCATCATATGCGGTCTCCTGCTCGCCATCAAAGCGATCGCACTGGCACGATCAAGAAAACACGGCAGCACGCAGCAGCGTGTGGCAGCCGGCTGGCAATCGGTCGCCGCGCTCGCACGGCAAAGCGGACTCGACATTCGAGGCACACGCAGCGAACAGGCGGTTTCGATCGCGAATCAGATGGATATTTCCCGCGAGACCTTGCTCGCTTTGGCGCGCAAGCCGATTACGCGGCCTTCTCCGGTAATTTCGTCAACGAAGAGCATGTGCAGCAATATTGGCGCGATATTGCACAGGAACGCAAGTACATGCTCAAGTCATTGCCGACGTTACGCCGATGGCGTGCCAAACTTTCGCTTGCCGACGTTTTCCACTTCCGCAGCAACCGCAGCGGGCGGAACAACGGCAGCGATCGGAAGCACAATCGTAAGAAAGGACGGGACTCATGATCTTCCGTAGCATCGAGGCCGCCTGAACGGCAATGTCGGGTGCAAAAGAAAAAACAACCAAAGACAACGCTCTCGCCAGCCGTGGCGTATATGTCGTATGCGATGGCATGGGCGGCGGCAAAGGCGGCGAGCGGGCCAGCGCACAGGTGGCGGCATGTTTCTCGCAGCTTGCCGAACAGCCGTCGCGCAACCGTACGTCCATCGAACATGCGTTTGAGCCAATCGCAGCAACAGGTGCTCGAACTTGGCCAGGAGCTTGGCGCATCGGCCGGAACCACCATCACCGGCGTGGTGCTGCCGGACTCGCGTTGAAGATAGCGTGCATGAACAAGCCATCGATGAGTACTGCTACGTCATCAATGTCGGAGATTCACGCACCTACATATGCGCGCCGATGCGGAAGGCCATTGGATGGCGGGAGTCGCTGACCCGGATCACACGTGACCCATTCCGAACGGCAGAACGCATCGACACCGGCGAAATGCTACCGGGACGAGGCGAACCGATGCATACCGCGCAATATCATCACCCAATGCGTCGGCGCTCCTGACGGCATTCAGCCGGACTGGTATGCGGCGCGCTCCACGGGACGTTTCATCATCTGCTCGGATGGCCTGCACGCGCAGATCGATCGGGAACTGCTCGCCGATGTGGCGGCCGCATATGGCGATCCGCAAGTCGCCGCGGATATGCTGGTGCAGTCCGCGCTCGACGCGGGCGGCAACGACAACGTCACCGTGATTGTGCTTGATATATGCGGCAAATCATCGGATTATTCGGCAAATGACGATTGGAACGTCAGCAAAATCGACGATCACGAGGATATCGGCGATTTACAGGAAAGCACATTGCAAAACGTTACGTGCCGTCCAATAATGCGCATGTTCCCGCAATGACAATCGTCAATAATCGGATTTGTCACGTTATATCAGCGTATTCAATACAATATTTACAGAACACGAGATAAGGAGATCATGATGGTCGATTTCGATGCCGCGGTGGCGGCCGTGCAGGATCCGAACGCAGATCCCGTGTTTCTGGCGAAAATCGCTTACGAAAATCCGGAATTCGGCGCGAATGTGGTTGCCAATCCGCGTGCGTACCCAGGCCTGAAGCGTTGGGTCGCCCAGTTCGGCGACGAACGCGCACGTCAGCAGCTGGTCGCGATGGGGTGGCCGGTTCCACAGGACGGAATCATGCAGCAGGAGGCCGAGACGGCTTCTGAACAGACGCAATACCAGATGCCAAGCGAACAGGCGCAATACCAGCAGCCGCAGCAATCATCGGAAGTGCAATATCAGGCGCAGCACCAGCCGCCGGCAACCCAGCAATGCCAGCCTGAGCCGTTTGCGGCAACACCTGCATCGAATATGGCGAACGATGCTTCGACGGAATACGTCGACCCATATACCAACCCGCAGACCTGTCTGAAGTGGCTGATTTTTCGCCGATTCAGCCGCAAGAGCCAGTCGCGTCGAATGCTGGTTTCACCGCGGAATTGGCCATGACCACGGAAGATCAGATGCTGATGGCTGAAATCGCAAGCAAAGCTCCGGAGCTGCACCCCTTCCTTGCGCGCAATCCGCATATCTACCCGGATCTGCTCAACTGGCTTGCCAGTCTCAATGATTCCGCCATCAACGCAGCATCCGTCTGCGACGGTAACCCCTTGGTAGAACTTGGCAAAAGCCCGACGAAAAGCCGCCAAACAAGGCTAATAAGGCCTAATAAAAGCCGCTTGCATTGGTAAGCTTTCGTACCATAATATGTTCGTTGCGCCGTCATCCTCATTTATGGATTGACGACGGCAACATGTATCGCGGCGCGAAGGAAATCAGCGCTGTTCGAAAGTGAAGAACTGGTCTCCGATATGCACCGTGCAAGGCGCGTCAAGCTTCATCGGCTTGCGTTCGACCTTGATCTCCTCATTGCCTTGAATGATGTACGTGCCGTTGAGCGAACCGTAATCCTCGATCCACAATACGCCATCCTGATCGAAGCTGATCGCCGCATGATTGCGTGAGATGGTGCGCGTCGGATCCTCCAACTTCACGAATTTCGCGCCTTCCGGCACCTCAGCGGAAGGCTTGCGCCCCAGCAGCACACCCATATCGACGATCACTTCCTGGCCGGTCTGCTCGTTGTAAAGCACATACTCCAGCTTCGGCTGCTTCATGGTGAATGCCGAAGACAGCACCGTGCCATCCCAGTCGATGTCATCATCGTCATTGACCGGTTCGACGTCGGACGGTTCCAGCGCCGCGGCAGCCTGTTCCACCGGCTGTATGTTCGCCGCATACGATTCCGCGGATTCCTGCACATTTTCCAATGCTTGGAATGCTTGGGATTCCGGTGATTCGTATGTTGGCTGCGATGTTGGCTGCGACTGCGCAGCCTCCGCCATGGCGGGCTCAACGAGAGAAGACATTACTGTGGCATCATCGTCATACCAACCTGGTTCAGGTGGAGGCGGATATGGAAGAAAGCTCATACCTTCATTGTAATTTGCCATGCGATTTTGCGATGAAGATATCCGCTCTGCAATACGTACGGTTCCGCAATAGGCTGACTGTTGTCGTAGGGATCGCAGCAACTGCAGTTCCGCATTAAAAATAGTTCCGCATTAAAAAATGGGGATCAGCTGTTTCCAGCCAATCCCCATTCATGTATTGAGATGATTTCAGACGTTATGCCATTCCATCATCGCTTTTCGGATCACAGGGTGTCGCCCAAATCCATCTGACCGCCATTGTCGTCCAGGAAGTCATCCGGATTGAAGTCGTCGCCGAGCTTCAGATCTCCGAAGTCGATGTTCGAGAAGTCGACTTCGGACAGATCGGCGTCGCCGAAGGCGGCATCGGACTCGTCGCCACCCAAACCGAAGTTCGGTAGATGGTGTCGCGAATGGCCTTGTCAGGCTCGACCACGGCGTTACGGTAACGGGCAAGGCCGGTACCTGCCGGGATGAGCTTACCGATGATGACGTTCTCCTTGAGGCCCTTGAGGTCATCGACCTTCTGGCTCAGAGCGGCTTCGGTAAGCACGCGGGTGGTCTCCTGGAAGGAAGCCGCGGACAACCAGGAATCGGTTGCCAGCGAGGCCTTGGTGATGCCCATCAGCTCCGGACGACCGGCAGCAGGCTTGCCACCTTCCTTCACGGCCTTCATATTGGCGGCTTGAAGCGGGCTGATCCACCAGTTCACCCGGAAGAAGGTCGGTATCGCCGGAATCGATCACCGTGATACGACGCAGCATCTGGTGCACGATGACCTCGATGTGCTTATCGTGGATATCCACGCCCTGGGAGCGGTACACGGTGTGCACTTCCTCCACAATGTTCACCTGGGCAGCACGCGGGCCGAGGATGCGCAGGATCTTCTTAGGATCGACGGAGCCTTCGATCAGCTGGGTGCCGGCTTCGACATGATCGCCGTCCTTGACCATCATCGGGGCGCGACGGGTCACCGGGTAGGCGATCGGCTCGACGGAATCGTCGTCCGGCTTCAGGATGACCTGACGGCCGCGCTCGGTGTCTTCCACCTTGACCACGCCAGCGAACTCTGCGATCGGGGCCTCACCCTTCGGAGTACGGGCTTCGAAAAGCTCAGTAACACGAGGGAGACCCTGGGTGATATCGGATGCGGAAGCAACGCCACCGGAGTGGAAGGAACGCAGCGTCAGCTGGGTACCAGGCTCGCCGATGGACTGTGCGGCCACGATGCCAACGGCCTCGCCGACATCCACCAGCTTGTTGGTGGCCAGCGACCAGCCATAGCACTTGGCGCACACGCCGCGCTTGGATTCGCAGGTAAGCACGGAACGGGCCTTGACCTCTTCCACGTCGTGGGCAACAAGATCGTTGAGCACGTCCATGGACAGCGCGTCACCGGCCTTGTACAGCACGGTCTCGCCGTCGGCGGGATCGATCACGTCGGTTGCGAGCAGACGGGAGTACGGACCGCCATCGGCGGCCTTGACCAGATGCAGGTTGCCTTCAGCATCACGCTCGCCGACCTTCATCGTCAGGCCACGCTTGGTGCCGCAATCCTCTTCGCGCACGATTACGTCCTGGGAAACGTCCACCAGACGACGGGTCAGGTAGCCAGACTCTGCGGTACGCAGTGCGGTATCGGCCAGACCCTTACGTGCACCGTGCTGGGAGATGAAGTATTCCAGCACGGACAGGCCGTCACGGTAGTTGGACTTCACCGGTCGAGGAATGATCTCGCCCTTCGGGTTAGCCACGAGGCCTCGCATGCCTGCGATCTGGTTGATCTGCATCATGTTTCCTCGTGCACCGGACTGCACGATGATAGCCAGGTTGTTCTTGGAGTCGAAGTGTTCCTCGACCGCCTCAGAAACCTCGCTGGTGCACTTGGTCCACAGGTCGATGAGTTCCTGACGGCGCTCCTCTTCGGTGAGCATACCGATTTCGTAGTTCTCGTTGACCTTGTCGGCTTCGGCTTCGTACTTCTCGATGTACTCGTCGCGCTCGGACGGCTGGATAACGTCGGAGAACGCGAAGGACACACCGGACCACGGTGCGCGGGTGAAGCCCATATCCTTCAGCGCGTCCAGCGTTGCCGCCACCTGTGCGGTGGAGTAACGGGTTGCGATGTCGTCGACGATCTTGCTCAGACGCTTCTTCGGAGCCTGATCGTTCACGAACGGGTAATCCACCGGCAGCGTGCTGTTGAACAGAATACGGCCATAGGAGGTTGCGAAAAGCACGGAACCATCATGGAAGCGCTCTTCCTTCACCACGGCCGGGCTGCCCGGTTTCGGATCGACGACTTCGATTTCGCTCGGCTCCCAGCCCTTCGGCAGCACAAAGTCTTCCGGAAGGCGGATAAGCACCTTGGCCTGCATGTCGATCTCATGCTTGTCGAGGGCCATTTCGGCCTCTTCCAGCGAGGAGAACACGCGGCCCTGACCCTTGGCACCGTCGATGACGGTGGTCAGGTAGTACAGACCGAGGATCATATCCTGGCTCGGCATGGTCACGGTGTGGCCGTCAGCCGGCTTCAGAATATTGTCGGAAGCCATCATCAGGGAGCGTGCTTCAGCCTGGGCTTCAGCGGACAGCGGCAGGTGGACTGCCATCTGATCGCCATCGAAGTCGGCGTTGAATGCGGCGCAGGCAAGCGGCGGCAGGTGGATGGCCTTGCCTTCCACCAGAATCGGCTCGAATGCCTGAATACCCAGACGGTGCAACGTAGGTGCACGGTTCAGGAGCACCGGATGCTCGGCGATGACCTCTTCGAGCACGCCCCACACTTCGGAGTCGCCGCGGTCCACGAGACGCTTGGCGCTCTTCATGTTCTGGGCATAGTTGAGGTCGACAAGCGCTTGATGACGAACGGCTTGAACAGCTCGAGGGCCATCGGCTTCGGCAGACCGCACTGGTGCATGCGCAGGGACGGACCGACCACGATCACGGAACGGCCGGAATAATCCACACGCTTACCGAGCAGGTTCTGACGGAAACGACCCTGCTTACCCTTGAGCATGTCGCTCAGGGACTTCAGCGGACGGTTGGAGGCGCCGGTGACCGGGCGGCCACGACGACCGTTGTCGAACAGGGAATCGACGGCTTCCTGCAGCATGCGCTTCTCGTTGTTGAGCATGATTTCAGGAGCGCCGAGCTCGATCAGTCGCTTCAGACGGTTGTTACGGTTGATCACACGACGGTAGAGGTCGTTGAGATCGGAAGTGGCGAAACGGCCACCGTCGAGCTGCACCATCGGGCGCAGATCCGGCGGAATGACCGGAATCACGTCGAGCACCATGGCCTCCGGCTTGTTACCGGTGGTCAGGAAGGCGTTGACGACCTTCAGACGCTTCAGGCGCGGGCCTTGCGCTGGCCGGTACCGGTGTCGATCTCTTCGCGCAGCTGCTTGGAAGCGGCTTCAAGATCGAAGTCCTGCAGGCGCTTCTTAATGGCTTCGGCGCCCATGCAGCCTTCGAAGTAATCGCCGTAGCGGTCTTCCATCTCACGCCACAGGTCGACGTCGCCTTCCATGTCGCCCGGCTTCAGGTTCTTGAAGCGGTCGAACACGGCACTCAGACGCTGGATCTGCTCGTCGAAACGAACGCGGATGGCGGCCATTTCACGCTCGGCGCTGTTGCGCAGCTTGGCGCGTGCGGAGCCTTGGCTTCGCCTTCGGCCTCAAGTTCAGCCAGATCGGCTTCGACCTTCTTGGCACGCTCTTCGATTTCCGCGTTGCGGCGCTTCTCCAAGTTGGCGATATCGTTGTCGAACTCGTCCTGCAGACCCGGAAGATCCTCATGACGCTGTTCCTCATCGACGCTGGTGACCATGTAGGCGGCGAAGTAGATGACCTTTTCCAGATCCTTCGGAGCAATGTCCAGCAGGTAGCCCAAACGGGACGGAACACCCTTGAAGAACCAGATGTGGGTCACCGGAGCGGCAAGCTCGATATGGCCCATGCGCTCACGACGAACACGGCTCTTGGTGACTTCCACACCGCAGCGTTCGCAGACGATGCCCTTGAAGCGCACGCGCTTGTACTTGCCGCAGGCGCATTCCCAGTCGCGGGTAGGTCCGAAGATCTGCTCGCCGAACAGGCCGTCTTTCTCCGGTTTCAGGGTACGGTAGTTGATGGTTTCAGGCTTCTTGACCTCGCCGTGGCTCCAGTTACGGATGTCGTCGGCGGTGGCCAGGCCAATCCTCAGTTTGTCAAATGCGTTGACGTCCAGCACTCTATTGTCCTGTCTATCGATTCTTAATGCTTAATCACGTTTCATCAGGCTGGTCGCGCCGCGCTGTCAGGCAACGCGACCAGCCTTGGGATCACTGGAATTCAGGTTCTTCCACAACCTGGTCTTCCTTGGCGGCCGCGTCAGGACGTGCGCCAATGTTGAAGCCCAAATCGTCGGAGGAAGTAGACGGATCGTCGTCCTCGTCCTTCATGTCGATGGCCACGCCTTCGGCGTTGAGCACTTCGACGTTCAGCGACAGGGACTGCATTTCCTTAAGCAGCACCTTGAAGGATTCCGGAATGCCTGCCGGCGGCAGGTTGTCGCCCTTCACGATGGCGCCGTAGACACGCACGCGGCCGTCGACGTCATCGGACTTGGTGGTCATCATTTCATGCAGCGTGTAGGCGGCGCCATAGGCCTCGAGGGCCCACACTTCCATCTCGCCGAAACGCTGGCCACCGAACTGAGCCTTACCGCCCAACGGCTGCTGGGTGATCATGGAGTACGGGCCAGTGGAACGCGCGTGGATCTTGTCGTCGACCAGGTGGTGCAGCTTCAGCATGTACATGTAGCCAACGGAGATCGGCTTCGGATACGGTTCGCCGGTACGGCCGTCGAACAGCACAGCCTTGCCGTCGTCGCCGACCAGCTTGTTGCCGTCGCGATCCGGAAGGGTGCAGGACAGCAGGCCTTGATGGTTTCCGGACGAACGCCGTCGAACACCGGAGTTGCCACCGGAGTGCCCGGCTCGCCCTTTTCGGCGCCCTGCGGAATGTACTTCTTCCAAGCGGCTTCGGCATCCGGATCAAGGGAGATGTCCCAGCCGGCGTGCGCGATCCAGCCCAAGTGCAGTTCCAGCACCTGGCCAAGGTTCATTCGAGAAGGCACGCCCAGCGGTTCAGCATGATGTCGACCGGAGTACCGTCGGCAAGGAACGGCATATCCTCTTCCGGCAGAATGCGGGAGATAACACCCTTGTTGCCGTGGCGGCCAGACAGCTTGTCGCCCTGGGTGATCTTACGATGCTGCGCGATGTAGACGCGGATCATCTGGTTCACGCCGTTCGGCAGCTCGTCGCCGTCTTCCTCGGCATCCTCGCGAGTGATCTCCTTGACGGCGATCACAGTACCGGTTTCGCCGTGAGGCACGCGCAGCGAGGTGTCACGCACCTCGCGGCTCTTCTCGCCGAAGATGGCGCGGAGCAGACGCTCTTCCGGAGTCTCGCTGCAATCCATTCTGCCTGCCACTGTGCGGGACAAGACCGAACCGGATATCTGCCAGCTGACTTTGCAGAATGCAGACTATGAGACCGGAGAAGTCTCTCTGGAAGTGACGGCAGCCGACTATGACTGCCCCATTGATGTATTACGATTACAGTACCGATGGAGGCAGGACTTATTCCGAACTGCTTCCCTGGCCGGGACTGGATATTATGGCCGGGACCTATCCCGATACCTTCACATTTTCCGTGACCTTCACAAAGGGGGAACAGCCGGTGGTCACCGTACGCGGTTACAATCAGGCGGATCTGTCCACAGAGAGTGATCCTGTCACCTTTGCACAGCCTTTTATTGATCAGGAAAAAGCTGCCGAAGAGGCATTACAGGAAAGTCTTGCGGCACAGGAGGCAGCGGAAGCTCCCGGGCTGCAGAGGAACAGATCACAGAAGCTGGCAGTTCCGTG
>ENA-OQAZ01001580-OQAZ01001580.1-human-gut-metagenome-genome-assembly--contig:-NODE-1580-length-10576-cov-2.253134_pt1 | contig 10576 bp, 15 predicted proteins | sample MGYA00242737_ERZ504531 | MGnify/ENA primary metagenome ERZ504531 (study PRJEB26092, sample SAMD00036244) | human gut metagenome | host: Homo sapiens | study: EMG produced TPA metagenomics assembly of...
CAAACAGTAGACATGAAAACAAAAATAATTATAGAAGAATAACAAAAACAAAAGCAAAAAATTTAAGTAAGATATAAAATAAAAGATATAAACAGAAAGAACAAACAATTTGGCAATGGAAGATGGTAGCAATTTTGCCGACAAAAGGAGACTGAAATGAAAAAAAACATTGTATTAATAGGTATGCCGGGAGTAGGAAAAAGCACAATAGGAGTAATAATTGCAAAAATACTGGGATATCAGTTTATAGATGCTGACCTTGTAATTCAGGAGCAGTACGGCAAACTTTTGAAAGAAATCATAGCTGAGCGTGGAACAGATGGCTTTGTTCAGGTAGAAAATGACGTGAACAAGTCATTGAATCCTGAGAAGGCAGTAATTTCCACAGGAGGAAGCGTTGTTTACTGCACAGAGGCAATGGAACATTTATCAGAAATAGCAACAATAGTTTATTTAAAATTAGACCTATACTCTTTAGAGAGAAGATTAGGAAATCTTAAGCAGCGTGGGGTGGTTTTAAAAGAAGGACAGACATTAAAGGACCTTTATGATGAAAGATGTCCTTTATATGAAAAATATGCTGATATTGTGATTAGCGAAAATCATTGTTCTGTTGAAAAAACAGTTGATAAGGTTGTAACAAAATTACGTCAGAGTGGATTTTAGAACAAATTATATAATTTGCTAAAACAAAAAATACATACGGATATTAGCTAAAAGAATAGAACATTTATTTTTAGGGGGATAAAATAATGTTTATTAATAAAAAATCACATAAAAGCGCTTTCGTCTGCATAGCAGTATTTATGGTGACTATGATTATGATTTTGACTTTTTACCAATTGGCAGTTGAAATATATGCATATGGATTTATTACAAAAAATAATGACTACCGGGTGAAAGAGAGTACAGCAAAGGTTCTAACATTAAAAGAAAATCATAAAGATATTAACAAGAAAAATATAAATGTTAATGGTAAAATAAAATCTATCAACAATAAAGCCATAAATGCAGACCAAGAAATGTTAACAACGTCCATAGTTAACAAAAATGATACAAAAAATGTTAATAATTTCGTTTTGAAAAAACCGGTAAAGGGTGGAATTACCACATCAGGTTTTGGGGATACAATTTCAAGAACTGCAAGTCATAATGGACACGATTGGGCTGTTAATACAGGCACAAAGGTAAGAGCGGCAGCAGAGGGCGTGGTTGAATTGGCTTATTTTAGTGAAAGTTATGGTTATAATATTTTGATTAATCATAATAACGGGTTCAAAACCAGATATGCCCACCTTTCGGAAGTGAAAGTTTCAAAGGGAGAAAAAGTTGAACAAAGTCAGGTCATAGCACTTAGCGGTTCCACAGGGTTTAGCACTGGACCACATCTTCACTTTGAAGTTGTAAAGGATGGAAAAAGGGTTAATCCTATTGAGTATGTTAGTAACAGGTAACACATTTTGAAAATTATCATAATGTAATAATATAGTAAAGCACAATTTATAAAAATTGACCAAAAAAATCGCTGAAATTTATATATATTGTGCTTTTATTATGTTTACAAAGATAGATATTGTGCTATAATTGTGTAGATATACGAAGATAATTATTGGTGGGAGAGGGCTTAATTGTGACCAATCCCTGTTTGATATAAAATATACATATATACCGGGAGTAAAGAATGGAACGTTTTGTAATAAAAGGTGGAGTAGCACTTAATGGCGAAGTTGAAATAGGCGGAGCAAAGAATGCTGCATTAGGATTACTTGCTGCAGCAATAATGACAGATGAAGACGTGACAATAGAGAATTTGCCTGATGTTAGTGATATTAATCAGTTGATAGATGCTATTGCAAACATTGGAGCAACAGTTAATAGAATAGATAGACATACAGTAACAATTAACGGAAAAACAATTAGAACACATGTAGTAGAATATGAGCAAATGAGAAAGATTAGAGCTTCATATTATCTGCTTGGTGCTCTTTTGGGCAAGTTTAACAAGGCAGAGGTTGCTCTTCCGGGTGGATGCGCAATCGGTAGCAGACCTATTGACTTGCATCTTAAGGGATTTAGAGCTTTGGGAGCAGATGTTATTACTGATCATGGTATGGTTAATGCTCAGGCGGAACGTTTAGTTGGAAACCATATCTTTTTTGATACATCTTCTGTTGGAGCAACAATTAATGTTATGCTTGCAGCAGTTAGGGCAGAAGGAAAGACAGTAATTGAGAATGCGGCTAAGGAACCTCATGTAGTAGATATTGCCAATATGCTTAACAGTATGGGAGCTAATGTAAGAGGTGCCGGAACTGACAAGATTAGAATTGAAGGTGTTCGTGAACTTCACGGAACAGTATATTCAACTATTCCTGACCAGATTGAGGCAGGTACATTTATGTGTGCTGCAGCAGCTACAGGTGGGGAAGTTTTGATTAAGAATGTTATTCCTAAACATTTAGAGTGTATTTCAGCTAAGCTTATTGAAATGGGATGCACAGTTATAGAATATGATGACGCAGTACGCGTTAAGGCAGGAGATTTCATTAGAAGTGCAAAGATTAAGACTTTGCCTTATCCGGGATTTCCTACAGATATGCAGCCACAGATGGCAGTTGTTCTTACAATGGCCAACGGTAGCAGTACAGTAACAGAAAGTATTTTTGAAAACAGATTTAAATATGTAGATGAATTGACACGTATGGGTGCAATAATGAAGGTAGAAGGCAATACAGCATTTATTACAGGTGTTGGAAGTCTTGCAGGGGCGCAGGTTGCAGCACCAGACCTTAGAGCAGGAGCAGCACTTGTTATTGCAGGCATGGCAGCTAACGGATTTACAGTAGTAGATGACATTGTTTATATCCAGAGAGGTTATGAAAGATTCGAAGAGAAGCTTTCAGGTCTTGGAAGCAATTATTGCAAAAGTAGATTCTGAAAAAGAAGAGCGCAAGTTTAAATTAAAGGTTGGATGATTACTTAATTAAAAATAATCAATAAAACTGATTAAAATTGTCACTATACAAACAAATTTGCGTATGTTAATATTAGACCATCCTAAAAATAAAAAGGCTTTGAAAAGGAATAGTAGTTGTTAAGTGGTTAACAGAGAGCTGTCGGCAGGTGTAAGACAGCAGAAGCGATGCAATGAACTCACCTTGGAGCTGCCGGCTGAATGGTTTGGATAGTAAGACTGACGAAATAATCTTATTATTTCAAGAGTAGGCTTGGACGGATTCCACCGTTAAAGGGAGCGGATGTCAAAGGCATCCTTAGAGAGCATGTATAACATGAAGCAGAGTGGTACCGCGTAGGTAGAGAATACGTCCCTGCATTTCCTAATTGGAAGTGCAGGGTTTTTTCGTTCTGACTCGCGAGAAAGTTAGCAAGCTAACTATTTATTATATTAAGAACCTACCAAATCTTGACATAAGGAAACTAAAAATATATTATTTAATTGATTGAAAAGGAGATTTTAAGATGAATTTTGGAAAGTATAAAAGACAGTATTTTATGCCACCTACACCAACATATGATTGGGTAAAGAAAGAATATATAGATAAAGCACCTATTTGGTGTAGTGTAGACTTAAGAGACGGAAATCAGGCACTTATAGAGCCAATGAGTTTAGATGAAAAATTAGAGTTTTTCCAGATGTTAGTTAAGATTGGCTTTAAAGAGATTGAAGTAGGTTTCCCTGCAGCATCAGAGACAGAATATAATTTTATGAGAGCCTTAATTGAACGTGATATGATTCCTGACGATGTTACTGTTCAGGTTTTAACACAGGCAAGAGAACATATTATTAAGAGAACTTTTGAAGCAGTAAAAGGTGCAAAGCACGCAGTAATTCATTTATATAATTCAACATCTGTAGCACAGCGTGAACAGGTATTTAAAAAGAGTAAAGATGAAATAAAGAAGATTGCTGTTGACGGAGCAGAATTATTACAGAAGCTTGCTAATGAAGTAGAAGGAAACTTTTCATTTGAATATAGCCCTGAAAGTTTTTCAGGCACAGAAATGGATTATGCATTGGAAGTTTGTAATGCAGTGCTTGACGTTTGGAAACCAACACAGGATAACAAGGTTATTATTAACTTACCTGCAACAGTTGAAAATGCCATGCCACATGTTTTTGCAACTCAGATTGAATATATGCATAAGAATTTAAAATATCGTGATGCGGTAACTATTTCAGTTCATCCTCACAATGACAGAGGTTGTGGTGTTGCAACTGCAGAATTAAGTGTTTTGGCAGGAGCAGACAGAATTGAAGGAACATTATTTGGAAACGGTGAAAGAACAGGTAATGTAGATATTGTTACGTTGGCTATGAACATGATTTCACACGGTGTTGATCCACATCTTGATTTCAGCAATATGCCTGAAATCTGTGAAATGTATGAGCGTGTAACGAGAATGAAGGTTGGACACGTCAGCCATATGCAGGGGACTTGGTATTTACAGCGTTCTCAGGTTCACATCAGGATGCTATTTCAAAGGGAATGGCATGCAGAACAGAAAGTAATGACGAAACATGGACAGTTCCTTATTTGCCAATTGATCCTGTAGATGTGGGAAGAACATATGATTCAGACGTTATCAGAATTAACAGCCAGTCAGGAAAAGGTGGCGTAAGCTACATCTTGAAACAGAGTTATGGATTAGCATTACCAGAGAAAATGAGAGAAGAAGTCGGATATTCCGTAAAGGATGTTTCAGATAAGGAACATAAGGAATTATCACCGGCATGGGTATATCAGATTTTTGAAGACAAATATATTAATGATAACAGCATATTTAGTGTGTCTGAAACACATTATGTTCAGAAGAATGGAATTGTTGCAGAAGTAACAATTGCACAGAATGAAGGAACAAGAGTTGTTAAGAGCACAGGTAACGGTAGACTTGATGCGGTAAGTAATGCATTTAAACAGTATTTTGATATTAGTTATGAATTATCAGTATATGAAGAGCATTCATTATCAAGAGGTTCATCATCTAAGGCTGTTTCTTATGTGGGAATAAGCTGTAATGGTAAGATGTATTGGGGTGTTGGTATTGATGAAGATATAATAAAGTCATCTATTTATGCACTTACAGTTGCTGTTAACCAATTAGTTGCAGCATCAGGTGAAAAAAAGTTTCAGGATGAAAGATTAACTGAGATTTTGAATTATATTAATACTAATTATCTTACAGTAACATTAGATGAGTTAGAAGAACAGTTCCATCTTTCAAAGCCTTATTTGTCAAAATATATAAAGGAAAAATCCGGAAAAACTTTCGGTGAATTAGTTAAGAATGTTCGTATGAAGAAAGCAAGAACTTTATTAAAGGGTGGCAATATGACAGTTGAAACTATTGCTGAAAAGGTTGGATATCAAAATGTGGAACATTTTACAAGATTATTTAAAAAGAAATATGGAATGACACCTGTTCAATTCCGTAATGAAGATAAATAATCGGTGTAATGTTATTGATGATATACCATCGTATATCTGTGTTTAAAGTGTATTGAGAGCGATGTGTTATCGTAAAAAATATTTTAAAGAATATTTTGAATTTTAATGATAATTATATATTAAATGTGATAAAATGGTGTCAGGGTAATAAAACGGACACCATTTTTTTAATTTAAGGAGGATAAAAAGATGAAAACAATGAAAACAAAAATAGTAGCTATTATGCTTGTTTTAGCATTAGCATTAACAGGGTGTGTCACACAGAAGTCAACAGTAGTTATTAACAGCGATGGAAGTGCTAAGATGACTACAAATATCAAAGTTGATAAACAGGCAGCTATTCAGGCTTACATTCAGATGATGAAGTCACAGGGACAGACTGTATCAGAAGCTGAAGTAACAGCTTTGATTACATTAATGCTACCAAAATTAAAAGATGAAGGTATAGATGTAAAACTGTTACTGAGAATGGAAAAGATTATTATGTAATTGACTATTCACAGAATATTAAAAAGGGTGATTTACAGAAAGAATTTGGTGTAGAGGGATTTGATACATATGTTACTACAGATACATTCTATATGAACGGTGACGTAATGAAATTATTAGATGCAGAAGATGTGGACATTTTTGCTGCATACAAGGAAATGGGAGTTGAACTTAAGGAAGAAGATATTCAGACAAGTGTAACAGTACAGTTCCCTAATGCTATCGTAAGCACTAACGGAGCTAAGGATGCTTCAAATCCAAATGCAGCAATATTTAGCGTTCCTTTAACAGGAAAGATTAATATGTTCGCTACAACTAAGGCTGGTGTTACAGAAGCTTCAGTTAAGGCTACAATTAAGAAACTTAACACAGTAAAAGCTACAAAGATTAAATCTTTAAAGGCTAACAAAGTTAAGAAGAATGCTAAGAAAGCTACAGTTACATTAAAGTTCAAGAAAGTAAAAGGTATTAAGAAATATGAAGTTGAATATTCATTAAAGAAAGAACTTTAAGAAGAGCAAAGTAAAAACTGCAAAGAAGACTACATACACAATTAAGAACCTTAAGAAAGGTAAAAAGTACTATGTAAGAGTTAGAGCTACAAAGACTAACTATGCAGGAAATGCTATTTATAGTAAATGGGTTAAAAAGTCAGTTAAAACTAAGAAATAAACTGTTTTTATAATATAAATTTTGTTTTATTACGTAAGGAACCACGCCGGAAGGTGTGGTTCTTTTACGATACTTTTACGATATGGTAATATTATCTATTGACATATATATTGTTTAATGTTATAACTGTCAAGAAAATATTATTTCTCTTATTAAGAGTTGGCGGAGATACAAGGATCTGTGATGCCACGGCAACCCCCGATTATGATGGAAGGTGCCCACCGGAGCAATGATACATTGATCAATAAGAGGATTTGAATACCTTGATTTCAAGTCCACTGTAAAACAGTGGACTTAATTTTTGCTTGTAGTTAACAATAGATTATTCATAATTTTTACGAGTTTAAATAATTAGTTCGTAAATTGCAAATGCGAAAGCTTATTTTCAGAGAGGAGAAAAAATGGAGAAAAGATTATTTACTTCAGAATCAGTAACAGAAGGACATCCGGATAAAATCTGTGATCAGATTTCAGATGCGATTTTAGATGAACTTATGAGACAGGATCCAATGAGCCGTGTAGCTTGTGAAACAGCTATTACAACAGGTCTTGTACTTGTAATGGGTGAAATTACAACAAAGGGATATGTTGATATTCAGAAAGTTGTAAGGGAAACAATTAGAGAGATTGGTTATGACAGAGCTAAATATGGTTTTGACTGCGATACATGCGGTGTTATTACAGCTCTTGATGAACAGTCAGCAGATATTGCTTTAGGTGTTGATAAGCATTAGAAGCAAAAGAAAATAAAATGACAGATGAAGAAATCGATGCTATAGGTGCAGGCGACCAGGGTATGATGTTTGGTTATGCAACTAACGAAACAGAAGAATATATGCCTTACCCTATTTCATTGGCTCATAAGCTTGCAAGAAAGCTTACAGAAGTTAGAAAGAATGGTACATTAAAATATTTAAGACCAGATGGAAAGAGCCAGGTAACAGTAGAATATGATGAAAATGGCAAGCCTTCAAGACTTGATGCTGTTGTTCTTTCAACACAGCATGATCCTGAAGTATCACAGGAACAGATTCATGAAGATATTAAGAAGTATGTATTTGACACTGTATTGCCACAGGATATGATTGACGAAAATACTAAGTTCTTCGTTAACCCAACAGGACGTTTCGTAATCGGTGGACCTCACGGAGACAGCGGTCTTACAGGACGTAAGATTATTGTTGATACTTATGGTGGATATGCCCGTCACGGCGGTGGAGCTTTCTCAGGAAAAGACTGTACAAAGGTTGACCGTTCAGCAGCTTATGCAGCAAGATATGTTGCAAAGAATATAGTAGCAGCCGGTTTAGCTGACAAGTGTGAAATCCAGTTATCATATGCAATCGGTGTTGCACATCCAACATCAGTAATGGTAGACACATTTGGAACAGGAAAACTTAACGATGAAAAATTAGTAGAAATCATTCGTGAAAACTTTGACCTTAGACCTGCAGGAATCATCAAAATGTTAGACCTTAGAAGACCAATCTACAAACAGACAGCAGCTTATGGCCACTTTGGAAGAAACGACATCGATGTACCTTGGGAAAAGACAGACAAAGTAGAAATGTTAAAAAAATATATGTAGCTTACAGCGTAGAAAAGTCTTACTGCACCTGTGCTTGCACAAAGGTGCAGTAAAGACTTTGAGACGCGCCCCGAACATGAGCAAAAAAGCGAAGCGAAGCTGAGCGATATGCGAATGTACGGGAAGGATTGTGTGAGTGCGAAGCACGTAGCAATCCGGTAAGCTACAGAATATTAAATAGTAGAAAACAGCTTGGATTACCTTAATGTAAAGGCAGTCCAAGCTGTTTTTGCTTGGGAATACTATAAGATTTGAATTGAATTAATTTCTACACCACACCATTACACTTTCCTAATAAGCTTCAACAGATATGGTATTTCACTTTCGAAGTTCACAGCATAGTTAACTGCCTCTGGGTCATTGTAAGTGTTGTTTATACAGGCTTTTGTAAAGTCAGCGGCAATTTTTAAAGAATCCTGAATATTGTAATCATTCATTAACGCTCCGGTAAAGGTGCTGGCAAAAACGTCGCCGGTGCCGTGGGATTTCATTTGGACTTTGGGAGTGTAGTATTCAAAAAACTCTTTTGTTTCTGAATCGTATCCCATAAAGCCGAATTTGTGGTCAGCAGATTCAACCCTGTAATAACAATTTTTTTAGAACCAAGTTTGGCAAGGCTTAGAAGCAAATCTTTAATACATTCATTAGAAGCATTTTCTCCCGGATATGGCATACCGGTCATAAAAGCAGCTTCTGAAATATTAGGAAGAATAACGTCTGCATACTTGCAAAGCTTTGCCATTTTTAAAGGAAAATCTTTATCGAAACCTGAATAGAGTTTGCCATTGTCTGCCATTGCAGGATCGACGATTATATATTTGCAGGTATTTCCAAAAGTTTTAAAATAATCTTTTACAAGAGTGATTTGTTTTTCACTTCCAAGATAGCCTGTGTAAATAGCATCAAAGGAGAAACCTTCTTTTTGCCAATGCTTCTTAATAGGTTCCATATCGTCAGTTAAATCACGAAATGTAAAATCGTTAAACATAGTATGTGTTGACAAAATGGACGTAGGTAATATGGATGTTTCAATGCCCATTGCCGAAATAATAGGCAGGGCAACGGTAAGTGAACATTTACCTATACATGAAATATCCTGTATGCTTAAAACACGTTTCATAGATAATCTCCGTTCGTTTACATTTTTGTTATAATCAAGTATAATTCCTTATGTGGTATCATACAATCGCTATTTTACCACAAAAATATAATACCAGAAAGATTAGGTTTATTTATGCTTACTTATGACTTTGGAAAAAGAGAAAAAACATCTTTATATGAATATTTGTACAAGTGTATAAAAGAAGATATTTTATCAGGAAAAATTAAAGCCAATGAAAAGCTTCCGTCAAAAACGTGAAATGGCAAAAAATCATGACATTAGTGTAATAACAGTAGAAAATGCCTACGCTCAGCTTATAGTGGAAGGCTACATATACACTAAGGAGAAGAAGGGATATTTTGCCAGTGATATTGGAAGTCAATACGCCGAGGCCAGCGCGGCCTGAGCCTGCTTGTCCAGCGACGCGGGAACATCGCAGACTTCGGTGCGGTCATAGTAGCTCTCGACCCACGGTGCATTGACTGTGACCGTCACCACATTGTTCATGGGCAGGATGTAGGGGTCGGCCTGTACTTTTAGCTGGTAGTACATCCCATCGCGGGCGTAGACTTCCTCCCAGTCCGGGTTCAGCTCTTTTAAGTTTTCCACTGTGGTGTGGAAAGCCTCTGCCGCTTCCTCCAGCGTTTGCGCATTGCAGCAGAGCGTCACGCCGTCCGTGGGCCAGGCGGCCTTTTCCTGCGGCTGTGGCTTATGCGGTGCGCTGAACGTGTAGTCCGGCATCGTGCAGCCTGCACCGTCCCGCCAATCGTCGAAGGAGACCGCATCATACGCCGCCATCGTCGGCGCAGGCGTCGGGGACGGGGTGGCCGTCGGCTCTGGGGTCGGCTCTGCCGTAGGTGCGGGCGTTTCCGTCGGCACGGGGGTTGCCGACACGCTGTCCGCCGGGGCGGCAGAACAGGCGGTGAGCAAAAAGGCAAGAGAGGAAAGAATTACAGCGTACTTTTTCATGACACACACCTCCTACTAAAGGCACCCGTAGGGGCCGATGCTTGCATCGGCCCGCAGGCTCTCCCATAAGCGACTGTTTTCCTTTAAGCCGCGCGGAGCGGTCAAGACCGCTCCCTACAAAGCAGGCGTGAACGGCAGGTTGTAGGGTCGATGTTCGCATCACCCGCAGGCGGATGCCTTGTAGGGGCCGCACATGTGCGGCCCGCAGCTGTACGGCAGACGACCTCCTGCGGGAAGGCCGCGGGCCGGGCGCTTGTCGGCGCACAACGAGCGCCGACAGTTTGCAAG
>ENA-OQAZ01001581-OQAZ01001581.1-human-gut-metagenome-genome-assembly--contig:-NODE-1581-length-10574-cov-2.513162_pt1 | contig 10574 bp, 10 predicted proteins | sample MGYA00242737_ERZ504531 | MGnify/ENA primary metagenome ERZ504531 (study PRJEB26092, sample SAMD00036244) | human gut metagenome | host: Homo sapiens | study: EMG produced TPA metagenomics assembly of...
CAAAGCTGGTAGAAGGGATAACTGATTTTACAGCAGCTTGGACTGGACGGAATGAAGAAGAAACACTGGAACACATGATTCATGAAATGGAAGAAGAATGTGCAAAAGACCGGGAAGCAGCCCTTGCCGATATGCGTTTTAAATTTATCGAAAAAGTGTGTACGCAGACAGTTGTTAAGCCAACAGAAAGCAAGGCACACGCAAGAAGTGTAAAGGCGGATAAGATACTGACCGGAAAATATACGGCACTGCCGGCTTTTGCGGCAATTATGGGCTGATATTCTGGCTGACCTTCGGAGTTATCGGTGCAGGTCTTTCGGACTGGCTGAGTGTTGGAATTGATATTGTAACGGATTTTGCTGACCGTGCATTAACGGCGTATGGGTTAAATCCGGTTGTCCATTCCCTGATTATTGACGGTATTTTTGCCGGTGTCGGCAGCGTTTTGTCGTTTTTGCCGATTATTGTAGTGCTGTTCTTCTTTTTATCAATTTTGGAGGACAGCGGATACATGGCACGAATTGCATTTGTAATGGATAAACTGCTGCGTAAAATCGGATTGTCCGGCAGAAGCTTTGTACCGATGATTATCGGCTTTGGCTGTTCTGTACCGGCGATTATGGCAACCAGAACACTTTCATCGGAGCGCGACAGAAAAATGACGATTCTTTTAACACCGTTTATGAGCTGTTCGGCAAAACTGCCGATTTATGCACTGTTTACATATGCGTTTTTTCCTAAATACCGTGCATTAGTGATGGTGGGACTGTATTTCACGGGGATTATCGTGGGTGTTTTATTTTCACTGCTGCTAAAGAATACGGCATTTCAGGGTGAACCGGTTCCGTTTGTTATGGAACTGCCAAACTACCGTCTGCCGAGTTTAAAAAGTGTGGGAATGTTAATCTGGGATAAAGCAAAGGACTTTATTACAAAGGCATTTACGATTATTTTCATGGCATCAATTGTCATCTGGTTTTTACAGACGTTTGATGTACGGCTGAATGTTGTCGTGGATTCCAAAGACAGTCTGCTGGCATTAATCGGTGGATTTGCGGCACCGGTTTTTGTGCCGCTGGGATTGGCGATTGGAGAATTTCTACCGCACTGATTACGGGATTTACCGCAAAGGAGAGTGTGGTCAGTACGCTTACAGTTTTATTCGGTGGAGATATGAGTGCATTAAATACCTTATTTACACCATTTTCGGCACTGGTATTTTTAGTATTTACTCTGTTATATACACCGTGTGTTGCGGCGATTGCATCCGTAAAAAGAGAAATGGGAACAGCGCGTTCAGCATTTTTAGTCGTAATCATGCAGTGTGTGATTGCATGGATTGTAGCATTTGCGGTCAGAATGATAGGGATGCTTATAGGATTTTAACAGAAAACAGAAATGGAGATTAGGATGAGAATTATAGGCGGAGCATTATACTGGTGATTGCAGTGTGGCTGTATGTTGTCAGTACCAGAATGGTCAATAAAGATAAAAAGGAAAATCATACAGGCTGTGACGGAAACTGTGCAGGCTGTATGAGCGGCTGTATGACACACACAGATAACGATAAAAGCCATTGAAACATTTTAAAAAGTACGTTATAATGAAACGAAAAGGTGCTGCAATGCGGCAGTAATCAGGAGGATAAGAGGAATGGAAAACGAAGCTGTTTCAAAGAATTTTATTGAACAGATCATAGATCAGGATATTAAGGAAGGACATTGTAAGAAGGTAGTTACACGATTTCCGCCGGAACCGAATGGATATCTCCACATTGGACATGCAAAATCCATTTTACTAAATTACGGACTTGCCAAAGAATATAACGGACAGTTTAATATGCGTTTTGATGATACGAATCCGACAAAGGAAAAGGAAGAATTTGTGGATTCTATTAAGCGTGATGTTGAATGGCTCGGTGCAAAGTGGCACGGAGATGTGTTATTTGCATCAGGCTATTTTGATCAGATGTACGAAGCGGCAGTCAGGCTGATTAAAAAAGGAAAGGCTTATGTGTGTGATCTGACACCGGAACAGATTCGTGAATACAGAGGAACGCTTACGGAACCGGGTAAGGAAAGTCCGTACCGTAACCGTTCCGTAGAAGAAAATCTCGAATTATTTGAGAACATGAAAAACGGTGTGTACAAGGATGGAGAAAAGGTACTGCGTGCAAGATTGATATGGCATCACCGAATATCAACATGCGTGACCCGATTATTTACAGAGTAGCACATATCTCACATCATAGAACCGGAGATAAGTGGTGCATTTATCCGATGTATGATTTTGCACATCCGATTGAAGATGCGATTGAGGGCGTATCCCACTCTATCTGTACACTGGAATTTGAGGATCACAGACGCTGTATGACTGGGTTGTAAGGAACTTGAATACGAGAATCCGCCAAGACAGATTGAATTTGCAAAGCTTTATTTAAATAACGTAGTAACAGGAAAGCGTTATATTAAAAAGCTTGTAGAAGATAAGATTGTAGACGGATGGGATGACCCGCGTCTGGTGTCTATTGCGGCACTGCGCAGACGTGGATTTACACCGGAAGCCATAAAGATGTTTGTAGACCTTGTGGGTGTTACAAAGAGTCAGGGTGCGGTTGAATATCCGATGTTAGAGTATTGTATCCGTGAGGATTTAAAGCTGAAAGCAAAGAGAATGATGGCAGTCTTAAATCCTGTAAACTGGTGATTGATAACTATCCGGAAGGACAGGTTGAGTACATGGAAGTTCCAAACAATCAGGAAAATCCTGAACTTTGGAACAAGAAAAGTACCGTTTACAAAAGAATTATATATCGAAAAGAGAAGATTTTATGGAAGAACCGCCAAAAGAAGTATTTCAGAATGTTTCCGGGTAACGAAAGTGCGCCTGATGAACGCATATTTTGTAACCTGTACAGGTTGTGAAAGGATGAGAACGGTAACGTTACCGTGATTCATGCACCTATGATGAGGAAACACGCGGCGGTAACTTCACTGGAAGAAAAGTGAAAGGAACAATTCACTGGGTATCTGCAACAGAAGGCAGTCCGGTAGAGGTCAGACTCTATGAGAATATCGTAGATGAAGAAAAGGGTGTATACAATGAAGAAGACGGTTCTATCAATGTAAACCCACATTCACTTACCGTTTTAAAGAACTGCTATGTAGAACCGGAACTTTTAAAGGCACAGCCGGAAGATAAATTCCAGTTTGTACGTAACGGATATTTTACAGCGGATTCTAAAGATTCAGAAGCCGGGAAACCGGTATTTAACCGGATTGTATCTTTAAAGAGTTCGTTCAAAATGCCTGCCAAATAATAAAAGACGTCAATAAGTGTCTGTAGAAATGGAGAAGTGTGAACAAGCCATAAATCTAAGCTTGTTCACACGGAGATTTGTTTCTGAGCGAAAACAAATCTCCCTGATTGCAGATGAGAAATCGCCTGCGCGAAATTCTCATCGCTTTTTCGAAACAAGTTGCTCAGAAATGGAGGAAAATGCGAAAATCCATAAATTAAAGATTTTCGCATATCACTTTGTGCCGCAGGCGCCACAAAGTCGCTTTTTATCGCAGAGCCAAATAAGATTTGGCTCGCGATTCCTCCGGCATTAAAATGCCTGCGGAATGGAGATTAGTATGGAAAACAGCAGCAATAAAAAAGATGAAAGCACCTATGTATTTGATAAATCCATGAACTGCCCGGTCTGTGATGCGGATTTTAAGACAAAGCAGGTAAAAACAGGAAAGGCCAGATTTTTAGGGACTGAGGCAGATTTAAGACCGCTGTATTCCGGAATTGATACAATCAAATATGATGTATGTCTGTGCCCGAAGTGCGGATATGCATCAAACACTGCGTGAATTAACAACGTTACGCCGAAGCAGAGAGCGCTGTTAAAGGAAATGATTGGAAGCAAATATACGGCAATGGAGGATTCAGCAGATTATTATACGTATGATATTGCGATTAAACGGTATAAGATGGCATTGCTGACCGCAATGACAAAACCGGCCAGAGGAAGTGAACAGGCTTATTTGTGCTTAAAGCTTGCATGGCTTTACAGAGGAGCAGCAGAAGAATTACAGCAGGATGATACAGCCAATCTGGGGCAGATTGCAAAGTATAACAAGCTGGAAGCGGAGTATATCGAAAAAGCATACAAAGGCTTTACCGAGGCACTTTTAAAAGAGTATCCGCCAATCTGCAATATGGACGAGGTGACGATCAACTCCCTGCTTGCACAGCTGGCGCATAAATGCAATGATGACGATACAGCACAGAAGTTTGCCTATATGGTGATGGGTTCAAGAAATGCATCTTCAAAAGCAAAAGACAAGGCACGTGAACTGATGGAAGTTATCCGTGAGTCACGTCATGAAACGACAAATGAGTAAAAAAAATGAAGTGCAGATAACAGGTGAGGATTATGAATCGAATAAAGGCAGTTTTACAAAAATGCTGGCAATATGAGATTGTACATGCTGCCGTATATTCGGCATTGCTGAATATGCTGGTTGAGTGTTTCAACAGGAGAAGTTTAATCGGATTGGTAATGATTTTTACCAATCCGGTTCTGTTTTTATATAATACGCTGATTATTCTGGTGACGATGTCTGTCGTACTGCTGTTTCACAGAAAAGTATTTGTGTACTGTACGGTGAGTGTAGTGTGGTTATTGCTTGCAATTACAAATTTTGTGGTGCTTTGTTCCAGAAAAACGCCATTTACGGCAATGGATATTTATTTAATTGAAGATGCCATAAAAGTCATTCCGGTCTATCTGAATGCTTTTCAGATAATTCTGATTGTACTGGCAGTTGCCGCAGGGATTGCGGGACTGGTATGGCTGTGGATAAAAGGTCCGAAACAGCAGGAAAAAATACACTATATCCGTACAACAGTAAAAATTGGATTACTGTTGTTATGCTGTATGGGAGTTACCCACTTGCTGCTTCTTACCGGAACAATCAGCAGTTATTTCGGCAATCTTGCCAATGCCTATAAACAATATGGATTTGCTTACTGTTTCACGTGCAGTGTTGTGGACAGAGGAATCAGCAAATCGGATGAATATACACCGGAGTATGTTAATAGTCTGAAAGAGGATATTGAAGAAATAGAAGTCGAAAATTCGGAAAAATCACCGAATATCATTTTTTTGCAGCTGGAGTCTTTTTTTGATCCGAATCTGGTAAAAGGCATCAGTTTTTCGGAAAATCCGCTTCCGTATTTTGAACAGCTTGTGGCAGAGTATCCGTCAGGCTACTTATCTGTGCCGTGCTTTGGTGCGGGAACAGCCAATACGGAATTTGAAGTGCAGACCGGCATGAATATGGATGATTTTGGACCGGGTGAATATCCGTACAAGACGGTTTTACAGTCCAAGGTCTGTGAATCCATGGCATATGACTTAAAAGAAAAAGGGTATGCCACCCATGCACTGCATGACAATGACGGAACGTTTTATGACAGATATAAGGTCTTCTCTCATCTGGGATATGAAGATTTTACATCAATTGAATATATGGACAATATCGAAATGACACCGATGGGCTGGGCAAAGGATAAGATTCTGACCGGGGAAATCGGAAAAATACTGGATTCCACAGATGGTTCGGATTACATTTATACAATTTCCGTACAGGGACATGGCGATTATCCGTCAGATTATCCGGAAGCTTTGTGCCGGAAATTACGGTAACGGGATTTTTTGATACGGCAAAGGAAAAGGCATTTACCCACTATGTCAACCAGATTCATGAAATGGTATAATTTCCTGCGGGAGTTGACGGCGATGCTCGAAAGCAGGGATGAAGAGACAGTGCTTGTTATGTACGGCGACCACCTGCCGGGATTTTCATTTACGGACGAAGTACTTGAAAATGGCGACATTTATCAGACACAGTACGTTGTCTGGAGCAATTTTTCACTGCCGTCCGAAAAAGAAAATCTGGAAAGTTATCAGTTGGCAGCGCATGTACAGCAGATGCTTGGCATGTCGGAAGGTTATCTGACAAAGTTTCATCAGAAACGTAAGGACACGCCGGACTATTTAAAAGATTTAAAGATTCTTGAATACGACATTTTATATGGAAACTGTGATTTATATGGCGGGGAAAATCCATTTCAGGCAACCAATCTGATTATGGGACAAAATGATATTACAATCACCAATGCATATAATTACAAGGATTATGTATGCGTGGAAGGCAGTAATTTTAATGATTACAGTGTGGTCTATATTAATGACAAAGCCTATCCGACAGAGATTATCAACAGCCATCTGCTGCGGGTGGAAAAAGCACAGGTTACAGCCGGAAATATCGTGTCGGTAGTTCAGCAGGGCGATGATAAAATTGAGCTTAGCCGTGTGTATTTACAGGTTGGGGAGTCCGAAAACAAATAGTGAGATTTCATTGACAACAATTGCCGCAAATGCTAAGATAAAGAAGGTGTTTGGCACCATATATTTTTTTTGGAGGTACTTGAAATGGAAGGTACAGTAAAGTGGTTTAATAACCAAAAGGGCTATGGCTTTATCAGCGATGAAGAAGGCAAGGATGTGTTCGTACATTACTCAGGTCTGAACATGAGCGGATTCAAGTCATTAGACGAAGGCGCAGAAGTAGAGTTTGACGTAACAGAAGGCGCTAAAGGACCTCAGGCTGTTAACGTAGTGAAACTTTAATCAAGACTTTATGTACCTTTTAATTAATAAATAGACCGTATTTAATTTTTAAAAGTAATACAGAAATTCGATTAACAAAAAAGAGCTTTTTAAGCTCTTTTTTGTTGCACAACCCCGCAATCTACATTACGCTTACACGAGAAATGCAGTTTTGCCGGATATAATTATTTTATTAACAAAGTGGATATTTTGCAGTCAGCTCAGCAACCATTGCTTTTGCTTTTTCTACATTCTCTTCACTTTCGATTACCATTGCAATAATCTCTGCGATCTTATCCATATCATCTTCTTTCATTCCACGTGTTGTAACCGCCGGTGTTCCAAGTCTTACACCACTTGTTACAAACGGTGAACGAGGATCATTCGGAATTGTATTCTTGTTCGCTGTTACATGAGCATCATCCAGACGCTTCTCCAGCTCTTTTCCGCTTGTCTCTGTTCCCGACAGGTCTACAAGCATCAGATGGTTATCTGTATCTCCGGAAACGATCTTCACTCCGCGTGCTTTCAAACCGTTGCAGAGTGCTTTCGCATTTTTAACAACCTGCTCCATATATGTTTTATACTCAGGCTCAAGTGCTTCCTTGAAGCAAACTGCCTTACCGGCGATCACATGCATCAGCGGACCTCCCTGAATTCCCGGGAATACAGCTTTGTTGAAATTGAATTTCTTATTCATCTCTTCGCTGCACATGATCATTCCACCTCTTGGTCCACGAAGTGTCTTATGTGTTGTTGTTGTTGTCACATGCGCATACGGAATCGGACTTGGATGAAGTCCTGTAGCAACAAGTCCTGCGATGTGTGCGATATCTACCATCAGATATGCTCCCACCTCATCTGCGATCTCACGGAAACGCTTGAAATCAATTGTTCTTGCATAAGCACTTGCTCCTGCAACGATCAGTTTCGGTTTATGTTCCTTCGCAATACGAAGCACTTCATCATAATCGATCACACCGTCTGCATTCACTCCGTAATGTGCTACATCAAAATATTTACCGGACATATTAACCGGTGAACCATGTGTCAGATGTCCGCCATGATCAAGGTTCATTCCCATGATCTTATCTCCCGGCTCAAGCATGGCAAACATAACTGCCATGTTCGCCTGTGCTCCTGAATGTGGCTGCACATTAACATACTCACATCCAAACAGTTTCTTTGCTCTTTCTCTTGCAAGGTCTTCTACTACATCTACACACTGACATCCACCATAATATCTCTTTCCCGGATATCCTTCTGCATACTTATTAGTCAGAGGGCTTCCCATCGCTGCCATGACTGCTTTGCTCACCCAGTTCTCAGAGGCGATCAGCTCGATATGGGAGTTCTGTCTCTCCATCTCTGCTTTTATTGCATCTGCTATCTCTGGATCTGTGTTCATAATCTCATCGAAATCGTACATTATCTCTTCCTCCATTAAAGCTTTACCACGTCAAAGCGTTGTAGTCATTATAGCACAGCACTTTACATCCGTCTAGCGCATTTCCTACGAAAAATCAAACAAGGAAAGCTGATTACTCTGTGGAAGATTCCCAAATAATCCCAGTTCTGCCATCAAATCGATCACTGTCTTACTTACTTTTGTCCTCTGACGGAAATCATCCAGTGAGAGATATGGACCGTCTTTTGAAGCTTCTTCCACAGCCTCCGCCGCCTTATCTCCCATTCCTTCGATGCTGGCAAGAGACGGCATCAGTTTTCCGTCAATGATCTGAAACATCTTCGCCTTCGCCCGGTAAATATCAATCGGCATAAACTCCAGTCCTCGCGCGTACATTTCCTGGACAATCTTCATATCCTTCATGACATCCTGTTCTTTTTTCGTCAGAGTATCGCTTCGCTTTTTATAGTCTTTCATGTAATAATTCAGTTTATCCTTGCCCTGACACATAATCGCATAAGAAAATGCATCTGCACGGATTCCAAAGTAAGCTCCATAATAAGCCAGCGGATAATTGATCTTACAGTAAGCAATACGATAAGCCATCATAACATAGGCTGCCGCATGAGCCTTTGGAAACATATAGCTGATCTTCTTACAGGACCAGATATACCAGTCCGGTACATCCTGCGCTTTCATTGCTTCTTCCCACTCCGGCTTCAATCCTTTTCCTTTACGCACACTCTCCATGATTGTAAAGGCCAGTGCACTTTCCACTCCCTTGTTGATCAGATAAATCATGATATCATCACGGGTACAGATTGCCGTAGAAATGGTTGCTTTTCCGGATTTTACAAGTTCCTGTGCATTTCCGAGCCACACGTTCGTTCCATGTGACAGACCTGAAATTCGGATCAGATCTGATAACGTCTGAGGTTTTGTATCCTGCACCATCTGGATAACGAAATCTGTACCAAACTCTGGAATTCCAAGACACCCAAGCTTACAGCCGTCAATATCTTCCGGTTTGATCCCAAGAATTTCTGTACCATGAAATAGTTCGATCACTTTCTTGTCATCCAGCGGAATCTCCGTTGCAACGAAAGGATGCTCCTCATTGTATTCATTTTCCATTGCATCGGAAGTAATATAGTCTTCCAATGTACGAATCATCGTAGGATCATCATGTCCGAGAATATCAAGTTTCAAAAGGTTATGGTCAATGGAATGATAATCAAAATGTGTCGTTGTAATGCCGCATTCCATATCGTTGGCCGGATGCTGCACCGGTGTAAACTCATTGATGCTGTGTCCGTGCGGAAGTACTACGATTCCTCCCGGATGCTGTCCGGTACTTCGCCGGATTCCGGTACATCCTTCTGTAATTCGTTCAATCTCACAGCCACGCTTTCTCTGACCACGTTCTTCATAATAATTTTTCACAAATCCATATGCTGTCTTATCTGCCAGCGTACCGATCGTTCCGGCTTTGAATGTATGACCCTCACCAAAGAGAACCTCTGTATATTTATGAGCCTTCGCCTGGTAATCTCCGGAGAAGTTCAGGTCAATATCAGGCTCTTTATCTCCCTTGAAACCAAGGAATGTTTCAAACGGAATATCAAACCCGGCCTTAACCAGTTTTTCTCCGCACACAGGACAATTTCTATCCGGCATGTCGTAACCACAGCCTCCGGCAAATGCCCGGACCTCTTCAGACTCAAAATCACTGTAATGACATTTTTCGCAGTAATAGTGAGGACTTAGCGGATTAACCTCCGTGATTCCAGACATCGTCGCAACAAAAGACGAACCTACTGATCCACGGGAACCAACAAGATACCCATCCGCATTGGACTTCCATACCAGTTTCTGCGCAATGATATACATAACGGCATATCCGTTGGAAATAATAGAGTTCAGCTCTTTCTCAAGTCTGGAAGACACCTGTACCGGAAGATCTTCTCCATACATTTCATGTGCTTTACGATAACAGATATCTCGAAGCTCCTGATCGGAATCCGCGATTACCGGAGGACACTTATTTGGATTTACCGGTGAGATTTTCTCTACCATACGTGCGATCTTCTGTGGATTTTCTATAACAACTTCTCTTGCCTTCGCAGAACCAAGATATGCAAACTCTTCCAACATTTCATCTGTTGTGCGAAGGAACAGCGGTGCCTGATTATCTGCGTCTTTGAATCCTTTTCCTGCCATAATGATCCGGCGATAAACTTCATCTTCCGGATCAAGGAAATGAACGTCACAGGTTGCTACAACCGGCTTACCGAATTTCTCTCCAAGTTCAACAATCTCCCGGTTTACATTACGCAGATCTTCCTCTGTATTGATATTCGGCGTTTTCTCATCTTCGAGCATAAACATATCATTTCCAATTGGCTGGATTTCATAATAATCATAGAAATCCGCCAGTCTCGCAATCTGCTGTGAAGACTGTTTTTCAAGAACCGCACGGTATAATTCTCCTGCCTC
>ENA-OQAZ01001582-OQAZ01001582.1-human-gut-metagenome-genome-assembly--contig:-NODE-1582-length-10573-cov-2.636703_pt1 | contig 10573 bp, 16 predicted proteins | sample MGYA00242737_ERZ504531 | MGnify/ENA primary metagenome ERZ504531 (study PRJEB26092, sample SAMD00036244) | human gut metagenome | host: Homo sapiens | study: EMG produced TPA metagenomics assembly of...
AGAAAATTTATCTCAAAAGGAAATAAAGTAAAGGTTACACTTCGTTTTCCGTGGTAGAGAGATGGCTCATATGCAGCAGAGTAAACATATTCTTGACGATTTTGCTGAGAAGATGAAAGATGTTGCTGTCATTGAAAAGCCGGCAAAACTTGAAGGCAGAAGCCTGAGCATGGTTTTAACTGAAAAACGTTAAAAATAAATTATCTATATTAAGGAGGAAAACATCATGCCAAAAATTAAAACAAATAGAGCTGCTGCAAAGCGCTTCAAAACAACAGCTACAGGTAAACTTAAAAGAAACAAAGCTTACAAGAGCCATATCTTAACAAAGAAGTCTACTAAGAGAAAAAGAAATCTTAGACAGTCAACTATCACAGATTCTACAAATGTAAAGAACATGAAGAAAGTTTTACCATATCTCTAAGATTTGGCAGGAAAGATAGAAGGAGGATTAAGTAATGGCAAGAATTAAAGGCGGAATGAACGCTAAGAAGAAACACAATAGAACTTTAAAACTGGCTAAAGGATACAGAGGAGCTCGCTCTAAACAGTACAGAGTTGCAAAACAGTCTGTAATGAGAGCCCTTACATCAGCATACGCAGGAAGAAAGCAGAAAAAACGTCAGATGCGTCAGCTTTGGATCGCTCGTATCAACGCAGCTGCAAGAATGAATGGTCTTTCTTACAGCAAGCTTATGCACGGACTTAAAGTTGCCGGTGTAGATATGAACAGAAAGATGCTCGCTGAAATGGCAGTTAATGATGCAGCTGGATTCGCAGTTGTAGCTGAAGTTGCTAAAAAGGCACTTGCATAATTAAATCAGACGATTTCGTATAGAGTTTGAGAGAAGAGGGAAAACCTTGTGGAGAGAATCCGCAAGGTTTTTTTTATGTGGATTGTTGTTATAACAACAGAATAGAATGCGGTTGTAAGCTAAAATAAGCTGGTAAAGTTAAAGGAATACAAATTTTTCGAATAGGAGGATATAAAGGAATATGATTCGTAGAATTATTCAGATAGATGAGGAGAAATGTAATGGGTGTGGAGCTTGTGCAAAGGCCTGCCATGAGGGGGCTATTTCTATGGTAAATGGGAAAGCAAAGCTGATGAGAGATGATTATTGCGACGGGCTGGGAGACTGTTTGCCGAATTGTCCGGTGGATGCCATTCATTTTGTAGAGCGTGAGGCGGCGGCTTATGATGCGGAGGCTGTGAAGCAGAATATGCTTAAAAAGCAGCAGGAAGAGGTTGCAAAGCAGAATGCGGGAGAAGGACCGAAAGCACCGGTAAAACCATTTGCAGGGGGATGTCCTGGAACCCGCATGCGTATGATGAACAGAGAGGAGAGTATGCAGAATGCAGAGAGCGAAGAGGAAGGAAGGGAGACGGCGAAAAGCGTGAATAAGAGTATGCTTTCCCAGTGGCCGGTACAGATTAAGCTTGCACCAGTGAATGCACCATATTTTGACGGGGCGAAGCTTCTGGTTGCTGCAGATTGCAGTGCCTATGCTTATGGAGATTTTCACAATCGTTTTATCAAAGGGCATGTGACTTTGATTGGATGTCCAAAGCTGGATAATGTGGATTATTCGGAGAAGCTTACGGAGATTATTAAGAACAATAATATTAAGAGTGTGACGATTGTGCGGATGGAAGTACCTTGTTGTGGAGGACTTGAGCTGGCGGCTAAGAAAGCGCTTCAGGAAAGCGGTAAATTTATTCCGTGGCAGGTCGTGACCTTATCGCTTGACGGACAGATCCTTGATGAATAATATCAGTAAAGTAATTTCATTACGGAAAACAGCATATGAAATATGTTGCGGTAAATCTGTAGAGTCTGCAAAAGGGCAAAGAAAAAGGCTGAAAAGTTATAAACTTTTCGGCCTTTTCTGACGCATTTACTAATGTGTTCGTACATATTCTTTGATTGCGTTAAAGCTTTCTCTGCTGATCACGTGCTCCATCTGGCAGGCATCATCTGTAGCGATTTCTTCTGGGACACCGAGTTCGATCAGCCATTTTGAAATAAATTCATGCCGTTCATAGATCATGTTCGCGATCTCTTTTCCTGAATCGGTAAGATAGATAAAACCTGCATCTGTTACGGTAATATGATTCTCCTGACGAAGTTTCTTCATGGCGATGCTGACGCTTGATTTTTTGAAACCAAGTTCGTTGGCAATATCTACGGAACGTACGACAGGTAATTTTTTACTTAACATCAATATTGCTTCAAGATAATTTTCGGAAGATTCATTTTTAGCCATTTATTCCGGTCACCTCACTATTTATTCTTATATCTAATAGGATACCATGGATTGTATTTTTTTCAAATAATATTGTTCTGTAAATGCTCTTTTTGTGCAAAAAGTAGAAGTTATAACTATTAGAAGTAAGTTATAAAGGGCAAAAATGAGTAACAGAAAACAATGGTTTAATAAAACTTAAAAAAATGCTTGACAGCACACAAATGTTAGCATATACTAACTAATGAACAAAAGTTGGTAATGAAAAAAATTATCATTCAAAATTCCAAATACGCAAAAGAACAGGAGGTAGGGATTATGCCTTTAACGATGGCGAATATTGGTGAAGTAAATGAGATCAAGAGAATTGGTGGAAATGAAGAAACAAGGCGATTCCTTGCGAATCTCGGATTTGTAGCAGGTGCAGAAATTACAGTTGTTTCTGCAATCGGTGGTAATGTGATCGTGAACATCAAGGATTCACGTGTTGCGGTTAATTCTGATATGGCGCGGCATATCATGATCTAGCCTCTGGCTGTCGATGGGTCCGCTGCATATATATTCTGTATTACGAAGCTTAAAGGAAAGGAGATACGACAATGACTTTAGGTGATGCAAAGGTTGGAAGCACTGTTGTTGTGACCAAGATTGAAGGAGACGGAGCTTACAACGCCGTATTATGGGACATGGGCATAACAAAAGGAAGCGAGCTGTACATCAGAAAAGTTGCGCCTCTCGGTGATCCTGTTGAGATTACTGTAAGAGGATATGAACTTACAGTAAGAAAAGATGATGCACAGTGTGTGCAGGTAAAATAGCATATACATAATTATGCATGAGAGTAGTACAACAAGGAGGTAAAAAGGAATGGCAATTAAAATTGCACTTGCCGGCAACCCGAACTGCGGTAAAACTACCATGTTTAACGCGCTCACAGGAGCCAACCAGTATGTTGGTAACTGGCCAGGGGTTACTGTAGAGAAAAAAGAGGGTAAATTAAAAAGTAAGAAGACAAAGGAAGAAGTTATCGTAACTGACCTTCCGGGTATCTATTCAATGTCTCCATATACACTGGAAGAGGTCGTCAGCCGTGACTATGTGCTGAAAGAAAATCCGGATGTGATCATTGATCTGGTGGATGCAACCAATATTGAACGTAACCTGTATCTGACAACTCAGCTGATCGAGACAGGCGTTCCGGTTGTTATTGCACTGAACATGGCAGATCTTCTTGCGAAGAGAGGAATCAAGATTGATGTGAAGAGACTTTCAATGCTACTTGACTGTCCGATTATCGAGACATCTGCGCTGAAAGGTGAAGGACTTGACAAACTGATCGATGAAGCAGTAAAAGTTGCTAAGAAGTCAGAAATCGATCTTCCGAAAGATATCTTCTCAGCAGAGCTGGAAGGTGCTGTGGCAGAAGTTAAGAGCGTTCTTCCGAGTTCTGTTTCAGAAGAGAAGAAGAGATGGTACGCTGTAAAATTCCTTGAGAACGACAGCAAGGTAGTAGAGAGCATGAAACTTTCCGGTGCGGCAGCCCAGACGGTGGAAGCACAGAGAAAAGCTCTTGAAAAGAAACATGACGATGATATGGAAAGTATTGTAACAGACGAACGTTACAAATTCATCCAGAAGATTGTTTCAACAACTGTTCAGAAGGGAAAAGAAAAGCTTACAACTTCTGACAAGATCGACCGTATCGTTACCAACCGGTTCCTCGGAATCCCGATCTTTATGCTGGTAATGTGGATCGTATATTATGTTTCTGTAACGACAGTCGGTACCTTTGTAACAGATTGGACAAATGATGTATTTGTAGTAGCAATTCAGGATGCAGCAACAAGCGCACTTTCAGCGATCGGTGCCGGTGACATGGTTATGGGACTTGTTGTTGATGGTATCATCGGTGGCCTTGGAGCCGTTCTTGGTTTCGTTCCACAGATGGCGATTCTGTTCCTTTTCTTGTCTGTCCTTGAAGACTGTGGATACATGGTTCGTATCGCATTCGTCATGGACCGTGTGTTCAGACATTTCGGACTTTCGGGAAAGAGCTTTATCCCGCTTCTGATTTCATCAGGCTGCGGTATTCCTGGAATCATGGCTTCTAAGACTATTGAACAGGACAATGACAGACGTCTTACAATTATGACAGCAACTTTTATCCCGTGTGGAGCTAAGCTTCCGGTTATCGCTTTGATGGGTGGTGTTATTTCCGGTGAAGTAGCAGGATATCAGGAAAGTTCATTTATCGCACCGCTTATGTATTTCATTGGAATTGTTGCAGTACTTGTGGCTGCGATCATTCTGAAGAAGACAAAACCGTTCTCAGGAAAACCGGCACCGTTCGTAATGGAACTTCCACAGTACCATATTCCACAGGCTAAGACAGTTCTCCTTCATGTATGGGAAAGACTGAAAGGCTTCATCATCAAAGCCGGAACAATCCTGTTCCTTGCCTGCGTCGTAATGTGGTTCCTTGGCGGATTCGGATTTGTAGACGGAAGCTTTGGCATGGTAGAAGACAGCGCAGACAGTCTTATGGCAATGATTGGTGGCGTGATCGCACCGCTCTTTGCACCACTTGGATTTGGCGAGTGGCAGCCGGTAGCAGCTTCTATCTCTGGATTTACAGCAAAAGAAGCAATTGTTTCAACAATGGGTGTACTTGCAAATGTATCTGGTGATACAGAAGATGCAGTCAACGTAGCAGCTGGTGTTGCATCTTGGTTCCCAAGCTCAATTGCAGCATTTACATTCCTGATGTTCAACCTTCTTGATTCTCCTTGCCTTGCAGCAATTGCTACAATGGCACAGCAGATGCAGTCAAGAAAATGGTTCTGGTTCGCAATTCTCTTCCAGAACATCTTCGCTTACATCGTATGCCTCTGTGTATATCAGATCGGTTCATTCGTAACAGGCGGAGCATTCGGAGTTGGTACAGCAGTTGGATTCCTTTTCCTTATCGCAATCCTTTTCATGCTGTTCAGACCAGATCCGTATAAAAATCAGAAAGTTTATTCAAAACGTTCTGTAAACGCATAAGATTTATAAGAACTTTAAGGCGGAAGCCGGATGCAGAAGCCTGTGTCCGGCTTCCAGTGTAAAAGAAAGAACAGGTGAAGGTTTATGATCGCTAATATTGTGATACTCGCACTGATCGCAGCATATTGTATTTATCTGATTTACAAAGGTTATAAAAACCATAAAGAAGGAAAACCGGTCGGTTGCGCTGGATGCAGCGGTAACTGCGGTTCGTGTAGCGGATGTAGTGGAAAAACCGTACCAAAGAAGAAAGACTGAAAGGCGGAAGGCATATGGGAAGTTCAACAGGCTCTATGTTCTATGCATTCGGAGCATTCTTGATCATTTATCTTGTAGGAGTCAGCATATATCAGTTGGTTTTATGGATAAAGAAATGGCGTGAACGCCGGAAGGATGAGGAATAAGATGGTTGATGCAATTATTGTTCTGATCGTGATCGTACTTCTTATTTTTGCATTAAAAGGTACGCTTAAACATTTTAAAAGGGGAAAGCCCTTGCTGTGGTGGTGGATCTGGACTGATCAAGACAGAGATTGAAGAAAAGGTTCTGGAGCATCCGGCAATCGGTAAAAAGACGGTGATGGTTTCCGGTATGCACTGTGATCATTGCGTGAAAAGTGTAACGGAAGCGATCGACAAAATCGAAGGTGCATCTGCAAAGGTGAATCTCAAAAAAGAAGAAGCAGTTGTAAGCTATGACAGAGAAATCGATGATGATGATCTGAAAAAAGCTGTCGAGGAAGCAGGATTTAAGGTAGTTGATATCAGAGCCTAACAGGCGACAGCATGGAAAGGGGCTATCATGGACGCGAAAGAAAGAATAATCGAGCAGCTGAAAAGGAGTGGCTGTAGGGTTACGAAGCAGCGGCTCATGCTGATCGATGTTATTTTGGAAGGAAAATGTAATTGCTGCAAGGAAATTTATTATCAGGCGTCTCTGAAGGATCCGAGTATCGGACCGGCGACGGTATACCGTATGGTCAATACGCTGGAACAGATCGGAGCGATCAGCCGCAAGAATATGTATCGTATTTCGGATGATGGCAATAAGATGGAATGCATGGTCGAACTGGAGGATGGAACGGTTCTTGATCTTCCGGAAGATAAATGGACAGCAGTAATTAAATCTGGTCTGGATGCCTGTGGATTTTCGGGTGGACAGAATGTGAGAAACATCACACTCAAAGAAGCATAACATTGTAAAAAAAACGTTCTGAAACGGAACGGTTCGGATATGGAGGCAGGTACCGTGGTTGTATCTGTCTCTTTAAGATACCGGGAAGTGAGTTTCTTCTATATAAATATGGATATAGATAACTGTGGAAAGTTGTGTAAAAATTGAGGTGAAAATAGCAAATCTGTGTCAGATATAGTGAAAAAAAGTTCGACAAAACTGATTTTGCGCAAAAAATGAGAAAATTTATCAGAAGCGAAAAAAGACTGGAAATTTACAGATTCGTGTCATATAATAGGCGTTAATGAAAAAACAGGAGGTACATAGATATGTTTGATATTACTAAAGTAAATTGGAAAAAGGTTGGAATTTTTGCATCAGGAGTTCTTTTTGGAACAGCTGGAATCAAAGCGCTTTCAAGCAAGGATGCTAAGAACGTGTACACAAATTGTACAGCAGCAGTTCTTCGCGCAAAAGACTGTGTTATGAAAACAGCTACAAATATCCAGGAAAATGCAGAGGATATTTACGCTGAAGCTAAGAACATCAACGAAGAAAGAGCTGCTGAAATGGAAGAATTTTCTGATGCAGATACAGCAGCAGAGGCTGAAGAAGCTGAAAATACAGAGTTCAACGAAGTAACAGAGTAAGAGGCGCACTGAACGTGAAGTTTATAATTAAACATGAGATGAAAGGCCGGATGAGAGTCCGGCTTTCTCAAAAAAGAATGACATATGAACAGGCTGATATATTACAGTATTATCTGCTCTGTAATGAATCGGTCAAATTAGCAAAGGTATATGACAGAACCTGTGATGCAGTCATTAATTATACCGGCGACAGAGAAGAGGTAATTCGTCTTCTGCAGGAATTTCGCTATCAGACAGTGGAAGTTCCGGCAGATGTACTTGCAACTTCAGGTCGTGAAGTGAATGCACAGTATCAGGAAAAGCTGTTCAATAAAGTAGTATTTCATTATGCAAGAAAATGGTTCCTTCCGTATCCACTGAATGCATGCTATACATCGGTCATGTCACTGAAGTATATCTGGAAGGGAATCAAGTGTCTGTGGGCACGTAAAGTTGAGGTCCCGGTGCTGGATGCGACTGCAATCGGTGTATCCGTTGCACGTGGGGATTTCAGTACAGCCGGATCCGTCATGTTCCTGCTTGGAATCGGTGAGATTCTGGAAGAGTGGACACATAAGAAATCCGTAGATGACCTGGCAAGGACCATGTCTCTGAACGTAAGTAAGGTATGGCTGAAGACAGAAGATCAGGAAGTTCTGGTTCCTGCATCCAAGATAAAAGCAGGAGACCGGATTGTGATTCGTATGGGAACTGTGATTCCGTTTGACGGCGATATCGTGGATGGTGAAGCGATGATCAATCAGGCATCTCTTACCGGAGAGTCAGTGTCTGTCCGCAAGACGGTTGGAAGCTATGCATATGCAGGAACCGTGGTCGAAGAAGGTGAGATCACAGTTGAAGTTAAACAGGTAAGTGGAAACAGCCGCTTCGATAAGATCGTTACGATGATTGAAGAATCTGAGAAGTTAAAATCAGGAGTAGAAAGCAAGGCAGAGCATCTTGCTGACAAGCTTGTACCGTATTCGCTTGGGGGAACAGCCATTACCTATCTGCTGACAAGGAATGTCACGAAGGCTCTTTCTATCCTGATGGTAGATTTTTCGTGCGCGCTTAAGCTTTCAATGCCGATTTCAGTGCTGTCTGCAATCCGTGAAGCAAATCTTTACAATATTACCGTAAAGGGCGGAAAGTATCTGGAAGCTGTGGCAGAGGCAGATACGATCGTATTTGACAAGACTGGTACACTTACAAAAGCAACACCTACCGTGGTGGATGTGGTTCCCTTTGATGGAAGAACACCGGATGAACTGCTCCGTATTGCAGCGTGTCTGGAAGAACATTTTCCACATTCTATGGCAAAAGCAGTAGTAAATGCAGCAAAAGAGAAAAATCTGGATCATGAGGAAATGCATTCCAAGGTAGAGTATGTGGTTGCACATGGAATTTCTACAACGATTGATGATAAAAATGTAATTATCGGAAGCTCTCATTTTGTATTTGAAGATGAAAATGTACAATTCCGGAAGGAAAACAGGAGTTATTTGACAAGTCTTCCGGAAGAATATTCACATCTGTATCTTGCAATCGAGAATCAGCTTGCAGGAGTGATCTGTATTGAAGATCCATTGAGAGAAGAGGCGAAGACAGTAGTTGCCGAGCTCAAGAAAACAGGATTTGGAAAGATTGTTATGATGACAGGTGACAGCGACCGTACAGCTTCGGCGATCGCAAAGCGTGTCGGTGTGGATGAATATTATTCAGAAGTACTGCCGGAAGATAAGGCTGCATTTGTAGAAAAAGAAAAAGCAGCCGGAAGAAAAGTTATTATGATCGGCGATGGTATCAATGATTCTCCGGCGCTTTCTGCGGCAGATGTGGGAATTGCGATCAGCAATGGCGCAGAGATTGCGCGTGAGATTGCAGATATTACGGTAGGCGCAGATGATCTTGGACAGATCGTGACCTTAAGACGTCTCAGCAATAAGCTGATGAAGAGAATTCAAAGTAATTACCGCTTTATCGTTGGATTCAATTCCGGTCTGATCGTACTTGGAGTAACCGGTGTGATCCAGCGACGACATCAGCACTTTTACACAATACTTCAACTCTGGCAATTGGGCTGAAGAGTATGAAGAATCTTCTGTAAGGCAGAACAATTTAATGATAGCTCTAAACGTGGGGGGGGTGATTCTCTGAATCATGCCCCATTGCTGGATTATAAGAGGCAAAATAGCGTTACTGTTCACTCCCGTGTCAATCACTACGCTGATTGGCACGGAGGATGCACGTTTTATCTTGAATGGCATCTCGCCCATCACCAAAGGCGATTTAAAATGGCGAGATGCGTTGCTGGTCACAGGTACTGTGAACAGTAACAAAATAGCAGATAGTATCCAAAAGGATAAGATTGACAAATGAAGGGATAATCCATACAATGATAAATAGATTGATAAAAGGGAGGAATAAAAAAGCGTGAAAATTGATCTGTTTTCAATAGGAAAGTTTACGATACATGGATATGGACTGATGATTGCAATCGGTATCCTTTGCTGTGTGGCAATGGCTTCTTATCGGGCAAAAAAGAATGGCCTGGATCAGGAAGCAATTGTGGATATTGGAATTTACGGTGTAATCGGCGGTTTTTTAGGTGCAAAAATTCTATATGTGATCGTGGAGTTTAAGACGTTTATCAAGGATCCGAAGACGGTACTCGGTTCAGAAGGGTTTGTCGTATATGGTGGAATTATTGCCGGTTTTCTGACAGCGATTGTATATTGCAGAATCAAGAAGCTTTATTTTCTGGAATATTTTGATCTCGCTGTGGCAAGTATTTCGATGGCACAGGGATTTGGAAGAATCGGATGTTTTCTTGCAGGATGCTGCTATGGAAGGGAGACAACCTCCAGATTTGGTGTGGTTTTTCCGGAAGGTGGGCTTGCTCCGGCAGGTATAAAACTGATCCCGACACAGCTTATTTCGTCGGCGGGCGATTTCCTGATCATGATCGTGTTACTTCTATATTATAGAAAGAATAGAAAAGACGGTACACCGGGAAACGTAGGTTTTTTGTATATGCTGCTGTATGGTGTGGGAAGATTTCTTGTTGAGTTTTTGAGAAATGATAACAGAGGAGGAGCTTGGATGTTCTCAACCTCCCAGTGGATCTCCATGGTGATCGTAGCAGGTGGAATTGTATTGTATCTGGTAAATAAAAAAAGGCATAAAAGGTAAGGAAGCAGAAGATGGAGCCAGGTTCGTCCAGTGGACGAATGCCCTGCGCCGACCGTAGCGGAGCGAAGACCTGAACCATGGGTTCAGGTTACGCTTCGGTACTATAAAAAGAAACCTCTGATAAAATCAGAGGTTCCTTTTTATAATGCGGAAGATGGGACTTGAACCCACACAAGCGCAATGCTTAACAAGATCCTTAGTCTTGCTCGTCTGCCAGTTCCGACACTTCCGCCACAACAATATTAATTAATCGATTCGTACGTAAATCGAATAAATCCGGAATGCG
>ENA-OQAZ01001583-OQAZ01001583.1-human-gut-metagenome-genome-assembly--contig:-NODE-1583-length-10571-cov-3.155879_pt1 | contig 10571 bp, 14 predicted proteins | sample MGYA00242737_ERZ504531 | MGnify/ENA primary metagenome ERZ504531 (study PRJEB26092, sample SAMD00036244) | human gut metagenome | host: Homo sapiens | study: EMG produced TPA metagenomics assembly of...
GAGCTTCATTTTCTGTTCAATCAATGCCCGTTCTTCCTCTGTTACATAGAATTTGATTTGTACTTTTCTTTTGCGTCCGTTCATGCAATCGTTCCTTTCCATTCCGAGGGTTTGGGACACTTCCCAACAAGCAATTTTTAACCGACGCACCGCAGGGCGGGAGGGCGAAAATACGGAAAAGGGTACTCTTTTCCTATGCTTGCTAAGAAACTTTCTCCCTTTATCCCTACTACATGGAAAATTTGATTTTGCCAAAGCAGGACAAAAGAAAAACGTCGCAAACTGCGACGTTTCAAACTGCTTTCTCTATGAAGAAACGAGGGAACTTTATTCCCCCGTTGTTTCGTTGTTGGCTTCCTCAATCCCTTTTGCGGTAGCAGACAGGATTTTCAAATCCTTTTCGCTCATGCCGTCGAGCATGGTATCAAGCTGACGGCGGCGGGTGGACTTTTCCTGTTCCCGTTCCGGGAAAAAGAACTGGTCTACCGATACGTCAAGCAAGGTTACAAGCTCATACAAAATCTGCAAACTTGGGTGCTGTCCGCTGTTCTCAATGGACGCGATATATCGCGGCGCAATGTTCAGCTTATCCGCTAACTGATTGCGGGAAATCCCCTTTGCTTTTCTTGCCGCTTTTATAGCCTGTCCGAAAGCCTTAAAATCAAACTTTTCTTTGTTCTGCTTCATAATCATTTCACCCAACTACATTGTATATTTCATCTCTCTTTCGAGATATGATTACACACATCATAGTATGGATAGAAATAGAGCATATCATACACTTGCTATTATTCGGTTATCCGATTATAATTATATTGATAAAGTTTGAGGAAAGGGCGGTTGAACTATGGAATATATGTCTTGTCCAGAAGCAGCGGAAAAATGGGGCATTTCTGAACGGCGAGTACAGATACTTTGTAAACAGAACAGAATACCGGGAGTTTCAAAAATCGGTTATATGTGGTTGATACCCAAAGCGGCAGAGAAGCCTACTGATGGACGTAGGAAAGGGAATAAAAAATAGATAATTCCTTACGTAAAACCTTACATCAAATGTAAGTGTTACATTGAGTTATTACGCAGTAAAATTATAACTGGTAAACAATCAACAATCCACAAGGCGAGGTGTAAAAATGAATTATACAGAAAAACTCTTGGAAGTGTGCGACTTGCATAAAGTTTACACAAAAGATGGTGTCCCCACAAAGGCTCTAAATGGGATTTCATTTAATGTTCTCAATGGTGAATATTTGGGTATTATGGGTGCAAGTGGTTCCGGTAAAACTACATTATTAAATTGTATTGCGACGGTAATTAAACCAACTTCAGGTCAAATTTTACTTTCAGGTGCCAATATAAGCTCTTTTGATGGCACGAAGTTGGCTGAATATCGTGGCAACAAGATTGGTTATCTATTTCAAGATTTTGCTTTACTTGATAATCTAACTGGTAAAGAAAATATTATATTGCCTTTATCAATTCATAATATTGACATTGTTACAGCGGAAAAAAAGCTAAAAGATATAGCAGATTTTCTTGGAATTACAGACGTTCTTTCTAAATTTCCGTCACAAATGTCGGGCGGTCAAAAACAACGCGTAGCTGCTGCACGTAGTTTGATTTCTGACCCCGATATTATTTTGGCTGATGAACCTACAGGTGCATTAGATACAAAATCAGCACGTTTACTCATGGAGAAGTTACAGGAAATCAATCTTAGGCGTGGACGCACAATCCTAATGGTCACGCATGACCCTAACGCCGCGAGTTTCTGTTCTCGTATTTTGTTCATTCAAGACGGTGTTATTTTCCATGAGTTACGTCGTAAAATTCCAAATGAAACACAGGAAGATTTTTATGCACGTATTTTACAAGTGATGGCTCAAATGGGGGGAGGAAGTGCAAATGTTCTTTAATCTCACATGGCGAAACGCCAAACGGAGCCGTAGCGAAAACCTAATTTATTTTCTGACAATGATAACAGCCGTAGCAATGTTTTATATAGTGCTTTCTCTTGGACAACAGGACGTAATACGTTTTTTAAGTGAAATTGAGAGCGACGCAGTAGAACGGTTGCTTACTAATCTTTTACCGACGGTTTATCTTTGTGCTTTATTATTTGTGTTCTTTCTCGTAGTATTTGCAAACAAATATCAACTTGAATGTCGTAGTCGAGAACTGGGGCTTTATTTGATGTTTGGAATGACAAAGATTAAATTATTTATTCAAATAATGACAGAGGGGCTAATCACGTCGTTTTTAGCTCTTTTAGGAGGGCTTGTATGCGGTGGCTTTTTATCCGAAGCTATAAGTCTTACAACCGCGCGTTTAGTAGGGCATGGTATCATTACACACCAATTAAGTTTTTCTGTAAGTGCCGCTATTTTCACATCGTTAGGCTTCTTGATTATTCAGTTTGTAGCATTGTTTGTTCTATGCGGAAAGCTGTTCCGTAAAGAGCTACATCAACTTGTTTATGGAGAGATGGCGAAAAAGCAACGCACAGGGAATCCATATGTAAGTTTCGTATCGTTTGCTATAGGCACCGTAATTTTGCTTGTCGCGTACTGGATTGTTGTAGAGCATTTTATGGCTGCGAGTGGGGCAATGCTGCTTATTGCCGTTTTACTTGGAATTATCGGAACAATTCTATTTATTCGAGGACTTGCAAGAATTTTGAGTATATGGGCAGCTTCTATAAAACACAAAGCCACAAGAAGGACTTTATGTATTTACTTTACGGCAGTTGCATGAAAATGTCGTTAATAAATATATTTCAATCAGCGTAGCGTCCATTCTGATGATGCTTACTATTATGTTAATTACCGACGGCTCAGTGCGCATAATGTCATATGGAAGTGAATTGACACGAGGTACTTCTGTTTATGACTTTACTGTAATGGGCAACGACCAAATTGTTGAGAAGTATCTTTCCAACGAACAAATTCGTCCTTATGTATCAAATCTGAACCGTATGGAAATAGGAAATATAAAATCCACTGCTTCGGATGGGATAAGTTCTCCTGTTGATTGGTCGAAATTTAGGAAACAAATCGTGCAGCATTTACCTCAAGATGTAGTAGACCCTGCCACACAAGAAGATGGTATGTATAGTTTTGGCTCCGACCAACCTGCTGCCTTAAACCTTTTAGGTCTTATTGATACTGGTAGTTCTTCTCCTTATTTGCTTCCTGTATCTTCCTATAATCGGTTATTGGATGCCGCGGGAGAAGAACAGATTAGCCTTGGGAACAATGAAGTTGTCTATTATCTCAACCCAGATTTTTTAGGTAATGCTCAAGATGAAACGGTTACACTGTTAAATCAAATTGCAGCAGACGCACAGGCGAATAATGAAGCGTCGCTTTCTATCAACGAAAGACCATTTTATCTTGTTCCCTCCGTACCGATGAAAGGGTTGACCGCAGATGAAAATATCAAGATTATAACTGCATTGATTGTTTCAGATGAGATATATTCAGAATTTGTAAATTCAGACACTTGTATGGTTTATTGGAACTTTTGTATTCCTAATGAACTTGTTGAAACAAAAGGTTTAATGTTACCGATTATGGAAGCTCGTGATTTGTTAAAACCATCTGGTCTATATTACGAAAGCTATCTTAATAATTTTGGGCGACAATTATTTTATGTTATTTCCGGAAGTTATACAACACTATACATGGGATTTATGTTTTTGATTATTGCGTGTGCATTACTTGCCCTGCAATTCTTGACGCAAATGCAAACTACAAAATCAAGGTATCTAACACTCTCTATTTTAGGAGCACGACGTGAACAAATTAAGCGTTCTATCAACCAACAAGTATTATGGTATTTCCTGCTTCCTCTTATATTAGCGTGTATCAGCGGAGCAGTAGGGATATATGCCATGCAGCTATATTTATATTCAGGAGCGGCACACCTTGAACAGTCCTATCCTCTTTTAATTGCTATGGCTGTTATTGTTGTTCTTGTTATGGTAATTTACGGTGTGGCTGTTGCTCGAACAGCTAATCGTGAAATAGGAAAGCTCAATTACAAGCCCAATTCTTAACAGGCTTATAAATATTATGGGAAAGGAGGCGGACATATTGGCAAAGATAGTTGTGTTGAAGATGATGTTTATATGCGAGAAGAACTGTTGAACTTATTAGAAAAATCGGGATATGATACGATTGGATTATCGGATTTTGAAAACGCAGTATCAGAAATAGCAGCATATTTTCCCGACTTAATTTTGCTTGACATCAATCTTCCCTTTCGTTCGGGTTTTGAAATATGTAAAGAGTTGAAAGCTAAACAGATTGGTACGGTACTCGTATTGACTGCAAGAGATAAATTGCAGGACGAACTGCACGCATTAGACTTGGGGCTGATGACTATTTAACAAAACCTTGTAATATGTCACGTTTACTTGCCCGAATTAAAAATCTTCTTCGACGTAAAGAAGAACAGGTACAGCAAGGGTTACTTGATGGAGGTGGTTTTTTACTTGACCCGAATACCTTTACAATTTATGTAGGGAATAGCTCTTACCTTATGCCACCGAACGAAGGAAAAATATTACTTGCTCTCTTGAAAAATAGCCCTAAGATTGTTTCTAAAAAAGAATTATGCATTAGACTATGGGGAACAGAAGAATTTATAGACGAAAATGCATTACAAGTAAATTTTACTCGGCTGCGAAAAACGCTTCGGGAGTTTGGGCTTGAAGAACGTATAGAAACGGTGCGAGGGCAAGGATACCGTTTGAAAGAGCAGGTGGACATATGAATAAATGGAAAAATCTTTTAATTGCTATTTCTTCTAATCGAATTTGGTTTATAACATTTATGTGTTTGGATTTGTTCTTTATATTCCTTGCTTGGTTGGCTTACCCGGAATATTTCACAAGCTATGTTGCCTTGATAATTTTTGTTTCATTGGCTGCACTTACTATACCGATTACTATATCAATCAAAAAAAAGTAACAAAGCTGATGTTGTTTTTCATAGTTTTTTATTGGAACCAGATGATACTAATGAATACTTACTATGTGAAATTGTACCCGCGTTATTACGTCCCTATGTTCGTGAATTGGGACAGCATTTGAGAACACAGCAGGAATATGTGAACGAACAGAAAATAAAGATTTCGGACTATGAACAATATATTGAAAATTGGGCGCATGAAATTAAAAAGCACTATCGCTTATGACATTGTTATTGGATAATCGAAAAAACGAAATGTCCCCTTTAGTGCATACTCGTATGCTTTACGTGCGTGACCATGCGCGGCAAGATGTTGAACAAATCCTTTATTTTTCTCGGCTTGGTGCTGTCCATAAAGATTATTATTTTGAACCACTATCTATTCTTAGGACTTGTCGAGAAGCAGTTGAGGATAATGTAACTCTGCTTGAAGAAGCCGGATTTTCTATTGAGTTTTGGGGAATGAATATCAAATTATATCCGACAAAAAAGGGCTAATGTTTATTTTAGGACAGATTATTAGTAATAGTGTAAAATATGCTGAAAAAAAATCTTCTCCCTTTCTTCAATTCTCAATCAATGAAGCTTCACAAAGTGAAGAAATCATCTTATCTATTAACGATAATGGAATGAGCATACCCATATCGGATTTGCCATTTGTTTTTGATAAAGGTTTTACCGGCGATACAGGAAGTTATTTAAGCCGTTCTACAGGCATGGGGTTATACCTTGTTCAAAAAATGGCTAATGACCTAACTATAAAAGTGGAAATACAGACTAATTCTTATGGTGGAACAACCGTAACCTTGACGTTTCCAAAAGTGGAACGTCCTTTCTTTCGGGAGGTGTAGAAATGCAACAACAGAGTAACGTAACAAACGGACAAAAGCAAAATTCTATTTTGGTATTGTTACTGAACTGGATAATTATTTTAGGAGTGTACCTTTTAATTCGTATTGTATTTATTGTTTTAGGCTTTCATTTATATACACCCCTTTTAGGCGGTTTACTTGCTATTATACCGTATCTTTTAGGAACAATATATTTATGGAAATCCTGTAATCAATACAAAATTTGGTTTTATGTATTGGCTATTCTTCTACCATCTATCGTTGAAAAAATCACATTATATTTGTTTGGCTCGTTTTTATATAATTTAAGTCCGACAAACATTGTTGAAGTTATGGAAACTATTGGTAACAATATGCCATATGTTAACTTCATTAAAAGTCAATCTGCACAATATTTAATCAATATTTCATTTTTTAATTGGACGTACATTATATGTAGTATTGTATTTTCTCTTGCTTGTGTTTTGTTTTTGGTAAGGCGAAAAAAGTGACTGAATAACCACAGAGAATAAATTTAGATATTGCAAATATTATAACAAATGGATATAAAATAGACTAAATCTGCCGCGCGACGGCAAAAGAAAAAAAGCCGTCGTAAAGCAGACATATTTTCACGCGTCTTTGAAACGGTGGCTTATGGAAAAGCCGCCGTTTCTTTTTGCTTAAAGCACTTTGACACTCTCTATCCCATGCAATCAGCAGGGGCGGTATATTGGGAGGTTGTCATTGTGAAAAAAGGAAAGAATGAATACATACAGATAAGGAATACCTTATCAAAAAAAGCCCGCCCTCCTACAAGGGGTTATTGCGGCTATATATATGAATTGTCAAATCATCTGAATACTTCTTTTAATTCCTCTGCGCCTGTCCGAGTTTTTTCGGGCGGGCGTATTTTGCGTTTACAGAAGATTTTTTCAAAAACTTTGTCCTCTTTTTGGCAAAGCAAAAAGTCGCCTGTATTATCCCGCGAAAAGGGGAGGTACTACCGCCTTTCGGCAGAAAGGAGGTGAACACCATGACACCTAATCGCAGGGAATTTGAAAAGCAATGTGCGTTTCAAAAGTTCTGTAAATCAGTGCTGCACAACGAAGCGTGCAACGCCCATGAAGAAATTCGTCGGCGCAGAGTTCGGGAGGTTACTTTTTCCAACCTTGCCTTGCATGAGGAACGGCAACTTTATACCGTCGATAAGTATTTTCAAGACGAAGAAGCAGAGCCGTCTTATCAAATGGCAGGAAAAGAAATAACCCCAAAACTGCTACTTGAAGCTATCCGGGCTTTGCCCGAAGAACGGCGCAAAATTATACTGCTGTATTACTTTGAGGGATTGACTGATATAGAAATCGGAAAGCAACTCAATATCTCAAGAAGTACGGTACAGTATCGCCGGACAAGCTCCTTTGAGCAGTTAAAAAAATATTTGGAGGAAAACGCTGATGAATGGATTGAATGGTAAACCGACCGAGTACCCGGAAAATGCCCTTGTTCCCTATCCCGTTATTTTGGCGGCGAGCAAAGGCGACCCGGACGCAATGAAGATTGTATTGCAGCATTTCAGCGGCTATATAGCAAGTCTTTCCATGCGGAAGCTCTATGATGAGCGAGGAAATGTTTATTTTGGAGTAGACGAAGAAATACGCGAAAGGCTGCAAGCAAAACTGATGAGGCAATCCTCACATTTAGGGCTGAATAAACCAACGCGGTATTGGAACGCTTCTCCCTTTTCCGTTCCATATCGCAGAACAGCTCTCTGCTCTTTGACAAAGAAAGCGGCGCAATAGAACGGCGACGCAGTATAAGGCAAATCGGATACGTTCCTTTTGTGCCGAGCCATGCGGTGGGTACGCCATGACCTTTTTCTTAACCGAAAAGCGAGCGAGAAATACCACACCGTAAAGCAGGGATAGCACCCTGCGGGCGATAACGCACAGAATATATAATGATACTTCCTTACAGCCATAGTCCGAGCGTTAGAAGCGTCGCAGGCAATGGGTAGGGCTTCGGCAGACCGCCGGAGGGGTGCAAGTCCCATGAGGTTACGCTAATAGCCGTCCGATTAAAGCCTATGTTACACATTAACTTTTGACCCATTAAGAAAGGGGGACGACAAATTGAACAATAACGACGTGCCGATTTGGGAAAAGTACACTCTTACCATAGAAGAAGCGGCAAAATATTTCCGTATCGGAGAAAGCAAGCTGCGGAAACTGGCAGAAGAAAATCCCGTCCCGGACTGGGTAATGATGAACGGAAACCGTATTCAGATTAAGCGGAAGCAGTTTGAAAAAATGATTGATACGGTGGACGCAATCTGATAGTGAAATCGAGCCTTGAATGTGGTACAATGTAGTCAAGCATATCAAGGCTCTTTCCATTATGGAAAGGAGCATAACGATGTCGGAAAAAAGACGGGATAATAAAAATCGTATTCTCCGCACCGGAGAGAGCCAGAGAAAAGACGGGAGATATGCCTACAAATATATAGATACCTTTGGAAAACCGCAGTTTGTGTATTCTTGGAAGTTAGTACCTACGGACAAAACCCCGGCAGGAAAACGCGACGATATAGCGTTGAGGGAAAAAGAGAAAGAAATCCAAAAAGACCTTGACGACGGTATCGACCATATCGGAAAGAAAATGACTGTCTGCCAACTCTACGCAAAGCAGATACGCCACCGGGCAAATGTGCGGCATGGTACAAAGCAGGGGCGAAAACAGCTCATGCGGATTTTGCAGGAGGATAAACTTGGAGCCTGCCGGATTGAAAATGTGAAGCTCTCCGACGCAAAGGAATGGGCGTTACGCATGAAAGAAAAAGGTTACGGCTTCAAAACTATCAACAACCACAAGCGTTCCTTAAAGGCTGCCTTTTACACAGCCATACAGGACGATTGTATTCGTAAAAATCCGTTTGACTTCCAGTTGAACACAGTCCTTGAAGATGATACAGAACCAAAGGAACCTCTATCCCCTACGCAGGAAGCGGCTTTCTTGTCCTTTGTGCAGCATGATAAAGTCTATCAGAAATACTACGACGAGATTATCATACTGTTAGGGACAGGGCTTCGCATTTCGGAACTCTGCGGATTGACGGAAGCTGACATTGACTTAGACAAACAGCTTATCCATGTAGACCACCAACTTTTGAAGATTGCAGACGTGGGCTACTATGTGGAAACACCTAAGACGAAAAGCGGCAACCGGGTTATTCCTATGAGTGAAAAAGTGTTGGAAGCATTTCAGCGGGTGCTGAACAAACGGAAATATGCACAGCCTGTTATTTTGGAGGGCTACACAAAGTTTCTGTCCTTAACCGGAACGGCTTGCCAAAAGTGGCGGTCAACTATGAAAGTATGTTCCGGGGGCTTGTAAGGAAATACAACAAAACGCAAAAGGTAGCATTGCCAAAGGTAATGACACCGCACACCTTACGCCACACATTCTGCACCACGTTAGCAAATGCGGGAATGAACCCTAAAGCATTGCAGTACATCATGGGACATTCCAACATCAATATGACGCTGAACTATTACGCGCATACGACTTCCGAAACGTCGATAACAGAAATGAAGCGGTTGATTGCATAAGTAGTAAACGGAGAATTTACTACTCCACATACTACTTTTGAACACAAAAACATACGGGGATATAAAAAGATTTGAGAGTATCTTCCACAATGAAAAATGCCGGAAAAGCCTGTAACAATAGGCTATACCGGCATATAAGAACTTTTGAAAAGATAATCAAAAATTACTTTGTGATTTATTAGATACTTTTAACTTTATGTGTACCACTTGCATATGTATATTTTATTCTTGTTACGAGACTGCTGGATAAAATCCCGGAGAGGCATATCGGATTAACGTTGGTGATTGTGTTTCTTCCACTGCTTTTTTACTGGGGACTTGTGGCAGCTGTGGGAATCATAAATATTGGACAGTCATTTAAGATATACAAAACGGGAAATCCGATTGAATGCGTGAACCGTATGCTGATCCATAAATATGGCTGGTTGTCTTTTTCTGTGTGAATTTTCTGGTTCTGTTCATTTATTATTTTTTCGTAAGTATGGCAGTGCTGGTAGGAAGCAGGGGAGCCGCGATAATCTTTGCTCCGGTATTGCTGCCGTGGCTGATTGCAGCAGTCGTTTTTTCGGCTGTTGCGACATGGCTTGCTATTTTACCGGGAAGCTTTTATGGAATCCAGGTAATCCGTATGACCTACAAAAGTGGGAAAATAGGATTTGCCGAGGCAGTTGTACATACGGTATTCCAGTTTTTCTTTCTGTTTGATGTATTGGATGCAATGTATCTTGCAACGGGAAAATGGGGAAGAGGAAAAAAGAGTTCTGTAATTATTGGGTGTGTGTATCTGTTTGCGGTTTTTGCAACCGTATATCTGATAATTAAAATGCAATCGATGTTTTAAAATGTAAGCAGTTGTATCAAAGTGTTGGTATGGCTGCTTTTTGTAAATGTGAAATGAAAAAAGAAATGGAAAGGCAAATGGAAGGGGATGTTCAGCCGCGCCATTCGCAAAAGCATGTTGAATTGATGTCAGAATATTCTGAATTGCGCAAAATATAAAAACAACATTGACAATTCCGGAAAGGCGTGGTAAGATAACATTCGTTCGCTGGTCGAGACAGAGACTAAGGAGTGGCATGCAGAGGCGGAGCGGATGGAAAATAAAAAGTTTTGCATAAAAATTCGAGCATGAGTATGGAAATATTCAGACGAAAACTTTG
>ENA-OQAZ01001584-OQAZ01001584.1-human-gut-metagenome-genome-assembly--contig:-NODE-1584-length-10568-cov-4.061201_pt1 | contig 10568 bp, 13 predicted proteins | sample MGYA00242737_ERZ504531 | MGnify/ENA primary metagenome ERZ504531 (study PRJEB26092, sample SAMD00036244) | human gut metagenome | host: Homo sapiens | study: EMG produced TPA metagenomics assembly of...
CGTCGAATTATCGATGTAAATAATTGCTTCACAATATGGCTGAATTTCGCAAAAATTTTCATGAAGATATTGACAAGTGGCTGGTGTTAGTTTATACTAACTTATAGTTAGAGGGAGTTAACAATACCCAAAGCATTACAAATGCCCGATTATCAGGTAAGGGATAAATACTTTCCAATCCCCATATTAATATATCTAAAAGAACAAAAGGAGGATAATACATGAGTATTGTAATCGTAGGCGGACATGACAGAATGGTAGGACAGTATAAAAAAATCTGCAAATCTTATAAATGCAAATGTAAAGTATTTACACAGATGGAAGCCGACTTCGGAAAAAAGATAGGATGTCCGGATCTTTTGGTACTTTTTACAAATACTGTATCCCATAAGATGGTAAAATGCGCACTGGACGAGGTTGGCGCTTCTACAGATATTGTGCGCTGCCATACCAGCAGCGGAAATGCACTCAACGGTATTCTCGAAGCACGTTGCTGATAAATACTTTTTTGTATATATTGCATAATATAGTGATGAATTAATGAGAAAAATTATTGATGTTTTAAACTGAAAAACTTTATCATTAAGAATTTCATTAAAGTTATTGACATCTAACCAAAATTAGAATACACTAACCACATGATAAAGATAATGTTTATCACTTATAAATGCAAAGGAAGGGATGAAGAAATGCCGTTATCAATGGTAAATGCCGGTGAACCTTTTACAATCAAAAGAATCGGAGGCAAAGAAGAAGTGAAGAGACATCTTGAGGAGCTCGGCTTCGTAGTAGGAGGAGTTGTCACAGTTGTTTCTGAGATTAACGGAAGCCTGATCGTTAATGTTAAAGAATCCAGGGTTGCCATTGGAAAAGATATGGCAAGCAAGATTATGGTCTGAACCATAATTTCTTCCTGAAAGAAAAATAAAATTCCAGAGCGTATAGATTGTGGAAATGATTTTTCAGACACGCTCCGGGGAAAGAAGGGAAAGAAACTTGAAGACATTAAAAGAAGTTCATGTTGGAGAGACCGTTAAAGTCCAGAAACTTACCGGTGAAGGTCCGGTCAAGAGAAGAATCATGGATATGGGAATCACTAAAGGCGTGGAAATTTATGTAAGAAAAGTTGCACCTCTGGGAGATCCTGTAGAAGTAACTGTAAGAGGATATGAATTATCCTTACGTAAAGCAGATGCTGAAATGATTGTCGTGGGATAATTTTTTTGACATCATGTTAGGTCTTTCTAACAATTAGCCTTGTCTAATAGTTAACGAAAGTTAAGTATTAGTGATGACTAATAACTGTTGAGAATGATAAATGATATCAGCAGCAGAAAGATTGGGTAAAGAGATCAAAATAAAAAGATCAAGAAATCAGAGGAGAGAGATTATGTCAGTAAAAATTGCACTCGCAGGTAATCCGAACTGCGGTAAAACGACATTATTCAATGCACTGACCGGCTCAAATCAGTTTGTAGGTAATTGGCCAGGTGTAACTGTCGAGAAAAAAGAGGGTAAGCTGAAGGGACACAAGGATGTGATCCTCACTGACTTACCTGGTATTTATTCTTTATCACCATATACACTTGAAGAGGTAGTTGCAAGAAATTACATTCTTCAGGAAAAACCGGATGCGATCATCAATATCGTTGATGGTACCAATATTGAACGTAACCTGTATCTTACAACACAGATTCTGGAACTTGGGATTCCGGTCATCATGCAGTCAACATGATGGATATCGTTGAGAAAAACGGTGATACAATACATATTGATAAACTGAAAAAGAAACTCGGCTGTGAAGTTGTTACTATTTCTGCTCTGAAGGGAACTGGAATCACAGAAGCTGCAAACAAGGCAGTTTCCATTGCCCAGAGCCACCGGAAAGTAACACCTGTCCATGAATTCTGCGATAAAGCAGAAGAGATCATCGGAGCAGTTGAGAATAAACTGACCGGTGTGGTACCGGAAGAACAGAAGAGATTCTTCGCGATCAAGCTTCTTGAAAGAGATGACAAGATCATTGAGCAGATGAATACATCCGTAAATGTATCTGCCGAGATCAAAGAAATGGAAAATGAGTTTGACGACGATACAGAAAGTATTATCACAAATGAGAGATATGTTTATATTTCTTCTATCATTGGTCAGTGTGTGACTAAGGCAAGAAAAGATAAGCTTTCCACATCTGATAAGATCGACCGTATTGTTACCAACAGATGGCTGGCACTGCCGATCTTTGCAGTTGTAATGTTTATCGTATATTATGTATCTGTAACTACAGTTGGTGCTTTCGTAACTGACTGGACAAACGATGTTCTGTTTGGTGAGATCATTCCTCCGGCAATTGAATCAGGCTGAATGCGATTGGCTGTGCAGCATGGTTACAGGGACTGATCCTTGACGGTATTGTAGCCGGTGTGGGAGCTGTTCTCGGTTTCGTACCTCAGATGCTTGTACTGTTTGCATTCCTTGCATTCCTTGAGTCCTGTGGTTACATGGCTCGTGTAGCATTCATCATGGACAGAATTTTCCGTAAATTCGGTCTTTCAGGTAAATCCTTCATTCCAATGCTTATCGGCAGTGGATGCGGTGTTCCAGGTGTTATGGCTTCCCGTACGATCGAGAATGACCGTGACAGAAAGATGACAATCATGACAACTACATTCGTTCCCTGCGGAGCTAAACTTCCGATCATTGCCATGATCGCAGGTGCATTCTTCGGAAACAGCGGATGGGTTGCAACAAGTTGTTACTTTGTCGGTATTGCAGCAATTATCTGCTCCGGTATCATCTTAAAGAAAACAAAAATGTTTGCCGGTGATCCGGCTCCGTTCGTTATGGAGCTTCCTGCATACCACTGGCCAACAGTCAGCAATATCTTAAGAAGTATGTGGGAAAGAGGCTGGTCCTTCATTAAGAAAGCCGGAACAATCATCCTTCTTTCAACAATCATTCTGTGGTTCTTAATGAGCTTCGGATGGGAAGGCGGAAGCTTCGGTATGGTTGAAGAACTTAACGAGAGTATCCTTTCTAAGATCGGTACAGCAATCGCATGGATCTTTGCACCTCTTGGCTGGACAAAAGCCGGCGAAGGATGGAAGATGGCAGTTGCAGCTGTTACAGGTCTGATCGCAAAAGAGAATGTAGTAGCTACATTTGGTATGCTTTATGGATTCGCAGAAGTTGCAGAAGACGGTGCTGAGATCTGGGGTAACCTGGCAGCAGCCATGACACCGATCGCAGCTTACGGCTTCCTGGTATTCAATCTTCTTTGTGCTCCTTGCTTCGCAGCAATGGGTGCAATCAAGAGAGAGATGAACAATACAAAATGGTTTTTATTTGCAATCGGATATCAGTGTGGACTTGCATATCTTGTGTCTCTGTGTATCTATCAGATCGGTACACTGGTTACAGGCGGCGGTTTCGGTATCTGGACAGTGGTTGCATTCGCAATTATCATCGGATTTTTATATCTGCTGTTCAGACCTTATAAGGAAAGCGGCAGCCTTAATGTAAAGGTAAAGGGTATGGCAAAAGCCAGATAAAACAGTAATAAGATCAGAGCCTGCGTCCCATCTGGTGGTGCGGGTTCTGATAAACAGAATTGCAACTGTTTCATATCTTTTGCATCGCGAAGCGTGTCGCTGCGAACGGAGTGAACAGTAACACTCAGTATCTTCACAGTTAGTGGACTGCTGATTATCAGATTGCAGTATAGTGATTATATGTGTATGATAATGATATAAAGCAGGAGGTGTCGTTTATGGGAACATTGATTGTAGGAGCGATTTTGATTTTAATTGTCGGACTGATCATAAAAGGAATCGTCAGAGACAAAAAAAGTGGCAAGTCATCATGTGGCGGAGACTGCAGCCACTGCAAAGGGTGCCATTGAGAATCAGGCATATTACTGAAACCTGATGCCAAACAGCAGCCATATGTCAGGAAACAGAAATTAACAAGCGGAAGGATGATGTGATTTTGGGAGCAGCAGCATTACAGAGACAGGAAAATTGTAAAGAGCCCAATTACCAGAGAACCCGAATGCAGAAAGATGTTGTAATCCAGGAATTAAAGAAGCGAGGATGCAGGATTACCAAACAGAGAAGAATGCTGTTGGAAGTCATTCTTGAAAATGAGTGTTCCTGCTGTAAAGAAATCTATTACAATGCATCCCGCCTGGATCCGGGCATCGGATCAGCTACGGTGTACCGTATGGTAAACCTTTTGGAAGAAATTGGTGCGATCAGCAGAAGAAATATGTATAAAATCGTGAGAAATCCGGATTGTAAAGATGAAAGTGTATGCACCATCGAACTGGATGATAATACAGTCCAGAAATTATCAAAAGACAGTTTTAACAATGTAGTCCTGACAGGACTGAAGGCCTGTGGATACATTGACAAACAGGAAATCGAGCGGATGTTCGTAAATTCCTGTGATTTTAAACATTGAAAACAAGTAAAAATTTAAATAGAGAACGAACTGATGACCGCCGGGAAATGCTGAAGAGTATAATTTCCGGTGGCTTTCTTATATTTCTTCAGTTTTTTACTCTCTTTTGGCAATACGGTTTCCGGTAACCTTCTTAACATGTCTGAAATGAGAACATTTCTCAACAAGAAGAAAAAAGTAGAAATACAGAAATTTTGGCTGTATAATACATGAAATATAAATAAGCTGATGTCGCAATAATGTGTTTGCCCATCATATTTATCTAAAAACAGTTCATAACTGTTCAGCACCGAAAGGGTGCTGAGTGGTTACAATAAATTAAAAATCACAACAGGAGGATACATCAATGATCAAATTTGACGGTAAAAAAACAGGAATCTTTGCAGCAGGAGTAGCTTTCGGTACAGCAGGTATCAAGATTCTTACAAGTAAAGATGCAAAGAAATTATACACAAACTGCACAGCAGCCGTTTTACGTGCAAAGGCATGTGTAATGAAAACAGCTTCTGCAATTCAGGAGAATGCTGAGGATATTTATGCAGAAGCACAGCAGATCAATGAAGACAGAGCAGCAGCTGAGGAAGTGGTAGAAGATACAGCTGAAGAAACAGAAGAGACAACAGATTTCAAAGAAGAGACAGAAGAAACAGAAGAAGGCAGCGAGGAATAATGAAATTTGCTATTAAGCATGAAATAAAAGGACGAATTCGTATCCACCTTGCCCAGAAACACATGACCTACAGACAGGCGGATATTCTGCAGTGTTATCTGGAGAAAGAGGCAAATATCAGCAAGGCATCGGTTTATGTAAGAACTCAGGATGTCGCTGTTGTCTATACCGGCAGCAGAGATGGGCTGATTCGTTTACTGAGCAGATTTTCCTATGAAACTGCTCAGGTATCTGAATCAGCACTTGAGAATTCCGGACGTGAATTAAATGAAACCTATAAAGAAAAACTGATCAATTCTGTGGTAATGCGTACATTAAATAAAATGTTTCTGCCATATCCGGTACGTGTAGCGATCACTACAGTAAAATCAGTGAAATACATTTATCATGGTGTACGTACTCTGATGAAGGGCAAACTGGAGGTACCTGTTCTGGATGCAGCAGCAATCGGTGTATCTATGCTCCGCGGTGACTTCAATACTGCAGGTTCCACCATGTTCCTGCTTGGAATCGGTGAGATCCTTGAGGAATGGACACATAAGAAATCCGTCAATGACCTTGCAAGAAGCATGTCTATCAATGCAGAGAAAGTATGGTTTGTAAACGAAGACGGACAGGAGGTTCTTATATCTGCTTCTTCTGTTAAAGCAGGTGATCTGATACGCGTACATATGGGTAATGTGATTCCGTTTGACGGAAATGTTGCAGCAGGAGAAGCAATGGTCAACCAGACTTCTCTGACAGGTGAATCTGCGCCTGTACGTAAAGCAGAAGGCAGCTTTGCCTATGCAGGAACTGTTCTGGAAGAGGGCGAACTCACTGTTAAGGTTAAAGAAGCAGCAGGTTCCAGCCGCTATGAGAAGATCGTCAACATGATCGAGGATTCTGAGAAGCTGAAATCCTCTGTGGAAAGTAATGCAGAACATCTTGCAGACAGACTTGTACCATACACTCTTGCAGGTACAGGGATAACTTATCTGCTTACCAGAAACATGACGAAAACCCTTGCGGTACTTATGGTAGATTTCTCCTGCGCACTGAAGCTTGCCATGCCTGTTTCCGTATTATCTGCTATACGTGAGGCAAGTACTCACAGTATTACTGTAAAGGGTGGTAAATATATGGAAGCAATGGCTGATGCCACGACTATTGTATTCGATAAGACAGGTACACTTACAAAAGCAAAGCCTGTAGTTTCAGATGTGGTATCTTTCAGTGAAGAGCTGAGTTCAGATGAGCTTCTGCGTATTGCAGCATGTATGGAGGAACATTTCCCTCATTCCATGGCAAGAGCAGTTGTCAATGCAGCCAAAGAGAAACATCTTGTTCATGAGGAAATGCATTCAAAAGTAGAATATATCGTAGCTCATGGTATTTCTACAACTATTGAAGGCAAAAAGGCAGTAATCGGAAGCTGGCATTTCGTAATGGAAGATGAAAAGTGTGTAATTCTGGAAGGAATGGAAGACAGATTTGAACACCTGCCATTAGAATGTTCTCACCTGTATCTTGCAATCGAAGGAAAACTTGCAGCAGTTATCTGTGTAGAAGATCCGCTTCGTGAAGAGGCTGCAGATGCAGTACGTGAATTAAAAGAAGCCGGCATTACAAAAGTCGTAATGATGACCGGTGACAGTGAACGTACAGCAGCAGCTATTGCGAAACGTGTAGGCGTAGATGAATATTACTCCGAAGTTCTGCCGGAAGATAAGGCATCTTTTGTAGAGAAAGAAAAAGAACTGGGTCATAAAGTTATTATGATCGGTGATGGGATCAATGATTCTCTGGCACTTTCTTCTGCAAGTGTGGGAATTGCTATCAGTGATGGTGCAGCTATTGCACGTGAAATCGCAGATGTTACAATTTCTGCAGATAATCTCCATGAGATTGTTACGTTAAAGAGACTGAGTACAGCGCTGATGAAGCGTATCCACAATAATTACAGAACTATTATCGGTATAAACGGCGGTCTGATCGCACTTGGAGTTACAGGTATCATTATGCCTACAACATCCGCACTGCTTCATAACATGTCAACACTGACTATCAGTTTAAGAAGTATGAGAAATCTTCTTCCAAAAGAAGAGGAAGCATAAAGATAACCATAAAAAACCATATCCGGGATTCATGATAAAGCAACAGATGCTTAGTCTCTGAAAATCCGGGATATGGTTTTTATTATGTTTTTATTTATAGCAATCCTCTAAAATAATGCATCTTAATCCAGCCCATCAGAGTGTGAAATCCTGCGTCAGATATCTTTGCCGTGCGTCAGCACGCCTGCAGATATCTTCCTTGTCTTTCGCACGCTGCTGAACTGTCTTAAATGCATTATTTACGAGGATTGCTATAATTTTCATGCGTGCCTGCAATAGACTTCTTAATGGCAGCAAAACTCTCTGCGCTGATCGCATGCTCCATCTTACAGGCATCCTCGGCTGCAACCTTCGGGTCAACTCCGATAGAAGTCAGCCATCCGGTCAGAAAGGTATGTCTTTCATAAATCTTATCTGCAATTTCCTGCCCGGTTTCCGTCAGATTGATAAATCCGTTCTCATCAATCGTAATGTAATTACTGGCTTTCAAATTCTTCATTGCAACACTGACACTCGGTTTTGAAAAAGACAGTTCATGCGCAATGTCGATAGAGCGGACATTACCGTTTCTTTTTTGGATCATAAGGATCGCTTCGAGATAATCTTCTCCTGATTCATGTATCGCCATATTGATACCCTCCTTTTTTCTTTCCGATATTGCTGCTGTGAACTGCTGTACGCAAACAGTACAGACAGTTATGTTCTGTCAAAGAGTATCATATTTCTTTTTATGATTTTGATACCTGCCAGATAATAATATCCTGTTTTTTAAAACATTAAAGCAACACGTTAAACTATAATAACATGGATTATAACATAACTTTTGATTTCCGTAAAGAAATCTCCTCAAAACTATTGACAGGAGAGAAAATAATGCTATAATAAAATCAAACAAATGAACAAGTGCTCATATGTTAATATAAGAGAGATGAGCGGAAAGGGAAAATATTATGAAGAAAACTTATAAAATTGATGTAGACTGTGCAAACTGTGCTAATAAAATGGAGGAAGCTGCCAAGAATACAGCCGGTGTTAAAGATGCAACAGTTAATTTCATGATGCTGAAGATGATCGTTGAATTCGAAGATGGACAGGATCCAAAAGCAGTTATGAAAGACGTATTAAAGAACTGCAAGAAGGTAGAAGACGACTGTGAAATCTATCTTTAATTCTGCGTTATCCGGAGAATGGACTGTTGCATAAAACGTATCCCGGCACTGAGCTTTTCGCCGGAAAGTTTTTTGCAGCGGTCCTGCTTTTATAAGAAGAGAGAGGTATTGATATGAACAAGAAGCAGAAGAAAATGCTGATCAGAATTATCATAGCAGCAGTGCTGATCGTGGTCTTTTCCTTACTGCCGGCAGAGGGATACCTGAGATTTGTTCTTTTTATGATCCCATATCTGGTCATCGGCTATGATATCCTGAAGAAAGCATTTAAGGGTATTTTAAATAAACAGGTGTTTGACGAGAACTTTCTGATGGCTGTAGCCACAGTAGGTGCAATTCTCCTTGGCGATTATTCCGAGGGTGTTGCAGTTATGCTTTTCTACCAGATTGGAGAATTTTTCCAGAGCTATGCAGTGGGAAAGAGCAGACGAAACATCAGTGAACTGATGGATATCCGTCCTGATTATGCGAACATAGAGAAAGACGGAACACTGGAACAGGTTGATCCTGATGAAGTTGAGATTGGAACCATTATTGTTGTTCAGCCGGGTGAAAAAGTACCGATCGATGGAGTGATCATTGAGGGAATTTCTACATTAAATACAAGTGCACTGACAGGTGAGAGTCTTCCGCGTGATGCAAAAGCAGGCGATGAAGTGATCAGTGGCTGTATCAATATGACAGGTCTGCTGAAGATCCGTACAACAAAGGAGTTCGGTGAATCTACAGTATCCAAGATTCTTGAGCTGGTAGAGAATTCCAGCTCAAGAAAATCAAAATCTGAAAATTTTATTTCCAAATTTGCGAAATACTATACACCTGCAGTATGTTACGGAGCCCTTGCTCTTGCATTTATCCCGCCGATCGTACTTCTTATTATGGGAAAACCTGCCATGTGGGGAGACTGGATCTACAGAGCCTTACCTTCCTTGTAATCAGCTGTCCATGTGCGCTGGTCATCAGCATCCCGTTAAGTTTCTTTGCAGGAATCGGCGGAGCCAGCAATCAGGGCATTCTGGTCAAGGGTTCCAACTATCTGGAAACACTGGCTCAGACAAAATATGTTGTATTTGACAAAACAGGTACTATGACTCAGGGTGTCTTCGAAGTAAGTGGTATTCATCACAATGAAATGCCTGATGAGGAATTGTTAGAATATGCAGCACTTGCAGAGTGTTCTTCTTCCCATCCCATCAGCAAAAGTCTGCAGAAAGCATACGGAAAACCAATCGACAGAAATCGTGTTACTGATATTGAAGAAATCAGTGGTAATGGTGTGATTGCCAAAGTTGACGGCATATCTGTAGCTGCCGGTAATACCAAATTAATGAACAGACTTGGCATTGCTTATCAGGATTGCCATCATGTAGGAACTGTTGTGCATATGGCCATTGACGGCAAATATGCAGGACATATCCTGATATCCGATATCATCAAACCTCATGCAAAAGAGGCAATCGCTGAACTGAAGAAAGCCGGAATCAGCAAGACTGTTATGCTGACAGGCGATTCAAAACGTGTTGCAGATCAGGTTGCCGAAGAACTGGGAATCCAGGAAGTATACAGCGAACTTTTACCTGCTGACAAAGTTTCCAGGTAGAAGAACTTCTTAATCAGAAATCTGAAAAGGATAAACTTGCATTCGTAGGTGACGGTATCAATGATGCTCCTGTATTATCCAGAGCCGATATTGGTATTGCGATGGGAGCACTTGGTTCAGATGCAGCTATCGAAGCAGCAGATATCGTTCTGATGGATGATGATCCTCTGAAGATTTCCAAAGCGATCAAAATTGCACGTAAATGTATCCGTATTGTATATGAAAATATCTACTTTGCTATCGGTATCAAGGTTCTCTGCCTGATCCTTGGAGCTTTAGGTATTGCAAACATGTGGATGGCCATTTTTGCAGATGTAGGTGTTATGATCCTGGCAGTATTAAACGCGATCCGTACATTATTTGTAAAGAATTTATAAGAAACAGGCAAATCAGCAGAAACCTTTTGTGATAAGCCGGAAAGGTAACAGGTAAGAAAATGGAAGTATGCAAAGAAGAATTATGTGAGAGTAATGAAATACATGAAGATCTGCTTTAAAATTGTAGATGAAACCCTGCCGGAAGAAACAGAGCTTTATGATCTGGCCGAATTATTCAAGGTTTTCGGAGACTCTACC
>ENA-OQAZ01001585-OQAZ01001585.1-human-gut-metagenome-genome-assembly--contig:-NODE-1585-length-10568-cov-2.299205_pt1 | contig 10568 bp, 14 predicted proteins | sample MGYA00242737_ERZ504531 | MGnify/ENA primary metagenome ERZ504531 (study PRJEB26092, sample SAMD00036244) | human gut metagenome | host: Homo sapiens | study: EMG produced TPA metagenomics assembly of...
TTCAGCTTAGTCATGGTACTTGCAATGAGTATCGCAACGTTTGCAGATGAATCAGGATCAACTGCTAATACTTATTCTTTAACCATTACTGGTACTAAAGAGGGTCATTAAATATGGTGTTTACCAGATCTTCACAGGTGATATTAAGTGGTGAAATTAAATGGAGAAAAAGTATTAACAAATGTAAGTATGGATCAAATTACGTACCAGAAGGAAAGGCTGAAGGCGGTGCAGTAGAAAAAGCTGTATTGGACGCAATAAATGCAGACGATTTTGCACAGAGTTTTGTAGCAACTGGTAAAGCTTTTAAAACTGTTGATTCTACTGCAGGTAGCACTGTTATTAGTGGTCTTCCAGCAGGATATTATCTGGTTAAGGATTCTGAGCGGGTTACTGGTCAGGATGCATCAACTAAGTTTATCTTACAGGTAGTTGGTGATACATCGGTAGCTGTAAAGTCTGATGTTCCGACTGTTGAGAAGAAGGTTATGGAAAATGCAAAGAATGTTAATCAAATGGTACAGATATAGATGGTCGTATCCTTTCATATAATGTTCCGGCAAAATACAATGATGTAGCAGATTATAATATTGGTGATAAGGTTCCTTTCCAGTTGATTGGTACTCTTCCAAGTAATTATGATGATTATGATACTTACAAGTACATCTTCCATGATACACTTAGCGCAGGATTAACCTATAATGATGATGCTAAGCACTACGAAGACAGAGATTACAGGAACTCTTCGTAAAGTTGAATCTAGTGGTACTGCATTAACAGTAACATTTGACAATTTGAAAGCTGTTACTAGTGTAACCAAGGATAGTAAAATTATTGTTGATTACTCTGCCACACTGAATACAGCAGCACAGATCGGTTTACCGGGTAACCCAAATGAGGTTTATCTTGAGTTCTCTAACAATCCAAATAAAGATGGAGACGGCGAGACTGGAAGGACACCAAAAGATGAGGTTATCGTATTCACATACGAGTTGGATGTTACTAAGATAGATGCAAACCAAAAGGATACAAAGCTGAAAGATGCAGAATTCAAGTTACATAACAAAGAAAATCAGTGGGTAGTTGTTGATAAAGACAATAAGGTAAAAGATTGGACGAGTGATGAGAGCAAAGCATCTACATTAAGTCTGATGATAATGGATTATTTAAGGTAATTGGTTTGGATGATGGTGTATATTATCTGAAAGAGACAAAGGCACCGCAGCATTATAATCTGTTGAGTAATGAAATTTCAACTTACAATTACTGCAACTACATCAAATGGTCAGACATGGGAAGGCAAAGAACCAAAAGATGCATTGACAGCATTATATATTAAAGTTGGTGATGCAACAAAAAATACAGAGGGAAATAAAGATAGCGGTATTGTTAGCATGAATGTTGAGAACAGCAAGGTTCAACCCTTCCAACCACCGGTGGCATGGGTACCACAATCTTCTACGTTGTTGGTTCTATCCTTGTTCTTGGCGCAGCTATCCTTCTGATCACCAAGAAGCGCATGAGCGCACGCTAATTGTTTTGTCAGCACGATTGATTCGTTAATAATTAATCAGTTAAACAGAGCAAAAAAAAAGTTATTTGTGCGAGAGATGACTATCATTACGTAAACGGTAGCTGAGGCTCCTTCGTAGAACATTCGGGTAACACAAAGATAACACAAAGAAACAAACTAGGTTGCAATCGGATGCCTCTCTTGAGGCATCCGGATACAACCGTGAGGAGAGCTTATGAAGTGGATCAAAAAAAATATGACTACCATCTTATTACTCTTGATTCTCTTGGTAGGTCTGTCCTTACTGCTGTATCCGACCGTCAGCGATTATTGGAACTCGCTGCATCAGTCGAGAGCAATTGCCACATATGCACAGGCAGTTGCTGAAGTAGATGATAAGCAGTATGAGCACATGTGATGATGCTTACGAATATAACCAGCAGCTTAAAAGTAAGTCAAACCGCTGGATCATGACAGACGAAGAGCGAGAAGAATATGAATCACTGTTAGATGTCAGTGACAATGGAATCTTAGGATATATAGAAATTCCAAAGATAAAGGTTTCGCTTCCAATCTATCATGGTACAGACGAAGGTATCCTTCAAATTGCAGTTGGTCATATCGAAGGCTCATCGCTTCCAGTTGGAGGACCGGGAACACATGCCGTATTATCAGGACACAGAGGTTTGCCCTCTGCTAAGCTTTTTACCAATTTGGATGAGCTAGTAGTAGGAGATGAATTTTTAATTCGTGTTCTGGATGAAACATTGACATATGAGGTAGATCAGATTCGGATTGTAGAACCGGATGATCTGTCAGATCTGGAGATTGAAGAAGACAAAGACCTGTGTACACTGGTCACTTGTACACCATATGGAATCAATACGCATCGTCTTCTAGTTAGAGGACACCGCGTAGAGACAAAGGCAAGCGCAAGTGCCATTCGCGTAACAGCGGATGCGATTCAGATAGAACCAAAGTTGGTTGCACCAGCCGTAGCAGTGCCGATTCTAGTAGTGCTGTTGATCTGGGTTCTCTTGCATAGCCGCAAGAGAAAGCGATAATAGGAAGGAGACAAGAGGGTATGAAAAGTATGAAAGTAAAGCGATATTTGCAAGGCCTGTTATTGATAATATGTCTGCTGGTAACATCATGCGCACAGATTATAGCAGTCAATGCAGACGAGCAGGATGTTTCATTGGAGATTACATTGGAAGATGAATCCACTCCTATGGAGGGTGTCATCTTCAGCATGTATCAGATCACAGACGGCATCACTGCACCAGACGGACAGTCATTAAAGTTTATGCCTGATTTCGAAGATTGTGGTTATAAGACAGATGTGAAGACTGCAAAAGAGCTAGTTGCACTGAGCAGACGCTTAAAGATCTGGATAGATGAGAAAGACATTCAGCCAACATATACACTGGCAACAGATGTGACAGGACGCTGCAGCATTTCTTCTATTCCATTTGGTATGTACCTGATTGTTCCAAGTTCCTATGATGACTATGGCCCAGTAGTTATGTCACTTGTATTTCTTCCAGGACGCGATGCAAACGGCGATTTGATCTACCAAAACCGTATTATTCCAAAGCATTCTATTCCAGAAGAGGATGAGCCGGACGGACCAACCAATCCGCACGAGAGTAATTCAACGACACCAGAAGAGACAAGTCCAGAAGAAACAACTCCAGACGAGAGTACGTCATCTGAAGAAGAGACAACACCGTCAGAGCCAACAAGCCCAGCGGAGTCAACGACGCCGTCAGAGAGCAGAACACCGGAAGAAGAGTCGAATCCATATCAGCCAACGACTCCGGCAGCACCAACGACACCAAGTCAGACAACACCAACCACAGCACCACAAACAACAGCGCCGCAGCCAACCACACCACCAGAATCACCAAGACGTATCCTCGGTATCGAAGATCCAACAGGACGCATCGGTATGATGATGGTCACAGCAGGCGTAGGACTAATGGCAATCGCAATTGTGCTGATAGTAAGAAGAGAACTGAAAAAATAAAATTTGTGACAAAAGTTAAATATAGGTTTTTCATTGGCCGTCCACTATAATAGTAGTGGGCGGTTAATTTTTTGGGTCCGCCTTCATATCCTCCAGCTTTGCTTGACTTTGCGCATGTAAAAGTGTACAATAACAGCAGAAAATTTGGAGGTGAATTTAGTGCTTAGAAAGAAGGAAGATGAGAAATACTTTAAAATCGCTGTCACGGGAGTAGCCATCCTGCTGATCGGGATGGTCTGCTTCTTTTTGTTTTATCGAATCCGCGGATTTGGCGCCTTTTTTCATGATCTGATAGCATTTTGGAGCCGTTTATCTATGGTTTTGTTATTGCTTATGTGCTTAGGCCGACATGTCGCTGGTGGGAGAAAGAATTAAGGAAGCTTTTAGTGCGCGCACACGTAAAACATGCGCAGGGAATTGCATCTGCACTGGCAATCACATTTTGCGAGCTTTTGACACTTACTATTGTAACTGCATTATTTATGCTTGTAATTCCTCAGGTTATAACAAGTATATTGTCACTTGTCAGTGTGCTGCCAGATCAACTTGACAACAGCAATAAGTGGCTTCACGATATGTTAGAAAAATATCCGACTATGCAGCAAAGTTGGGATGGTTTATATGCAGAGCTGTCCACACGTCTGCGTGAATGGTTAAAGACAGATTTAACACCGATGCTTCAGACGATAATCAATGGTCTTAGCAATCAGGTAGTAAATATTGTTGGTTTCTTAAAAATGCATTTTAGGATTGATCGTTTCTATCTATCTGCTTGCAGGACGAAAACGTTTTCTTGCGCAGGGCAGACTGATTCTTTACGGTGTTTTTAAGGAAAAATGGGCAAGACTGATTGAGGATGAAATCATTTATGCCGATAAGATGTTTAGCGGCTTTTTAATGGGTAAGCTTGTTGATTCATTGATTATTGGAGTGATCTGTTTTATTGGAACGTATATGATGGGAATTAAGTCAGCACTTCTTGTCAGTGTTGTTGTCGGTGTGACAAATATAATTCCATTTTTCGGACCGTACATTGGTGCAGTTCCATCAACTCTTTGGCTGCTTCTGGAAAATCCGCTTCATGCATTTTATTTTTTGATCTTTGTTATTGTGCTTCAGCAGATTGACGGAAATATTATTGGACCGAAGATTCTTGGTAATTCCACAGGCTTGTCTAGCTTTTGGGTATTGTTTTCTATCTTGTTCTTTGGCGGACTTTGGGGCTTTGTCGGCATGATTATCGGCGTACCGTTCTTTGCAGTTATCTATGATGTTATCACAAGACTTGTAATGAGAGGACTTCGCTATAATCAAAGAGAGATATGTTAATGGCATATGATGAGCAATATGTCAAAAAGTCAAAAATAACGCCGCGGCAGGAAAAGCTTTGGTCAGAGGAAGAAAAGCAGGAGATGACACAGGAAAAAACAGAGCAAAAAGAACAGCCAGAAAGTATTATAAATGAAGGCGAGTCAGACGAGGACAGAAAGGAACTTTAATGGCAACAATACTTGAATGCAGTGAGCTGACGAAAAAATATGGTTCACACAGAGCGGTAGATAATTTGAATCTGCAGATTGAACGTGGTCGCGTCTATGCGCTGCTTGGTCCAAATGGAAGCGGAAAGAGTACGTTTATGAAGATGGCGGCAGGGCTGATTCATCCAAGCAGCGGCAAGATTTTATTTGAGGGGGAGTCAGTTGGTAAAAATAGTAAGGCAAAGACAGTCTATATGCCGACAGAATCGTATTTTTACTCATATATGACATGGAAGGATGCCGGTCATTATTTTGCAGACTTTTATGAAGATTTTAAGCCGCAGGTATATGAACAGCTATTGTCAGCATTTTCATTGGAACCTAAAATGAAGATTTCAAAGATGTCTTCGGGTATGATGGCAAAGGGTAAGGCAGCGCTCGCACTTTCGCGTGATGCAAGTCTTATTATGCTTGATGAGCCGCTAAATGGCATTGACATTATTGCGAGAGATCAGATTTTGGAAACGATTCAAAAGTATTGCTCTCCAACGAAAACGTTTCTTGTGTCAAGTCATCTTGTCGATGACTTAGAGCGCATGACAGATGATGCTATATTTATGAAAAATGGTGGTCTTGTCATGTGCGGCAATGTGGATGAGCTGACAAAACATCACGGAAAAACAATGACAGAGCTTTACAAAGAAGTTTATAGCGACTGTGTGATGTGATCATTTGGAGGACAGAAAAATGTTTCGTTTATCAAAGTATGAGCTTCGTAAAAATAGAACGGCACTATTTGTTTTGCTTGCAGGACTGACAGCGCTGCAGATTTGCTTTTTGATTGCACTTCGCGGAAAGACGCAGGACTATGCAATCATATGGTCAACTATTCTTGTTTTGTATGCAGTAGTGTGCTATTTTGCCGTGTTTATTTTTGCAATTACTAATTATTATAGGGAAATTAATTCAAAGACAAGCTATCTTGTGTTTATGACGCCTGTGAGCGCTCTTTCCATAATATTGTCAAAGATGCTGACTGTTCTTGTGCTTGGAGTGATACTTGCGGCAGCGCTTGGTGCACTGGGATGGCTTGATTTTTCACTGTTTTTAAATCAATATTCCGTGTATAAAAGCATGGGTGAGGTGATTTCAGAGGTAATGAAAAATTTTGGAATCGATACAGCACAGGTAGCATCAATGGCGCTGTTTGGTATTATTACGTTTCTGCTTTCTGTGTTTTCTACAGTGGCTATGCTTTATCTTTGCATTACACTGGCGGCAACACTTTTGCAAAACAGCAGATTGAGCTTGTTGTTACGATTGCGCTTTTTGTGGCTGGCATATATACAGAGTCAAAGATTCAAGGCGTAATTACAGATCTGCATCCGATGGTATATCGTGATACAGTTGATTTGCTCTATCTTTTGCAGCAGTCCTGGCCATATGCATTTGCTAATCTGGCTGAGCTGGCACTTTTTATGATTCTTACAACGTGGCTTTTGGAGAAAAAGCTGTCGCTGTAACAGGTGTTAGATAGGCAGCTGTATTTTTATGGGGAAAGATGAAATGGTTGATGTAGAAGAGTTAATGAGTAAAATTAAATCTGGTGTCTGGAGTACACAGGATGCATTTGATTGTATAAAGGATTTAGAGCAGGAGTATCTGCAGAGCAGTAAGACAAAAGAGTGGCGTGAAGATTATAGTCTTGCCGCGTATTTTACCAGCTATGGTATCTTTGCCTGCAGCTACCGCGAGTGTGTATTTCCTATGATTGAACTTTGCCAGAAGCTGTTGGAGAACTGTCCTAATTCGGCAGATCAGGCATTGTATTATCTGGCGCTTATGCGTCTTTATTTCGTAACTGGTTTTCAGCCTAAAATTGTGGAATATGGACTTAAATATGTGGAGACTGGCTATGCAGACAGAATGAATTTAAAATCTACCTATAATAGTATTGTAGTTGCTTTTACAGAGAATGATCTGTTTGAAGAGGCATTATATTATCTGGAAAAAATGATTGACGTTACAAGAAAAGATCCGGCAGCAGAAGGGGTGGATTTTTGGAATAGTGATATTATCAATGAAATTGTGTACCTTGACAGTCTTGTATATATTAAAATTGGACTCGGACAGCTTGATGATGCAGCTGATGCGGCGAAGGGCTTAGAGGAACTGATTAAAACGAAGGTGCCTGATGATCAGAAATCATTTTTTGACATTCAAAAAGAGTTTACCTGTCTTTATCTGCAATTGTATATGCAGCCGCAGTCAGAAGAAGTGGCAGATGAGTTTGTTCATTATATTCATAATCTGCAGTCATCAGGGTTAGCACAGAGTGGAATTTCATTTTGTATCAGATATTTTGCAGAATTTCTGAAGCTTCTTCTTGTTAAGAATCGTTTTCAGGATGTAGTTGAAATTGGAAAATTTCTTGCTGAATCAGAACTGTTTACTGGAAGTACAAGCATGATCTACAGCCTTATGATGAAGGCATCTGAGCAAATGCAAAATTCCAGACATCCTAGTGAGTATGAGCAGATTAGCAAGCGCTATATTGAGGTGTTAGAGCAGGAACAGAATAATTATAATGCTATGGTGCGTTCTTTGACGCAGGAAGAGCTTCGTCTTATGCGTCTTAGAAAGACGATGGCAAGAGATTCACTTACGGGTTGTCGTAACCGTGCTACATTTGAGATTGAGGGAGTGCGTTATCTTAGCGATCACGCAGAGGGATGTCTTGTATTTATTGATTTGGATTTCTTAAAGGAAGTAAATGATAAGTATGGTCATGAAAGTGGAGATCAATATCTGCTTCAATTTGCTAAGATGATGAAAAACGCATTGAGCCACAATGAGTTTTTGTACAGATATGCAGGTGATGAATTTATTGTGCTGTCTAATCGCAGTAAACTTAAAGTAGAAATGATGCTTGATGAGCTTTTAAGGAAGAATCCGATTGTGTTTATGCTGCAGGAAGAAGCGCGCCACATCAGCTTTTCATATGGAGTAGTAGAATTTGGTGAAATGCCGGGTGATATTTATACGATGATTCGCGAGGCAGATCACAGAATGTACCAGTGCAAGACAAAAAATCATAGGCGGCTGCAGAAAAAGGAGAACACAATATGAATTATGCAGAAATTAAGGAATATGACATTGCCAATGGCCCAGGTGTGCGTATGACGCTTTTTGTGAGCGGATGCCGTCATCACTGCAAAAATTGTTTTAATGAGATTGCGTGGGATTTTAATTATGGCAATTTATTTGATGAAACAGTGGAGGATGCGCTTGTAGAGAAATTAAACAGCAGCGTTGTTAGAGGACTTACACTGCTTGGAGGAGAGCCGCTTGATCCATCTAATCAGCCGGGAGTGTTAAAATTGCTTCGAAAGGTTAAAAAGCAATGTCCCGGTAAGGATATTTGGTGTTATACTGGTTATGTGTGGGAAAAGGACGTTTGCGGATGGATGAGCGAGCAATGTCCTGAAACAAAAGAAATCTTATCGCTGATTGATGTTTGCGTGGATGGTCCATTTATTGAGGCACGCAAAAATATTTCACTTCAGTTTCGTGGTTCTGAGAACCAGCGCCTGATTGATGTTTCGAAAACACTTCAGACAGGAGAAGTTGTTTTGTGGACAGAATAAAAATAGAATATATTTACTTGGCAGCGATTATTGCTGCATTTGTTGCAGTACTTATAATTGGATTTTTTCTGCGCCGGAAATTTCGCAAATATCAGCCAGTTCAGGATGGATTGGAATTTGAAGTATTGTGTACGCAGATTTTAACGGCGAAAGGATACGAGAATGTAGAACTGACACCAACAACAGGAGATTATGGCGTTGATATATTTGCAGAAAAGGATGGAGTGCGCTGGGCATTTCAGTGCAAATATTATACTAATCCAGTTGGGGTGCGCGCTGTGCAGGAAATTTATAGCGGACGCGATTTTTATCATTGCATGGTAGGCGTTGTTATGACGAACAGCCGCTTTACGAAGAATGCGGTGACGCTTGCAAATGAGCTGAACATTCTTCTTTGGGATGGAAACATGCTTGATAAATTGCTCCTTTAAAAGATCAGCCCGGAAGTTTTTGCTTCCGGGCTTTTATCATGGGATAAGATTGTAGTGTACCAGTGCATTTTCAATTCCGTCATCGAGAATATCAGTTGTGACATATTCAACGTGAGAGCGAAGAGAAGGAGTTCCGTTGCCCATTAAAATACTGTGCTGTACATAATCAAGCATTGGAAGATCATTCATGGAATCGCCAATTACATAGCAGTCATCTAGTGACAGTCCGAAGCGGTCTGCGAGAAACTGAATGCCAGTTGCCTTGCTGTAGGCATGCATACAAAATTCACCGAATCCGCCGCCTCGATTAATGTAAGTAAACCATGGAGATACTGCCTTTACAAAGGAAGCAGTGTCGCTTTCTGGCGTTTCCCAGGTAACAAATTTGTTAAAGCATTTATTTGGAATATCTACATTCTCTCTGTGGTTTGGGAAGCGGTCATAGAGAGATTGTCTGGAAGCATTCATAGGTATGGACAGATCAAAATAAAAATAATCTGGTCCCTCAAGCAAAAGTTCCATATGATAACGGCGGGCTGCATCAATAACAGCAGCATGCGCCTCAGAAGGAACTGTAGCAGTAAGAAGGTGTTTGCCACGGTATAAGATATGAGCACCGCAGGCGCATACATAGCCATCAAAGCCAATACGAAGAATGTATGGCTGCTCAATTACATTAAATAAGGTACGTCCGGAATTAATAAATGCCAGATGACCGCGGCGGCGAAGTTCCTGAATTGCATAGACAGTGCTCTCCGGGAGTGTTTGATTGCCATCTTCAGTAATCAGCGTGCCGTCAATATCAAAGAAAACTATTTTTTGCTTCATAATAAAAATCCTTTCATTGAAATGCGAAAAAAGAATGCCTGCATTCTAGGGGAAATTATAAATTGTTTGTCGAAAAAAAACAAGAAGAATTTTGAAAAAAAGGAAAAAAGTGGTTGACAATTGGCGAAAGGAGTGGTATTATATTCAACGTTGCAGCAAACAGCAACGACACAATAATGACAACTTAAAAACAGTTTAGAAAATTGTTTGAATAAGAAAAACAACTTCCTAAAATGAAAAGAAAAAAGTTGAAAAAATGCTTGACAAATGCTTACAACTGTGATAAACTAATAAAGTCGCGCGGCTGACAGCCGAGAGACAAAGAACCTTGATAATTGAACAGTATAACCAACCCTGAAGATTTCTTAAAAAGCCAGATTGCGAAAGCAGTCAGGCGAGTGAAATTTTTAGCGTAGTATAAACTTCAGCACCAAGCGGCGCATCTGAGTCACCGTCATCAACGGCTGTCCCACCGTTACGTAATCACCTTCCTTCACCAGACAGTTTTTCACGAACCGCCGATAGGTGCCTTCACGGCTACTCCCTTACCCGACTTGCTGGGCAGCAAAGCCTCGTATGCCAGACGGGCATTCTGGTATGCCTCACGCAAAGCCGCAAATTCTTTTTGCGACACAATCTGGC
>ENA-OQAZ01001586-OQAZ01001586.1-human-gut-metagenome-genome-assembly--contig:-NODE-1586-length-10565-cov-2.625790_pt1 | contig 10565 bp, 9 predicted proteins | sample MGYA00242737_ERZ504531 | MGnify/ENA primary metagenome ERZ504531 (study PRJEB26092, sample SAMD00036244) | human gut metagenome | host: Homo sapiens | study: EMG produced TPA metagenomics assembly of...
TTTGTGTAATCCTCCGGCTGCATTATCGCTGACCGCCTGTTCATAATTACTGATCAGCCTGCTCTGCCGGTACGTATTCCACTGATTGGATACCGTGGGGTAGGCAAGGATCCCAAATCCTGCCAGAAACAGCAGACCAAAGAGAATTCCCGATAATTTTCTTCTCATCTCTCTTCCTCTTTCCGGTCAGAGGCATCTCTTGGTGCCCCACCTGCTGCTGCCTGTTTTTCTTTCATTTTTCTCTTATACCGTTTGTCGTACTGCCATAAGAATATGATCAGCACTGCGGTTACTGCAAGCCCGACCACTACCCATAACAGATAGTTGGTATAGAGACTCATCGGAGATTCTTTCTCTTCCTTCTCGATCGTCTCTTCCTCATACGGTACGCGATGCCCTCTTACCAGAAGACGCTTCGTGTTGACTGCGTATGGAGTACAGGTCAGAAGAGTTACCAGATCCTGTCCCGGCTCCACTGCCAGATCACTGGTATTCTCCGGTTCCACGATATGGATCTGATCCACTTCGTAGCAAAGTGTCTGATCCAGTACACGGATCAGAAAATGATCTCCGTCTTCCAGCTGATCCAGGTCTGTGAAAAGACTGGCACTTGGAAGACCACGGTGTGCAGAGATTACCGAATGGGTATTCTCTCCACCTACCGGAAGGGAACTTCCTTCCAGATGACCGGCTCCTTTGCTGAGCACTTCTTCTGAAGTGGTGTGGAAGATCGGGATCTTGATATTGATCTTCGGCACTTCCACATATCCCATCATCTCATCTGTCAGGATGTTCAGACAGGACATATATTCCTCACCGGGCTTATCGGATGCTGCTGCGATTGCGAAAGAATCGGGAAGGATGCTTGGAAGAAGAGACTGGTTATACGCATTGGCCCGCTCCCATTCCTTTTCATAATTGATGGTTCCTTTCCTTGATTCGTCTTTTACTACAGATTCATATTCCGAGATCAGTCGGCTCTGTCTGTAGTTATTCCACTGATTTGCCACCAGCGGATACAGCAACAAGGACAAACCGGCTAAAAACAAAATTCCTGCTAATACAATTGATAATTTTTTCTTCATCCGGGCTCTCCTTACTGTTGTATCTTGTTTCAACTCTAATGCTATATCTGTATGCTGTCTTGTAATGCTTTTTTATCAAAAACGGGGCGGGCGAGCCGCCCCGTTTTCATGGGTTCTTCCGTTCCTCCTAAGAGTGTACGGGGTTCCTTATGATTAATTATTTCTGAGTTTTTCTTCTTGTTGCGAAGAACAGACCAGCTGCTACGATCATGATAGCGCAACCGCCGATTGTGAAGATTGTTGTACCGATACCACCGGTGGATGGCAGAGCGTTAAGTTTGGTATCATTTAAATCACCTTCGTTATATAATTTGGCGGTAGCAACATCACCTTCTACTGTAAGAGTAAGTGTCTTTCCATCTGTATTGATAGAATATCCTTTAGGTGCTTTGGTTTCTTCAAAGTGATAAGAACCAACATCTAAACCTTCTACCCAAATCATACCATTTTTATCTGTTACAAGTGTTGCTGATGCATCTTCTGCATCTGGAGCATATTTATATTTTCCGTCTTTTTGCTTTGTAAATGTTAATGGTACCTCTTCTCCATCTTTATATAATACAAATTCAGCATTTTCCAAAACATTATTTAAATCGCCATCGCCATATTTCAGTAAAACAAGTTCTCCTGTAAACAGCTTAACCGGTTCATTATCTCCGCCGTATTCTACGCCTGCTGCATGGCTACCTGCTTTATTCTCTACTGTTACTTCTTTTACTTTTGCAGTATAAGTAACTGTGATTTTCTTTCCTGCATTTGGATTAGCTGTATCTGCAACTAATTCTCTTAAATCAATAGTAAATCCTTTACCATCTTCATTTACTACGATTGTACCAACCTGGCCATCTTTGCCTTCCATTGTAACACTGTTAACAGAGTTTGGACCAGCTAAGTAGTAATCTGCACCGGTAATTTTATCAGTGATTGTAAATGTTCTGTTATCTGTATTAGCCGCATCAATAAATGGTACATATGCTTCGATTGTATAAGTTACGATATCTCCAATTGCTACTACATGATCATCATCTGCTACTGTTTTGTCTACAGATGTTGGAGACTTTTTAGCTGTTACTTCTGCACCTGTTAATGTTGGATATGGTTCTCCAAATCCTACATATGCTGTTGCTGTTTTATAAGTAAATCCTGTTTCTTCTGCTTTGATTGCATAAACACCAGCTGCGCTTACTTCAATTTTTGTTTTATCTGTTGTTACAGTGAATCCATTAAGTGCTGCAACTTTACTTAATGCTAAGTCAATCTTTGCTGCTGTTGCTTCTGTTGCTGTTACACCTGTCGGCAATTTAACAGAGTTGTCTTTATACTGGATTAATCCCCAGATAACCTGCTGCTGAGCATCCTCTGAATCAGTAAGTCCAAACGCAGCTGTAAAGCATGCTCCTGCTCCATTTGCAAATGCCCAACCAGAAGTTTTGGTTTCATCTTTTTGGATAATCTGCATGTACTCAACTTTATTAGCTGTATCAAAGTTTTTAAGTGCAATAGTTGCTTTTTCTCCTGCTGCGAATGTCGGTACGCTCATCGCCAGTACCATTACCATCGCCATAATCACTGATAAAATTCTTTTCACTTTACTCATATGATTTTCTCCTTTTCTTTTTTATTTCCTCTCTTTTATTTTCAGTGCTATTATCTTCTTTTATTTGCACTGGAAATCATTGTTGTGGCTCGGAGGCCACTGAAATATTAAGTTTCCTTATTTTTTCAGCACCCCCTTGCCCTTCATCTTGTATATGATCAGAATGCCTGCGAACATCAGCAGGATTCCACTCATCATGATGTTGAAGATTCCGGTGTGACCGGTGGATGGAAGATCGTAGATAATTTCATTCTTTACAGTTAAAGTGTATTTTCTTGCTGTATTCGAAAGTGTCCACATTGTAGGTGAACTTGAAAGTGTTTTTCCATCCTTATCTGTTAAAGTAATCACACCTTTTTCCTGTTTGAAGTAAATCTTGTCTGCTAACAACATACAAGCTTCCGGTGCCTTTACCTCTTCCAGATAGTACTGTCCAGGCTGAAGATTTTTGAGTTCAGCTTCTGATTCATCGGAATTTATTACCCGAATGGTTTCTCTTGTCTGAGGCTTTCCAGAATCATCTGTATATTCAAATTTCTGAAGTTCATATACTTCGTTATCATTCTTCTTATACAGCTTGAATTCTGCACCATCAAATTTTGTTCCGTTGACTGAAGTTTTGACCAAATCCAAATCTGCGGTCTGTTCGGTATACTTATTGGTAATTTGAATCTCAGCGTTCTGTGTTTCGGTAAATGTGTACGTTCCAGCTGCAAACATAGACCACTGCTTCGATGCATCAAACGTAAGTTTATCACTTCCGTCATACTTGATCTCACCATTTCTGAATACCAACGTGTCTTTTATTCCATTTCCACTATAGAAATAGCATTTTGATAATTCTGCTTCTGGATTAAATCCAATTCCATTGGTTTTATCACTTATCAATTTCACTATCGCTTTACGTTCACTGATACTTACCGGTGTGCTTGTCCACACGAAATATCCTTCGTTCGCAGTGAGCTTTGCAACAATTAAATTAACTTTGCCTATAGAAAACGTTTTTGGTGAGCACGTAGTAGTATTTCCAGATTGTTTATATTCTTCTATTGTTGCTTGCTTTGTACTTACTGAAAATCATTCCAATCTGTAACTTGTTGTCCATTGACAGTGACAGTTACATCGTATCCATCTTTACCGTAATTGCTTTCACTGACTTTGTATGTGCCATCCAAACAATCTTCCAGTTTCCAGGTATATGTCCATACTTTTTTGTCATCACTGCCCTGAAGAATATCGTCTAATTCACCTACATCCATTACAAGCTGTTTAGTCGCATTTGTTTCAGTCTGAATCAATGTAATTGTATAAGGAGAATTTGCCTCAGCCAACTCTCGAATCTGTGCTTTTGTAAGTCCTTCAAACGTTTTGGTTACTTCAATAAACGGCTTATCCTCTTGATCTTTCTTCTTATTCAGAATCGTAGTGGTCTTTCCATCATTTGATTCAGTAACCTGACCATAAAATGCCTTTGTAGCATCTGTCTGGACTTCTTCTACTGTGTAATGGATATCTGTTTCTTTGATACTACCATCCGCAGCTTCGTAGAAGTATTTAGTTGGAAGATTTTCCCACGTATGTGTCCAATTGTTTGTTTCTGACAAATTAACTTGCATGGACGTCGGAAGAGTTTTTACATCTTCACTGGTAAGATACTTCGGATTCTCAACGCTTATTTTAGAATCCGCCGTTTCTGTTACATAGGCCTTCAACTCGACAGCAACTGCTACTTTATCTGAGTCATTTTCCCATCGTTTAAGCACTGTATGAGAATCTGTACTGGCATTTACCTGTATAACGGGTTTTGCATAAGGTTTCTCATATGTTTTATTGTTGTACTCGTATGTTACATTTGCTGATTCGTTTGAATAGAATCCTTTTTGTTTTGAAGATGTTCCATCATTCCTAGTATCTTTTCCAGGTTTTTTGCCTTCTCCAAGATATTCGTCTGTATTTTCATCACCAGCGTCTGTATATCTTTGATTCTGATACTTCAGATAGCTTTTGTTGTTGGCCGGATTTTGCTGTTACATAATATGTGTAACCTGATTCCAGTTTATAGTCAGATTTAAATCGCATAATAATCTGAGTCTTACCATCTGAGTCTTTTTGTGTCTGGGTAGTTATAATGTCTGATACGTCTACTTCATTTCCTGAAGCATTTTTCAGCTTATTGATAACCTTTCCAGTTTCATCTTTGACAACCACCTGTAACTTTTGATCAGCTAATTCAACTTCATCGGTTAACGTATCGGTTACAGTTACCTCTGTACAAAGAAGATCTGTAGCATCTCTGATGATTGAATCAAAAGCATTTTTCAAATTACTTGAATCTGTGCCGTTGTAACTACCGGTTACTGTTCCAATCGGAGCACTGCTGATCAGATTTGATAAATGATCGTAACTATCTTTAGGACCAACTCCGACTGTGTAGAAGTAGTTCATACTCATTTTGCTAAGTTGAGTTTGGGCATTGGTCATTGCTATATCACTATAGCTATTTCCGTCACCACCACCAATTCCAGTTATATTACCTTGGCTATCCTTTTTGTAGTAGAAGGTTGGATCACCATCTGACAGAAATACAACTATTTTTGTTGCATCAGTTCGTCCTCTATCAAGCAATTCCTTTGCTTTTATTAATCCTGCTTCATAATTTGTTCCACCGGCCTTTTTGTTATAACCCGAATAATTTCCAACTCCGGTGGGATATTTAATCGAGTCCTTTGTCCACTCTGTTTCGATACCCGCTTGTGTATCAAACGACACAACTGCAAATTGAGCATCTACATTTTCTTGCTTTTCAATTTGGCAACAGCATCTTCTACAGCTTTTTTGCTGATTGTCGAAACGACTACTTCTATTCGTTGAATTCATAGCCCGTTCCATACTGTTCGACGTATCCATCACGAATAGTACATCCAGCATATTCGCGTAGGACTCGCTTCCAACTGCACCTGAAACATTTAATGTAAGATTGTATGTACCATCCTTATTCTTAGCAATATACTTTTCATGAGACAGTTCTTTCTTTGTTTCAACAATGCCCGGTGTCGGAGGCTGTACTGGTGTGCTTGCTGAGTTAATAATCTGGTATTCACCACCGGTAAGCTTTCCAAGTTCTGTTCTACCATCTGCCTGGTATATCTTTGCACTTAAACTACCACTATTAGCAGTTACTTTTACTTTCCATGTTTTTGTAGGTGTAACATAACCGTCTGGTGCCTGTGTTTCTGTTAATGTATATGTTCCGGCTACGAGCTGCTGGAACTGAACCAATCCATCACTTTCGGAAGCTGCATACATTGTGGTCTTTGTGCTGTCATTCGTTAAACTAAACTGTGCACCAGGAAGACCTTTTCCTTCTGCATCTGTTTTATAGAATGAAATGTTTGTCATCTTTGTCTTATCGACCTGCTGTATCTTCGCTGATGGAAGAGTAAACTTCATCTCACAATTAGATGCGCCTGCACCACGTTCCATATAAAGAATTGTCAATGTATGAGTCTGTTGTTTTTGTGCTTCTGTCAGATTTGCTGCCTGTCCAATATACTGCCACAAATCAACAGTTTTTTCTGCTGCGCTATGAATACCACCAAGATCAATTACTATTTTCTTACCATCAAGAACTACCCATAAATCATCGTCGCCTGTGAATTTGTAATTAAGTGGTCCTACATAATCACCGATTTTGAATGTGACATCATATCGCATTCCGAAATAATAGTTATGGCTTCTTTCACTCTCTTCATAAGAAGGTAGCTCGCTGTCTAACGGATAGAAATTGTTTCCTGCGCCTGTAACCCAGCCGTTATCTTTATTTCTTACGCCATTAAGTGTATAAGTATCACCTTTTCGGGCAAATTCCAAAGTGTAATCTTTATACACTTTTCTCAGAAATCTCTTTTTACCTCCACCGAAGATACTTCCTCCGAATTGAACGCTATAATCGCTATCCACAAAAAATCCCGGTTCTGCGTAATTGAATATTACATTACCGTTATCATCAATTTTTTTTAGCAATCCTGGGATTGTACTATCTCCTCCAGTATAACAGTTCGCATCTTTTGTATTACCTTTACTATCTGGCAAACTAATCTTATACTGTTGATACTCCGGATAATTTTGACCAACGTTTGAATCATTCGTGCCTGCAATAAGTTTTTTGTTTTCACTAACTTCTGGTGATTTGTCATTTGTCAACTGATTAAATGAATAATATGTATCACTAAAGCCCCAAGATCCATCCTGTTTACCGGCTTTAACGGTATAGTCATAAAATGTAATACTTCCAGCAAGTGTTTTTTCTTGAGGAGTGTAATATACCCTAATTATGCAATCGCTTACGACTTGGATTTCATCAAGATTTGATATACTTTCAAATTTTCCATCTGTAGTACTCTTCTCTGCCCAATTTATGTTCCAGTTATCAGCTATGTCATAATTACTTATGCTTTCCCCAGGTGATAATTCCTTTTTGCTTGCATATATCATAGTCTTTGGATTCTGGGTATCATCATAGTATTCAATGGTAACGTTAACCTTCGCATCACCCTTCTGAACAATGACATATTTTGAAAAATGTGGAGCATCGAATACGACTTTGCCTTCTCCATCAACAGCACCCTTCATGTCTTCCGCTACGTTGTTATCATCCACATGCAGTACTGCTGCATTCTCGCTGGGTGTGATCTCCGGGGTGTCTACGCTGACCTGTACCGGAGTGGTTGGTTGTACTTCGGAACCGTTTACCAGGAATTTGATATCGTAGGAGAAGATATTCTTGATGGAAAACTGTTCTTCGATCGCTTTTTCTTCTACTGCTTTTTCGATTTCCTTTACTTCGTCTTCTGCAGTGATCTCTGTTACGGAAAGCTGTGCATCTGCAGGAAGTGCTCCTGCTTCTGCGGTTACGTTAACGGTTGTGTTTCCAACAACCTGGCTCCATGTGAGCTGCTGGTTTTCAGCTTCCGCCTGTGTTGCATCTTCCTCAGGAGTTTCCGCTGTAGCATTTTCTGCTGCGGGAGCTGTCTCCTCGGTCGGTACAGCTGCAGGTTCCTGGGCTGCCGGTGTCTCTGCTGCAGGTGCCTCTGTTGTCGGCTGTTCTGCTGCAGGTACTTCCGCTGCCGGCTGTTCTGCCGGAGCTGCGGCGGTTGTTTCCGGTTCTGCGGCCGGTTCTTCGGCGACTTGCTCCACCGGTGCGGTTTGCTCCTCGGCTACTGCCTGGCCTTCATCTGCTGCGTAGGCAGCCACGTCCATGTCATCGGCAACGGCTTCGTCCTGAGTCTGTACTTCCGCTTCCTGTGGGTATTCGGCCTGTCCGGTCTCGGATGCGAATATGAAGCTGCTGTTGCTTATGGCAACGACCATGCAAAGCACCAATGCCAGAAGTCTTTTTTTATTTCTACTTTTCATGGTTTTCTCCCTCCTCTTCATCCAAAGCACTCTCTATCAGTTTTAATAATTCTAAAGCGCTGCGGAACTGCTGCTTTTCTTTTTTTTCCACCCAGGTCACCGAACCCTGCCAGGTGGCATTCTGCCTGTTGTAGATATTTAAGATAAAGGTCTCCGTCTTTTTAGTAGAATCGCTCACAGCTGTTCCACCTCCTTCTGTACTCTGTTTTTATATATGTATTATAATAGACGCACCATTACTAAAAGCATTACAGTCATTATATATTTAGTGTTTTTTTTATTTTTGTTGGATTCTGTAACGTTTTGTGATATCGGTGCGGATCCTGTTCCCTGTTGGCGTAATTATGTCCGTCTGCTGGTGATATATGTGGAATCTACTGTATTTCCTTGGATTGGTACGTTTCTCTGGCGGGTTTTTGCCTCATTACTTATATTGTATGTGGAATTTTATGGTTTATGACAGGGTTTTTGAGATCGGTCCGGTGGATCCTATTATATATAGAAGAAACTCGTTTTTTATTACTCTTTCATTTTGTTCCGATCTGTGATCGAATTACTCGGATGTGAAGTGTAATACTTTTTACTGTTTTTCGCCTGTACAGAAAAAAGCAGGAATCCTTATTTTTTATAAGAGTTCCTGCTTCTGTACTTTTATTTTCTTCCCAGTATGGCATCCATCTCGATGATCAGTTCCAGGACACTGCAGAATTCCATCTCCTGATGTCCTTCTTTCCATGCTAAGATGCCCTGCCAGGTGGCGTTCTGGCGGTATTTGACGAAGATGTGGAAAGTGGCACAGATGCCGTTTTGTTCCATCAGCTGCTGATATTCCACACTTTTTTCCTGTAATTTCTCCATCACATGCTTTTCCGGACTGAACTCCCGAAGAACCACGGAGGATTCCGGAAAACGAATGCTGTCGTAAAAGTCTGCCATGTAACGGATCAGCTGCACGACATTTTCAAAGGACTGTGGCTCCTGGGAATAACCGTGATATAGTCGGCCGGATATCTCGCTGGCCTGACTTTCGTCCACACACACCGTGATCAGGTTCGGTGCTGCCAGTACTTCTCCATTCCAAAATTGACTCATGTTTCACACTCCTGTTCCTGTTGCCTATTTCCAGCGGAATTCATTTTTCTGAAAGCTTAATCTTGCATTTGGATTCTCCACGTCTGCGATGGACGATACGTAATACTCCAGATATTTGTTCCAGGATCCATGTTTTTGTGTGAACCGTCCGGCGATGCGCCGGAAGATAATGTCACAGTTTTCCTGGCTGGTTCCGACCAGAAGGATCAGAAACTGAGACGGGCTGTATTTGGAAAAGGAATCTCCGCGGCGCAGACTGTTTTTTACTGCCCGGTGCAGTTCCATGGACATCACATCCAGCTTTTCCCGATTTTCCATCGGATGGCCGTTGCCGTCTGTCAGGGAGCATACCATAAGGAATGCGGACTGTCCGTTTCGCTCGATCAGCCGACGCACCAGCCGGTAGTTATCCCGGAAGCTTGGCAGGCTGCAGTAGAAGGCACCGTCTTCGTACTCCGGTTCTTTCAGGTCTTCCTTGATCTCTCCTGCCGCATGGTATTTTCTTCCCATCCGTTCGCTCATCTCCTGGAACTGGTTCATCATGCGCTCGGATGGTGTGATTCCCAGTTCTTCAAAGAACATTTTTGAAGTCGCATCGTACAGCTGATATGCTTCTTTGTAGCGGTTCATACCCATCAGGGCATCAATTTTTAAGGACTGCCATTCGTCGAACGGATAGATCTCGATGGCATTGTCTGTCAGTTCCAGAATGGTGTCGTATTCGTGCTGTTCTTTTCTGAAGCACACAGCCGGCGGAGTATCTTGGAATATTTGTCTTTGTAATGGACACTGTTCATGATGACCCAGTCTTCTCCGGACTGCATCGGAAGAAGTTCTCCTTTGTACAGCCTGCAGCCTTCTCCCACAGATTCATCTTCCTGGTTTCGTCTACTTCTTCTTCTCCTTCTCTGACAAGTTCCATAAAGCGTGCCACATCCAGATCCACTTTCATCGGGCTGCGCCAGTAAAAGACACCTTTTTCTTTTACGATATACTCATATTCCGGCAGTCCCGCCTCGATCAGCATCTTGCGCAGACGGAATACCGTCACACGCAGGTTATTGCCTACATTGGCCAGTTCTTCTCTTCCAAAGAGATCGTCAAGCAGCTGTGCTCTGGGGATTCCTGTGCTCCCGCGGTCCTCCACCAGACTGGAATGTAACAGAATCTGCAGTAGTTTTACTGCTTTGGTTGCCGAGTTTCTTTTGAAGGTTATCGGCTGTTCTCCATAGGTTATGGAGAACCTTCCCAACATATTTACTTTGAGTTCCGGTAACTGATTATCCATATGGTTCCCTCCCCCCATCTACTCCTCGTTTTTATCATAGAAAAGTAAATCGCCTCCGGTATGGTATCTCCCGGAAGCGACTTCTCGC
>ENA-OQAZ01001588-OQAZ01001588.1-human-gut-metagenome-genome-assembly--contig:-NODE-1588-length-10559-cov-2.029333_pt1 | contig 10559 bp, 11 predicted proteins | sample MGYA00242737_ERZ504531 | MGnify/ENA primary metagenome ERZ504531 (study PRJEB26092, sample SAMD00036244) | human gut metagenome | host: Homo sapiens | study: EMG produced TPA metagenomics assembly of...
AGCAGTCGTTTGTAGCGTGTCAGTTTCTTCTTCGGTACTTTGATCTTACATTTTTTGTCAATACCTTTGAAGGCTTTGCTTCCGACTTTCTTCAGCTGTGTGGATTTGATCGTGATCTTTTTCAGTTTCTTTGCACCGTTAAATGCATTTGCACCGATCTTGCTTACGTTTTTGCCAATGATAACCTGCGTCAGTTTTTTGTTGTTCTTGAATGCATTCTTTGAAATCTCGGTTACTTTGAAGGTAACGCCGTCAATTTTACAGTTCCAGGAACGGTAAATTTCTTTTCTGTTGCTTTTCTCGGTTTCACCAGAGTAACGGTTCCGTTCTTTGCATCGGATTTTGTTACTTTGTAGAATCCTCTTCCAACCGGTTTGGTTGTTCCGACAGCAGGTACTTTCTGAGTATTCGGATTTGTGTTTGGCTTTTCTGTTCCAGGCTGTGTGCTTGGTGTTTCCGGCTGTTTATTCGTTTCAGTTTCTTTGCCTGTTTCAGTTTCTTTACCTGTTTCGGTTTCTTTGCCCGTTTCAGTTTCTTTGCCAGTATCCGGCTCGCTGCCTGCCGCTTTCAGATTCTGCTCTGCTTTTTTCAGGCTGTCCAGTGCTTTGCGGACGTCTGCGGCACTTGCAGTCTTAGAAGCGGCTGCTTCTTTTGCTGCTGCCAGTGCATTCTGGAATGCATTCCAGCTTGCATCGCTGTAATCGCCTTTTGTTTTGTCTTTTACTTCTGCAATCTTGCTGTTCAGTACTGCTTTTGCTTCTCCTAACTGTACATTTGTGGTCGGATCTTCCTCCCATTTTGCAAACAGTGTCAGATCTGCACTTACCGGTGATGCTGCTGTATATGCTACTGTGCAGTTTACATCGCTGTACCAGCCTTGAATACATATCCGGCTCTGGTCGGATTCTGCGGCAGGCTCCAGCTTTCGCCGGCTGCTACTTTCAGAGACTCAATGCTGTTTCCGCCTTTTGTATCAAAAGCAACGGTATATTTTTTCTGTGTTGCTGTGCTCTTAATGCTTTTCCGTAAACTTCTAATTCGCAGATATGGTTTCCGCCATGTGCTGTTCCACTTGTCAGAATACTTCCGCGTGTGTAAATACGGATATAACGTGCTTTCTGTTCTTTTGCTTCAAATGTCTTTCCTTCTGATGTTTCTGCATATTTTGCATCCGGATTTGCAAGCTTTTCATTGCTCAGCAGTCCGTATGCATACTTGGAATCTGAAACGCTGCTGTACAGCACGGTATCATTTGCATCAAAAGCAGCATCTTCAGATGCAACTACGATCGTATCCTGGTAGGTACGTCCGTCCGCAAAATAACGCCACATTTTTACCTGATCCAGCTTGAATACATCGCCAAGATCGATCTGGAAGTATACGCTGGTTCCTGCCAATACATCACTTTCAATGCTGTCCAGTGTACAGGTAAAGGAGTTTGAACCTTTATCACCATCGATCATTTTTTCCGGACTACTTTTTTTGTTTGAAACATCCTGATCATTATCTGCACGTTTTACTGTGATGTTTGAAGCCTGCAGAGGGATTTTTCCGTTTCCATCCGGAACAATACCGGAATCTCCGCTGCTGTCTCCGCCAACTGCTGATCCTGCTTTTTCCAGTGCAGCCAGCTTAAGTGTTGCATCTTTTACTTCTGCCTGGCTTACCTGAAGATCAGTTCCGCCTCCAACAGTCAGAGTTCCATCTTTCAAATCTTTGATGTTTTTCTCATACCTGCTTGCATCCAGTGTACCGTTGACATAAACTTCAGACTGCCATTCTTTTCACGGATACCTGCAATGTGTTTCCATGTTCCATCGTTTACAGCTTCTTTGGAAGTTACGGATACATCTCCAACTGTAAAGACTGCTTTTCCGTCTTTGTCAATGGAAAGGCTGTAAGCACCTTCCTGTTTCAGAATGTTCATATTGTTTCCGGTTGTTTTTACATAAGAAGATACGGCAAATCAGCGGTTCCTGTAACAGCTGTTCCGTTCAGCTCATATGCTTTTGCAAGGCCAAGTATTGTCTTTCCTGCCAGTGCTTCGTCCGTTGTTTCCGTTACATCATTTGCATTCTTCAGATCTGTTTTTGCTGATGCTTTCGCTACAACCTGATTTTCCTGATATACAACTTCTGTATTTACTGCTGCTGCATTGCCGGTTAAATCTTTTAATCCACTTACAGAAACCGTTACTTTGCTTCCTGCACTCAGAGTGGATGTAGTCAGCATTACTTTTCTCTGATTTGCACTTACTTCTGCTTTTGTAACATTTGCTCCGGAAACGGTTGCAGCAGGAGTACCGGTTACGCGCTCATCAAATGTCAGCTCAATCGTGTTGTCCGCAGTGGCTTTTGCAAGTGTCAGCTGAGGTGCTTTTGTATCTTTTGCAGTAGAAAGAGACCAGATACGTGCCTCACCCGGCTGCAGTGTAACTGTGATCACATCGCCGTATTTTACTGTCTGATAGTCGGTCTGTGCATCGGTTGTCTTGTGATCTAGAATTGTTGTACGGTTGAGTGTCTTGCCTTTCAGACTTTCTGCCGCACCAACGTTTCGATCCAGTGTAAAGCTCAGTGTCTTTACGGATGCACTTGGATTTCGCATGGAAATAATACCTTCTTCACCATCCCAGCAGGAGTATCCGTAGGTATTGCCCTTATCCGGTGTCGTACCGATCAGTTTCGCATTTTTCAAAATGTGATAATTTTTCTTAGCCCACTCCAGATATTCTGCATTGATATCCCATTTCTGACCTTCATCTATCATTTCCGGGCTGTAGTACAGCTCCCAGAATGCCGTTCCTCTGGTTCCCATCATATACAGATACGTTTTGAACTCATCATCTGTCATCTGGTTTGCCAGATTGGTTCCTGTTTTTCCGTAGATTGGATCATGATTGTAAATATTTGCCAGTGGGAACTGGAACTCTCTTTCTTTTACAAAATCAAAATATCTGCCATCACGGTAAGAAAGCAGCTGATCTACCTGTCTGTTCTGTCCGACCTGAACACGTCCGATATCCTGGCTGTTCTGGATCCAGATAGAATTTGCCACTGCAGATACCATGGACTTGGGTTTACATAACAGGTCAGGTTAAACCACAGATTGTCAATGCCGTTTTTCTCTGCATTGGTACGCAGCGTCTCAAATAGATCGATCCATGCTTCCCAGGTATCGGAAAAATAATACATACCATTCTTTCCGCCTGTCATATGTTTATGATTTGCATTTGTACATGGCTTTGTCGCAAATCCTATCCAGTTTCCAGTAATTTACTTTATAAGCATCCTGCATCTGTAAGAAAAATTCAGTCAGTTTCGTCACATACCGTCTGTCACCGACATCAATATCATCGGTTACCGCATTGTATGCACCAAAACCTGCTTTTTCAATAATCTTACCCATTGCAGCGTTATAGTTATAACCACCTCTAGGTCCTACCCATACACCAAATCCGGAGCCGAAGCTTTCTGCAAGATCAGAAGCAGGACGGAATCCGTTCGGGAACTTATTGTTAAACTCCCAGAACCCTGTCACATTATCCGTGGTACGCAGCGTGCCACATCATGAACAGTAGAAGTTGTATTCGAGTTGTTATAATTATTCCATCCGTCATCCACAACATACGAATCCATCGGTTCTACGCCGGATTCAGAGAATCCCTTTTCCATTTTTTTGAATGCAGATTCAATGTTGTCATCGTTAATGGTCATCATATTATCGTACCAGGAATTGTACTGCGTACGGAAATCGCTTCTTGTTGCAATGCTGTTGATATATTCATAAAAGTCAGACTGAATGACATTCATATCCGTACTTCTTGCAGCACCCGCTACGGTCTGCCAGGTTACATATTTTCCGTCTGTGGTAAGCTGGTTATCTTCCTGCAGTTTTTCGAATGTCTTGCCGGAAAAATAACGCATATGTGCATTTTTATTGCTGTCGATCTCTGTTTCTGTCATCGGGAACTCACATCCAAGGAACATTCCCTGAATATAAACCGGCTGGCCAAGAGAAATGACATATCCACTCATACCGCCAACGCCTTCACCCATGATCGGATGTGTCCACACGGTATCATTTGCATTGACATTCAACGATTCCAGATCGATATAATCAATTGCTGCTTTTTCTTTGTCACTTACTTCGATTTCCAGGAATTTACGCATGAAATGATCTCCGTCATCCATGGTAACTTTCATGGTAACATCCCAGTCTACACCGTTTTTGGAAACGGTCTCAAACGGGAATTCTACCATGACTCCGCCGTTCGTATCTACTTTTTTAACTTTGCTGCCTTCCAGAGTCATCTCGCTGGATCTGATCACGGCACTTGCATCTGCTGTACCGACTGCTTTGCTGTACATCTTTACTTCTGCCGCCGTTGCCCATGCCTGACCGTCCGTCTTTGGTGATACAGCAACCAGTTTTACATAACGACCCTTTTTCGGTGCTGTCAGATTGATATAGATCGTTTCTCTGTCATTGTAAGTAAAATCACCTTCTGCCGCAAGGTTTGCATCACTTTCCAGATCTGTTTCACTGTTTCCCACATACAGTTTATATCCTTTGATATCGCCGTTTGTGGAACTGTCCTGACGTGGCTGATAAGAAAATGCGGCAATTTCCTGTTCGCTCTTCATATCAAAAGTCAGGGAATGTGGATATGGCTGATCCGGTGAATACTTGCTGTGCCAGATTGTAGATGCATCACCATCAATAACATTGGCTCCCGGACCGTCTTTTGCACCTACTTCATTATTGTACTGATCGCTTGCTGTAACTGTCCAGTTTGTGCGATCCAGCTCTCCATCCAGTTTTGTTGTACCATCCTGGCGAAGTTTGATAATGAATTCTTCGGAACCCTGTGCCGGTGTAAACGTCAGATCTGCCCTCTTATTGTCCAGTTCTGTCGTTGCCAGCTTGTTGTCTGAAGTAGAAAATTTACGCTCCAGATATTCATTTCCGATCGTAACTTCTCCGTTTTTCACAGAGACTTGTGCTTCTCCTGATGCCGCCTGAACGGTCGTTCCAATCCCTGCTGCTGGAATACCGGTCACTACCATGGCCGCACTCAAAGCAATTGACAACCATTGTTTTTCTTTCTTTTTCAAAATTTTCCTCCTTGTTTGTGCAATATGCATAATTTTATTTGTCTCCCCCCCCCCCGCTTTTTATAATAACATTCGACATTCTTTCTGTCAATCGAATTTCCTTTTTTATTCATATCTTTCAATCTCTGTTTACTCTGCCTATTAAAAAAGAACCGTTTGCATAATTTTTTCATTGCAAACGGTTCCCGTAGAATATTACTTACTCATTTTTTTTAATTCAGGATATGAAAAATATTCAGTTAATATCCAGATCCGCTGTCACCTGATAGTAATCACAGGCATGTGCCGTATATCCGGTCACATTTGCCCGTGAGATCTGGCTCATCTTCAGGAAAGAGCAGTATACAAAGGCATTGTCATCCAGAACCGTCTGCTGCATCTCTACTGCAAGCTTGGCACGTTTGTCGGTGTCAAATTCCTGGCTGAGCTGCTCTTCCAACTGATCCAGTTTCTCATTTTTATAAGCTCCCTGATTTTTCGTTGCATTGGAAGTTGCAAACACGGTAAACCAGTATTCCGGATCTCCGGTCGGAGCCTGCACATTTGCCATAGCATAGACATCCCACGCTGCCGGATCCTGCACAACACTGTTGTTGTCAGCCGTACAGTTGATATCCACATCGATTCCGATATCTTTTAACGTAGCCTGTGCGGATTCTGCCAGAAGCGGAAGCTCCTGTCTGCTTGGATAGGTAAGCCATTTGATCTGAAGCTTCTGTCCGTCTTTTTCACGGATACCGTCTCCGTCTGTGTCCGTCCATCCGGCTTCTTCGAGAACTTTCTTTGCACCTTCTGCATCATACGTCTCTGTCGTTACTTTGTCTCCGCCAAAAGCAGAACCAGCAGGGAAGGTTCCATTTGCCGGATAGCCGTTTCCTTCCAGCAGATTTTCCACAAATCCTTCTTTGTCGATACCCATAGCGATCGCTTTTCGCACGGCCGGATCGGTACAGACGGAACCTTCGTTGAAATTCATTTTCAGGAAGAAACATCTGGATGTGGAAATCTGTGAAAAGGTAAAGTTATCGTTTTCGAACATCGGATAGCTTTCATATGCCATACCATAAGCTGCCTGTACCTCTCCTGAGAGCAGTGCATTGGCAAGGGTATTTCCATCGGTGATGGTCTTGATCGTCAGTTCATCAATATGTGGCGTTCCATTCCAGTAGTTTTCATTTTTCACCAGAGTCAGATGATCGCCGGACTGACAGTCGGTTGCAATGTATGGACCGGTTCCTACTACGATACCATCATCAAATCCTGCATCCACATCAATGATACATCCATATGGATCTCCCAGATAGTTCAGAAGTGCCGGCTTCGGTTCAGATGTATGAATCGTGAGTACCTGACCGTCTGCCTCCATAGAATCAATTTTCGTATCTGCTGCCGCACGGTCATGGTTTTCAAGAAGATGCTCCAGACACTGCTTCACCGCCTCTGCATCCATGACTCTGCCGCTGGAAAAAGTAACATTATCCTGCAGTGTGATTTTCCAGGTGAGCGGATCGGTATTTTCCCATTCTTTTGCCAGCCAAGGCTGCAGTTCCATATCGTCTGAATATTTTACCAGCGTTTCTCCGATTCCATAGCGGATACATGCCCATCCGGAGTAAGAATTGTGCGGATTGACATCCAGTTCTTCATTGGAAGGATTGAAAGTCGTATCCCCGATCACCAGCGTTTTTTTCTCAGAACCGTCTGTGGCTGCCGCAGATGTATCCGACTCAGCTGCCGTACTTGTCCCGCTTTCCGTTTTGTCATTCTTGCTTCCGCAGCCGTACAGTCCCAGGCTGAGTGTCACGGTAAGAAGCAATGCCATTATTTTTTTCATGTTCTTTTTCATGTTCTTTTTCATGCGTTTTTCCTCTTTTCTCTGATTTTCTTTCTGTTCTGATGCCATACAAATAATTCTATTTTCCTTTCGCATCCTGTTATATCTGCAAATTACTCTGTTGCAAAGTACCTCTCCCATTTTCTCATCATAATACACTGTCCAGCAGCATACGTGTGTATTCGTGTTTCGGAAAATGCAGCACTTCCTCTGTTTTTCCCTGTTCTACGATCTTTCCCTGATACATGACCAGTACACGGTCACAGAAATTCTGCACCAGTGCAATATCGTGGCAGATAAACAGATACGACATCTGACGTTCTTCCTGCAGAGCATCTAAAAGCTGCAGAATCTCTGCCTGGACGGTGACATCAAGTGCGGACGTCGCTTCATCTAAAATCAGCAGTCTGGGCTTGATTGCAATCGCTCTTGCAATCGCTGCCCTCTGGCACTGTCCGCCGCTGACTTCATGTGGATAACGTTTCATAAAATTTTCCGGCAGTCCGCACTGCTTAAAAAGCTCTTTCACAATTTCCATAGCTTCTTTCTTTGGCATACCGGCATTTCTCAGGCTCTCTGCCACAGCATCTCCAAGGCGGCATCTCGGATCAAAGCTTTCGGTCGGCGTCTGAAAAACCATCTGCATTTTCCGGTAAATGTTTTTCATTTTGTTTCTTTTATAGTGGGTGATCTCTTCTCCATCGAGCAGAATCTTTCCATCGGTACTCTCAAGAAGCCTGGTGATCATATTTACAACCGTCGTCTTTCCGCTTCCGCTCTCCCCGATGATCGCCAGCTTTCTCCCGGAAACAATTCAAAACTGACATCATCCACTGCCTTATATTCATCCTCTTTTCCATCTGAAAAAATTTTAGTCAGATGCGAAATCTGTAATAATGGCTCCATGTTTCACCTCCGAAGAACAGGAATCGCTGCAAGTAATCGCTTTGTATAATCCGACTGCGGATGACTCAGTACCTCCTGCGTCTTTCCGTATTCTTCCATTTTTCCATCTTTCAGAACCAGCATGGAGTCCGCCATCGCACGGATCACTCCGATGTTGTGCGTAACGATAAGGATCGTTGTCCCATACTGTTCTCGGATCATTTTCATCTGCTCTACGACCTGTTTCTGAATCGAAACATCCAGTGCCGAAGTCGGCTCATCCGCAAGCAGGATCTTCGGTTTTAAGAGCATCGCTGCCGCAACGCCGACACGCTGCTGCATGCCACCCGACAGCTCAAACGGATAACTTTTCAGGATTCTTTTTGGATCCTGAAATCCGAATTTTGCAAGCATTTCCACTGCTTCATCCTCAAATTCGGCTTTTTTTATTTTTCGGTGCTCTTTCATTTCTTCCAGCAGCTGATCCCCAACGGTTCGGATCGGGCAGAAAGAACTTCCGGCATTCTGGAAGATCATGCCAATTTCGCTCCCGCAGATTTTACGTAGTTCTTTTGCATTTTAAATCCAGAAGATTTTTTTTCTTCGTACCAGATCTTTCCGCCTGTGACACTTCCATTCTTTCCAAGCAATCCGATTGCTGCCTTAATCAATGTGGATTTGCCGCTTCCGCTCTCCCCTGCGATCCCTAAGATTTCACCTTTTTCTGCCGAAAAGCTGACCTTTTTGATTACCGGACTGCCATTGTAACAGATATCGACGTTTTCATAGCAAATGATTCCTGACATATCTACCTCTCATTTCTTGGATCCAACAGATCCCTTACCGTATCGCCAAGCAGGTTGAAAACCATGACCGAAAGAAAAATGGCAATTCCCGGTGCAAAGGTACCCAAGGATGTGTCGTCAGCAGATTTCTGGTATCACTCATCATGCTTCCCCACTCCGCAACCGGCGGTTTTGCACCAAGTCCCAGAAACGACAGACCTGCAAGCTCCATCATCATCGTTCCGATATCCAGCATGGCAGTCACAAGGATCGGTCCTGTGATATTCGGCAGAATATGTTTCAAAATCAGTTTTCCTGTACTGCATCCAGATAAGATTGCCGCCCGCATATAGAGGCTTTCTTTCTGTGCCAATGTCTGACTTCTGGCAATCCTTGCATATTTCGGCCAGCTGATCGCCCCAAGGGCTATAACCGCATTCTGTACGCCGCCTCCCATCACGCTGCAACTGCCAGGCAAAAACCAGACCGGGAAATGCAAGGAAAATGTCGGATATCCGCATCAGAATCGTATCCAGTTTCTTTCCGTTCCATCCACAGATGATCCCGACGATCGTTCCGATCACCGTGATCCCGACAACCAGAAGCAAAGTCGAATAGATACTGGTCTTGCTTCCGACGATGACTCTGGATAACATATCCCTCCCATAACGATCTGTTCCGAACGGATGTGCCAGTGACGGACTTGCTTTTGCGATACTAAGATTCTGCTCATAAGGATCATATGGCATAAGCGTTCACTGAAATAAGAACCGACAACAAGAATCAGTTGCCAGTGTGGCAAAAATAAAAAATCGCTTTTTCAGATAATTTTTCTGCTTCTTCGGTTTTTCTTCGTGCTGATTTATCCATTTTGCTTCACCTCCAGACGGATTCTCGGATCCAGGCAGTGGTATAAGAGATCCGTGATCAGATTGACTATGACATAGATCAGTGCCATCCATACGACATATGCCTGGATCACCGGATAATCGCGTGTCGTGATCGCATCCACTGCCAGCTTTCCGACCCCATCCCACATAAAAATACTCTCAATGATCGCTGTACCGCCAAGCAAACTTCCAATGGATAATGCAAGCAATGTAATGATCGTAAGCATGGCTGATTTTATGACGTTTTTCCATAAGATTACGCTCTCCCTGATACCTCTCGCCCTGGCTCCCTGAACATAATCTTTGTTCAGCTCCTCCAGAACGGCTGCACGAACCTGCCGCATATACTTTGCAGACATGGAAATTGCCAGCGTCAGCATCGGCATCAGTGCACTTCTGATATTTACACCGCTTGCGATGACCGGCAGAAGATTCAGTTTGATCGACAGCAACTGCATCAGAAGCATCGCCCACAAAAAAATTCGGCATCGCATTACCGATAAAGCTGAAAAACCGTAAAAGCAGATCCACCCACTTATCCTGACAGACTGCCGCCAGAACACCAAGCGGGATGGAAATCACAACCGTTGCCAAAATCGACATGACCGTAAGCAGCAGCGTTGCCGGAAGTTTTGAAATAAATTCATCAAACACCTTTTTCCCGGACACATAGCTTGTCCCCATATCACCATGCAAAAATCCATTCAGCCAGCTTACATACTGAATCAGAAACGGCTGATTCAACCAAGTTCTGCTTTCTTTGCATCAATGATCTCCTGCGACACCGCCGTGCCGCGGTTTTCATACATCTCCGTGACAGCATCGCTTCCCGCCACCCGCATCATGGCAAAAGACAAAAAAGTAATCCCTATAAGAATAGGAATCAACTGCAAAAATCGTTGTATGATATATTTTCTCATTACATTACCATCCTGTATACAATTGTCACCGCTCGAGTTGTCACACTCGCACCGGGAACGCTCAAACTTTTATAACGAAATACAAACCGCACTGTTATTGTATCCCCCCCCGCAGGCTTCTTTCTTTT
>ENA-OQAZ01001589-OQAZ01001589.1-human-gut-metagenome-genome-assembly--contig:-NODE-1589-length-10548-cov-1.439209_pt1 | contig 10548 bp, 13 predicted proteins | sample MGYA00242737_ERZ504531 | MGnify/ENA primary metagenome ERZ504531 (study PRJEB26092, sample SAMD00036244) | human gut metagenome | host: Homo sapiens | study: EMG produced TPA metagenomics assembly of...
CTCCGGGCAGGCGAACCCCGAAAGTGGAAAGTCGTAATGGAAAGGCAGTGGTATCAAAAAAATGCAACGACGTGAAGGTTGCTTTTTGATACTGAATCAAAATTCTGAGTATACTTCGAGCAGCAGGCGAAAGGGGAATGCATCAACACCTACATAACTTTCGATTTCAATGGCAGCAGTGAGGTAACGTCAAAGACCATGACTGTCATCTACGGCGAGGTGCTTGCTCTGAACCTTATGCCGACACGGTGAGGCAGCGTCTTTGTCGGTTGGTGATGCCAGTGATGGTGACAGCAATGGCAAAAGCACTAGCGATTATTGACAGGCGGAGAACTGGACATTGTATGCATAGGTGGCGCGAATGCGATCATGGCAGTAGCACGGCTCAATTGCGCGTGGCACAGTCACCGTCAAAGCAGCCTTTAAGGAAGACAAGTGTGCGGAATTCCTTCTACGACATGCCGAGTGATTGCTTATTATTACGGGGCGGTCGAGTGAGTCGTTGAGAAGGATATTGCTGGCGGCATCGGCGATACCTGTTTGCACCGAACAGCACTTGCACGCGTGCGCAGATTGTGGCGTTCCTCTATCGCGCGTATAAAGGATAACGAAGAGACGAAAATTCACGGTTGATTGGTAGAGTAATACTGGAAAATTTAATCTAAAGGCTCCCGGAGCACAGCTTGTTGAGTCTGTGCTCCGGGATTGTTTTGCTGCAAAGCGGTTCGGAGTTAATCGTTTTTGGATATATGCAAAGGCAGAACAGGAGTAGAACAAAGTGGAACAAAGGTAGAACAACTTGGAATCAAACGGTGATTGTCAAGAGAATCTTTCGGGTGTATAATAGTACTATCGAAAAGTGGATAAAGTGGCTCTGCTGTCGCAAAAAGATGCGATAGTGGAGCTTTTTGTATATCAAAAAATTTAAGAGAAAGACCAATAAGTAAATTTCTTATTGGTCATTTTTTATACCATTTTTCGAGAGTATATACACGAAAAGAGTGAGAATAGTGGGGAGAAAATGCAAAAATTCGCCTAATGTGAAGGTGCATGGAGTACCTTTCCGTGTGACAGAAATGGGGATGACGACTAAAGGGCAGGCTAGATGCTATATCAGTATGAGGCAGCCAGATGGGAGTATACTGCATGGGGAAGGCGTAAGTAAACTGGTTACGGCAAAGAGTATGAAGGCTGAGGCTGTCATAAAAGCTGCAGAAAACATTATATGGAAGAATCGTGGACAGGTGCTTGAGTGGTTACGAGCTGGTCGACTGCAGAAAGCGACACCGACGCTGTTGCTTCTGGTGCTGCCGGAAGAAAGCATAGAGCGCGTATACGGAAAGAGTGATGAAGCGCATCGAGAGTTGGTGCGGCAGGCAGTAAAAATGCTTCCGCCATTGCCTGAGCTACAGGAAAAGATGGAAGCTGTAACTTTCCGCGCAGTAAAAGCCGTGGCCGCGAACCAAGAGAAAGGTGACATACTAAAGCGTGCTCTGAATCGGCTGTATGATGAAGCCGTTGAACAAAGACTTTTAAAAGAAAATATGGTAAAAAAAGTTGCTTGTAACGGTGCGCAGCGAGGTAGAAAAAGCGGATCGAAATATGCGTCAGCGCATCCTTACCTTTGAGGAGATGCGACTGCTAACTGACTTATGTATAGAGGGGATGAAGACAGATATAAGGTATGCAGCCGTGCTGCTTCATCTGACCACGGGTGTAAAGACAGGAGAGCTGTGTGGACTAAATATTGGCGATTTGATGCGATATAAAGATGTGGTATATATCGAAATTGGTGCAAAATCCGTACAAAAGCGAGGTAAAGTTGCGGAGTGGAAGCCATATGAGCGTGAAAGCGGAAAGGTACGCCGTATACCATGTACTCCTTTAGCACAAGCAGCGCTAAGTGTGCTTTTGAAGTCGCGGTTGGAAGCGGGTGCAAAGGTGGATGCTCCGCTGATTGTAGGTGAGGGCGGACGTCGATGGGATGTGTTGAAACTGCGCGCTTTTGAAAAAGAGGTGCTTCAAAAAGTAGTGCCGGAGTAATGCGAAAATTTCACGAACGGATGTAATCCGCACAAGTTTTGAACATTATTGTCGCGCCGTATGCGGTATGTCGGATGGCCAGACTCAGAAATCTTAGGATGTAAAGCAGCGCAGACATAACGAAGAATGGTATGCGGACTACAGCGCTCGAATCGCGCTGATGACACTGGAGGCACAACTTCGGCGGTGTCATAAAAGCTTAATATGTGATGAGGGAAAATGGCATATAGCAGCACACCTGCATTTGCGGATGAAGCGAGGAGCAAGTGTTCAAATTCAAACGGAGCATGGTGTCAAAATTGAAAAAATATAGTAATATGTGAGCCGAGAGGCTCTTTTTTAATGCCTGCAGATAAGGACCTATTGTATTTTGCAATAGGTCTTTATATTACATAATGAAATTTGAGTAATTAATAATGACAGTTATTTACTAAAATGTTATTATATAAATATAAAGTAGCGGAATAAGGAGGAGAATAAATGGCATTTTCACAACTCAACGAAAAGAAACCGGTAGTTATAGCACTAAGCGAACCAAGCCGTGCCGCAGCAGACGCAAGGGCAAGATATATGACGAAAAAACGAAAGATGGTAAATTAACCGTTTGGGGTGCTTATGAGCGGGTGATTTTGGATATACAAAATGCCAGAAAATGGGCTGATAGCACATGCAGGGCATATGACAGCGTATTTTATCATTATATTGCTGAGATTTATAATCACATTGAGTAGCTTCGCTGACAGAAGAAACTGCGGAACAGATTTGGTCCTCTAAAATTGATATTTTTGAAGGCAGTGATGCCCAGGATCAAAGAGCACGGAGTATTTTCGTGAGCTTTGTAGAGCAAGCGTGTCGAGCGGGACTGTCTCTGATGCGGTTCAGAGACACGGTCCCATTTGTGATTCCGGAAGATCTTAGTCAGCTGACTACGGAGCAGCTGTTGGAGGTACGTAGAGCTGCTGATCGTTGCCAGTGGCGGCCGAAGTCGCTGACAATTGAAGCGGAAATTAAAATTTATAACGAGTTGATAAAGCGAGCATCGACACAGGGCGAGTGCATTGCTTTGCTAGTCATGCTTCTGCTGGGCTGCCGTACATCAGAAGCAGCGGGTTTGTCATTTGGAAATATTCGCAAAATGGCGGATGGTTTGTACTCTATAGAGCGACGGGAAGTGGAAGAGCAAAGCTCGAGGACCGTCAAAACCGGCAGTAAAACCGCAAGCGGTTACAGACTTTTGCCGCTGCTGCCGCAGTTTTATGAGCTGCTGGAAGAGCGCAAGCGTATGGTGCAGGAGTACATGGAGAAAAACGGCTATACCGACTTAGATATTAATGACATGCCGCTTGCTTGTCAGGGTACGAATTTGCTGACACGGTGTACAGCAAAGGAAATGAACCGTATTTTTAAGGATATTTGCATTGATGCAGGTGTCGAAGAAGGCTTTTTCTTTGAAGCTGAGGCAATGATGGCTATTGATAAAGAGGCAGGAGCAGAGTACGAGAATGTGGTAGTAGCTATATTCTGCGGCATCAAGCTGCAATCGGAGTTGGTAGCGACTGATGCTTCTCGGGCTGCAATTTCTGTGCTGATGGGTCATAAAATTGAAGACCTAATGTAAAAGCATTTGACTATGCCAATGCAGATGGTCAGCGTGAACTGCTGCATATTTTAATGCAGCGTCCGTTATATCGGTACATTGGTGGTGCGACAGATATGGAGCAGATTACTCTTGAAAAAGGGCAATCGGCAGTATGCGGAGGATCGGCTCGTCTGGTCGCACAAGAGGACGAGGAGTTCGATCTTTATATCGACACACTGGAGCCATATGACACGATAAAGATTCAGCTTGAGGCGGTGCCCGGTTGCTGAAGAAGAATGTAAGAAAAACAATCGCGTTGCCGTATCAGAGACCGAGCGGGCTTAGTATGGTGAATGCAGTGACTCAGGTTGTGACAGAGGCCGAAGAGAATGTAAAAGCTGGAAAGCTGGCGGATAAGCCGGTTATGATCGCGCAGTGTGATGATCCTCTGAGCGAATTGATGACCATTGACGATCTGCATATCGATTGGAAGCCCCAAATCACCAATGGGGATGGAGATCCGATTGCAGATTCTTCGGAAGAAGTGAAGATGGCGGTTTGCGAAGATACATTGATTGCAGTTTTGCCGAGTGGTGTATTAAAAGAAGTGCCGAAAAAAGAATACATTTATAATCAGACCAAGAGGGCGCGCGTGATGAGAAGATTTTTCCGGATAAAGCAATAGACAGCATTAAAGCAATATGGCCGTTTTCGCAATCTGCGGATAAAATTGTAATTAGCAGAGAGGGAACAGCATGGCATCTGCTGGCAGAAGTCGGTGCAGAAGAATTTTTACAGGCGAATGAGTGGGAAGAATGCCGCGGCGCATTAGCTGCGGGCGGTATTATCGTTCCTTGTGAGAAGAATGCAGATTCGTTGATTTGTGGAGCGCAGAATGGAGATGTGGTGCGTTTGCCGGCGGAAAAACTATGTGCATGGCAAGGTCAGAAACAGCTTGTGCGCATAGGAGCGGCACCGTTGGCAGCAGCTTGTTTCTGTATGGATACCGATGATATTCTGCTGATTAGCGAAAAGGGACAGGCACTTCGTACTCATGTTTCAGATTTGCACAAGCGCGCAGACATTGGCGGTGGACTGACCAAAGGTATGCGTATGAAAACAGGTACAGACGATAGACTGTGTTGCTGTTTGGTCTATCAACGAAACGCAGCTTAACAGCTATTTCCCAGCAGCGAAAGCTGCTTGTGCTGCGTGCGGACGGTGAAGAAAAGGCTCGGTTGAGAGCGCAAGGCCATGTCGGTGAGGGCGTTTGCCTGGTGCATGTGGAAGGCTCAGACGGTGTGGCAGATGTGCTGTATGCAGATCAAGCAGTATTGCTGCTGTCAGACTCCGGTTATGCGCAATGCCGTGACATTAGCGTGCTGAGAGAGAAGGGACGCCGTGCAAAAGGCATTGAGGGCATGAAGCGCGGTCAGATTATAAGAGCGGTATGTGCGAAGTTAAATAATAGGGAAGGCGCAGCTTTTGAGCAGGTATCTCAAAGCTGCGCCTTTAGGCTTGAATGAATGTAGTTAGACTTGCTATTTTAAAGGAGATATAAAAATAAAGCGAAGAAAAAGTTTATAAAAACCTTTTCTTCGTTTTTAATACCCTGCTGATGCAGGGAGAAATTGATGTGGAGACAACTGTTTAGGATCAGCATAAGGATCACCCCCGCTTACGCGGGGAAAATAAGTTGTCTACACTCCCCGATACTTACGATAAATGCATTGTGAAAATAACAACTTATCGCTGCCGGGTCACCCCCGCTTATGCGGGGAACATATTTATTAATGATAGTATAGCAGAAATTTTATATCTTTGCAACTTTAAATTGCAAAGATATAAATTAGATTCCGGATTTAATAATTAAATGTTTTGGTAACCGGGGAGTGTGTGAGAAAAACTCTGTAAATAAGATTTTTTATACTGACGAAATGTTTTTTGCATTGAAAGCGTGAAGTACGTTGCTTGTTATCCATAATATGGTTCATATTGTTAAACGCACAAATCTATAAAATGTTCTTGATTCTCGACAATTTTCTTTTAAAACACGATTTAGTCTCGGTTTTTAGATTTTCATATGCCATCTCAAAAAGATTCTCGCACTGGTGCTGGCGTTTGCTTGTGCATTCACCATGTTCGCTGGTGCAGCGTTCACGGATCAGGCCGACATTAAGGCTACTGACGCTGTGAACATGCTTTCTTCGCTGGGCGTAATCACCGGTTACACCGATGGTTCTTACCAGCCGAACAAGGTCGTTACCCGTGCGGAAATGGCCAAGATGATCTTCGTTGTACGCAACAACAAGATCGACGACTCTGCTTATCAGAGCAACTATTCCAAGCTGACTGACATCAGCAACCACTGGGCAAAGGGCTACATCAAGTTCTGCGAATCCCAGGGCATTATCGCTGGTAAGGGCAACAACAAGTTTGACCCGGACTCTCCGGTAACCGGCGTTGAAGCTGCTAAGATGCTGCTCGTAGTATCTGGTTACGACTCTGACAAGGCTGGTCTGACCGGTTCTGCATGGCGCACCAACGTACTGAAGTACGCAGGCGCTGCTGGCATTCTGGACGACGTAAACTCTGCTCTGGAGCAGGGCCTGCCGCGTCAGTACGCAGCTCAGATGATCTACAACACTCTGGATGTTAACCGTGTTAAGTGGTCCAAGGACTCCGAGTCCTTCGACGACGTTCTCAACGGCGGCGTTAAGGAGACCGTAGGTCACGCTTACATGGGTCTGTGCGCAGACTATGGTACTCTGGTATCCATCGACAAGGATGCTCTGTCCATCAAGTTGGACAAAAACTACGATTCTGACAACTACCATACTTATACCACTAATCCTGTTAAGTTCACCAAGGTAGCTGAGAATTATACCTCCCTGTTGGGCCAGAAGGTTAAGGTAATGTTCAAGGATGGCAAGCTGAACAATGTTCTGGGCGTTTATGCTATCTCTGACAACACTGTTTACAATACTCTGATGAACGACGTTGAGAAGGACGGTCAGAAGATCAAGTTTGATGGCACTTCCTACTCTGTTGATTCCAACAACATCGACACCTACTTTGTTGGTATCAACGGTGCTTCCGAGCTGGGCAAGAAAGCTGTTTCTTACTTCGACAAGGGTGATGCCCTGAACGCTGAGAAGACCAACGGCAACACCTCCCTGTCCGAGGTAACCTTCGTTGATTCCGACGGCGACAACAAGATTGACACCGCTATCGTTATCGAGAAGACCGCTGCTAAGGTAACTTACGCTTCTTCTTCCGAGATCGTTGCTGGCGACACCTACAAGGCTGCTGAGAGAACATCGCTGAGGGCTTTGCTAAGGACGACTACGCAGTAGTTTCCAAGAACCTGTACAAGGACAACAAGGACGTTGTTAAGGCTGACGTTCTGAACGACACCGTAAACGGCTTCAAGACCAAGACTGGCTATGTTCAGTACAAGATCGGCTCCACCTGGTACAACGCTGCTAAGGCTTTCTCTGACGTTGACACCGGCGACAAGGTAAAGGCTTACGTTGTAAACGGCGTTGCTCTGGATATCAGCTCTGACGATTCCAACGGCGCTCTGCCGACCGTAGCAGTTGTTACCGGTATCGGCGGTGACACCATCACTGGCGATCAGGTTAAGCTGACCTTCTTTGATGGCACCACCAAGACCGTAACTCTGGACAAGGTTGTTAAGTCCAACGGCGATTCCTTCACCGCTGCTCTGGGTACTGCTTACAGCTACTCCGAGTCCAAGGACGGCTACAAGCTGACTCAGCTTTCTGGCAAGAAGTACAACGATTACGAGGCTCAGGAGATCATCACCAGCTTCGCAAATACTTCCTTTGATTCCAATAAGGCGCTGATATCCGGCGTTGGTAAGGATTACAACACCTACAAGTCTACCTATGCAATGGATGACAACGCTAAGGTTGTTCTGGTTCAGTCTTCCGGCAAGTGCAAGGTTGTAACCGGCAAGCAGTACAAGGCTCTGGCTACCGTCGATCAGGGCACGCTGACCTCTGCGTTCACCAAGAAGACCAACGGTCTGACCAAGATCATGCTGGCTTCTGCTTACGTAGTTGACGTTGACAAGACTGGTCACTCCAACGACAACTACGCTTACATCGTTAAGACTGGCTACAAGACCGGCGACGATCGCACCGCTTACACCATCTGGGACGGCGAGAAGAACGTAGACGTTGTTGAGAAGGTTTCCTACTCTGCTGGCGCTCGCGACAAGGGCATGGTAATCGGCTACTCCACCATCGATGAGGACGGCTATATCAACGATGTACAGACCTACACCGGCTCTAAGTTCACTGCTGCTGTAGCTAAGGTTCTGAGGACACCTCTACTCTGTACTACGCTGGCGTACAGGGCGTAAACGGCGATTCTTGGGTAACTGTTGACGGCGTTAACAAGCTGAACATCACCAAGGATACCAAGATCCTGAACGTTGATTCCGACGCTGACGACGACGATCAGATCGGCAAGTCCGGTACTGCTCTGTTCGCAGCTGAGGAGATCGCTGACTCCGGCAAGTACTACATCAACGCTTACTTCGTAATGGATGAGACCTTCGGCTCCAACGACGACGCTGATCTGGCATTCATCGTATTCGACGTAAAGGGCAAGATGAAGGGCATGAACGAGAATTCTACCACGATCGCTAAGTCTGGTACCGTTACCGGCGTTACCTGCACCGCAGATACTTTCGAGGCTGGTAAGTCCTACGATCTGGTTCTGACTGCTACTGCTTCTTCTGAGCAGAAGGTAACTCTGACCGGCGCTGTATTTGCAGCTGACGGCAAGAGCACCACTCAGAAGGTTACTTTCGATGCTACTGGCAAGGCAACCGTTAAGGTTATCGCTCTTGGCACTGCAATCACCGTAACCGGCGCTGCTGTATAAGTTCTTATTCAGCACAATCGAAAACCCCGCTCTTTTGAGCGGGGTTTTCCTGCACTATGGAAAGGAGCACTAACATAATGGCTTACTCTCGACGTGATCGAATCAATGATAAGATGTCGCGTGAAGCGCAGGAAGATGCGGCATATATGAATTCTAAGGCTGGTTTCAGTGTGTCTGCAATCGCAGATATGATGGACTTAACGCCGAATAAAGTAAAGGACTACATCCACGCAGGTTGAAGTACGTGCGATGGAAGCAAAACACTCTAAACTGCGCGTTTTGACATCTGCTGACCGCAAGAAATCTCAACAGGCTTAATGCTAAGCATTGAGTAGCGAATTCTTGAAGTTGCAACAAGATTGCTTCGGTAACAGCTACCAATAATGTTGGTTTGTTTCGTTTGAACAACTAAATCAAAAACCCCCGAGGATATCCTCGGGGGTTTTCTTTACTCATTCAGCGGGAGCCAAATGGGTTATTGGATTGTGGCCGGACCACGAATTACCACTGGGTAATGTTGCGGTTTACGTCAACAACTAGAACAGTGATCTGATCGTCGTCGTCGAAGTAAGCCTTTACGTTCGGAGCAGCGTCCTCAGACAGACCAGTGATGGTGTAGCTATCACCAGAGTTGGTGGTGGTGCAGAAGTCGCTGTCGAATGCGTAAGCCAGATCGATGTTGGTGTAATCCAGACCGGTTACGCCTCAGAATCGTCAGAGTTTACGAACATTACGATAGTATCCTTGCTGTCAACCTTTGCGAACTTCTTGGTGGAACCAGCAGAGGTCATGGTACCGGTGTACTTGCCAGCAACAGTAGCGTCAGCGGTCAGAGTACCGGACATCAGGTTGATGTCGCCAGAAGCTGCATCGTAGTTAGATACGAAGTAGTTGTTATGGTCACGGTCAGCCTTAACGTCAACGTCAGCATCGTTCAGATCGCCGGAATAGGTGATCAGAGCGCCGCTCTTCAGGTTCTTAACAGAGCTATCATCGGTCTTGATGGTAACATTCTCAGAACCATTCCAAGCAGTAACGATGTACTTGGTGCCATCGTTGGTATCCTTAACAACGTCGTCCATAACTACTGCGTAGTTGTCATCGCTGCCGCCGGTGGTGCCCTGCTGCAGGTCGATGAATGCTACCTGAGCGTAGTAGGAGTTGCCGGACTTGTTAGCAACAGCAGCTACATTGCCGATAGCCTTGTTGTAGTCAGCAGCGGTCTTGCCGGAGATTACCTTGTAATCAGCGTCAGTGCCGGAAGCAGTTGCCTTGTACTTAACGAATACAACGCCGGTGGATTCGTAGTACAGACGGGACAGAGCAGTGGTGCCGTCCTTCAAGCCGGTAGAAGCAGCCTGGGTGTAGATATGCATGTCAGAGGTGCCGTGACTGGTCTTGTCGCTCTGCTTGATGCTGCCGTCGGTCATCAGACCCTCAGTAGCGTCAACGTATGCGTCATAGCCGTTCAGAGCGAACTCGCCCTTATTAGCGTTGTCCTCAATCTCAGCGATACCAACGCGGCTCAGGGTGTAAACATCACCAGATACCTCGTAGGATACCAGAATCGGAGCAGCAGCTACAGAAGGAGCAGAAGCAGTGGTATTCCAAGTAGCTACGTTCGGGTTAGCAGCATTGCCTTCAGAGAACGGCATGATCGGGAAGGACTTGTTGTCCTTGTCGTCCCAGTACTTCTCGATGGTAACGGTCTTCTCAGAGCCGTCAGCAAACAGCATGTGAGCTTCCCACTGAGAACCGGTGCCGCCCTTAGCAGCAGCCTCGATCAGCAGAGCCATGTCATCAACATTGCCTGCAGTGGTGTCGGTGTAGTAAACGTAACCGTTTACAACTACCATGTCAACGTTAGAGCCAGTGTTCGGGCGCTTTACGAAGGAAGTGCCGTTACCAGCCATGGTGTACCAGTTGCCGCCAACGGAAACGCCGTCGTCAGACTTGGTGCCGGTTACCTTGCCGGTAACAACGTCAGCCTCTCAACCAGCCATTGCCGT
>ENA-OQAZ01001590-OQAZ01001590.1-human-gut-metagenome-genome-assembly--contig:-NODE-1590-length-10545-cov-1.975331_pt1 | contig 10545 bp, 15 predicted proteins | sample MGYA00242737_ERZ504531 | MGnify/ENA primary metagenome ERZ504531 (study PRJEB26092, sample SAMD00036244) | human gut metagenome | host: Homo sapiens | study: EMG produced TPA metagenomics assembly of...
CACATGGTCACGCCGCAAGGCTTCAACGCGCTGCTGAAAATCGTGGAGGAGCCGCCGGAGCATGTGATGTTCATCTTCGCCACCACCGAGCCAGACAAGGTGATCGGCACCATCCGTTCGCGCACCCACCATTACCCGTTCCGCCTAGTGCCGCAGGAGGTTATGGGCCGTACCTCGAGCAGATCTGCGAAGACGAGCATATCGAAGCCGAGCCGGGCGTGCTGCGCCTTGCCATGCGTGCCGGCGGCGGTTCCGTGCGAGACACCCTTTCCGTGCTTGACCAGCTCATGGTCGGTGCGGTCGATGGCAGCATCGCATACGATTCCGCGGTTGCGTTGCTTGGCTTCACGCCTGACGCTCTGATCGGCGAGGCCGTCGACGCCGTTGCGACAAAAATGGCGAAGCACTGTATGGCGTGATTCAGAAGGTCGTGGTCGGTGGTTTCGATCCCCGTCGATTTGTTGAGGATTTGCTTGCCCGCGTACGCGATTTGCTGGTGCTCACGTTGGGTGGAGAGCGTGCGGAAAGCGTGCTTTCCGACGATGCGGCCGCCGAGAACATGGATGATTTGCGTCGTCAGGCTTCCGCTTTGGGATTGTCTGCGCTGACGCAGATGGCTGACACGATCAATGCGACGCTTGCCAATATGACCGGTGCGATTTCGCCGCGCATGCGATTGGAATTGCTTGCCGCGCGCTTGTTGGCCGGGCGTGAGGAAGGGATGGCTGTCGTTGCGTCATCTTCCGGTGTACCTGATTTTGCGGCGATGCCGGAACTTCCGCGGCTGCCGAATCGTCGCGTGGATCCATGGCCGCTCCCGTCGCCGTGCGGCACGACATGCCGCAGGAAATGTGCGGGCGCAGGATTCTGCGCCTGTGATCGATACCCCTTCCGCGCCTGTGCAGCCGTCCGTGGCGCCGACGAATCCTGCCGATGCCGTCGCATCCGGCGTGGCTTCCGTGCTTGCTGACGTGCAGCAGGCGATGAATGCGACGACTTCCGTCGCTTCCGCTGTGCCTGCCGCAACTTCCGTACCAGCTCCCATTCATGACGATCGCACCCCCGACCAGAAGTGGGATGCGCTGGTCGCAGCCCTTCCGGAAGACGTGCAACGTTACGTAAGCCGTGAAAAAGTGCCTCGCGTGCTACTGAGCGGCGACCGTCTGTGGATCAAATTCGACAAGGCGCTCAGCAAATACGCGTTGCCAAAGCGGTGGCAAAGGAATCGGTGGACGGCAATACCGAAGTGGTGAAAATCGTCCGCGCCGAAGTGCATAAGGCGTTCGGACCGAGCGTCACGCTCGCGCCTGCCAAAAAGCTGGCGGACGGGTCCGAATCGGTGCCGTGGAGCAAACTCAGCCCGGAAGAGCAGAGCAAGATCAATGCGCAACTCGTGCAGGAACAGCTTAAAGCGGCCACGCTGCTGACGGCCAATCTTGGTACTGCTGCAGGTCTCGAATCCTCCGGCAAGGAGCCGGCCGGCACAAGCGCGAAGAGCGCCGAAGACGGTGGCAATGCCGGAGATTCCGGCGATGAGGAGGGCCATCGAGCTGCTGCCGGTGGAGCCGAGGAAGTCGATCCATGGGCGGCCCCGACGCAGGAAGTCCATCATCGGAACGGCCTGTTCCGGATGATGACCCTTGGGTTGCATCTGCACAGCCGATGCAACCGCAATCGGTGGTCGCAAGCGGCGTCAACGATGTGAAAGCGCCGGAACAACATGCGAAACATGTGGCTGTTCCCGATGTCAGCGATAACGTTGATCCTTGGGCGGCACCGATGCCTGTACCGCAGCAAGCGCCGGTGGACGACGATCCTTGGGGTAACCCCATGCCGATTCAGGCAGGACCGGTGGATCCCATGCCTGCTCCAACGGAACCTGAGGTGGCTCCGAAGCACGCCAATCACCAGCATCGCGCACCGCGGCAGGACGCGGCACCGCAGCAAGGCCAGCCGAATGCCGATCCGTGGAGCCAGCAGTTCTCCGCGCCGGCGCAGCCAATGCCGCAGGTCGCCGCGGAAGATGACGAATATTCCATGAGCGACGAGTCGATCGGGGCGTCAACCGCGTTAAGCGTGGACGACCTGACCCGACTGTTCGAGGTGAAAAAAGTCGAGGATTTCGGGCCGGACGATGCAAAAAACCCGCGCAACATGCAGCAGAAGAAGAATCTCGACGACTGATGGCGGTGCAGTCGCAAGCAAAAATGCGAAACCGAGCAAAATCGACGAATCAACGCAATCGTAAGCACTGCATAATCGCGAATCTTATGGAAACCAAGGAGAGGTGAACCATGGCACTGGCCTATGACGGCGCCATCCAACGATTGATCGACGCGTTCGCGCACCTGCCCGGCATCGGGCCGAAAGGCGCGCAACGCATCGCCTTCTACCTGCTCAACGCATCCGACGAGGAATCACAGGGCTGATCGACGCCATCGCCGAAGTCAAAGAGAAAATACGATTCTGTGACATTTGCGGCAACGTGTGCGAAACCAGCCCATGCCCGGTCTGCGCCGATCCGCGTCGCGACCACAGCGTGATCTGCGTGGTCGAAGAGCCGAAAGACGTGATGAGCATCGAGCGCACGCGCGAATACCGCGGCCTGTACCACGTGCTCGGCGGCGTCATCAACCGATGGCCAACGTGCAGCCCAGCGACCTCAACATCGCCAAACTTATCGAACGGCTCAAAGACAGCGAAGTCACCGAAGTGATCCTCGCGCTCAACCCGAATGTGGAAGGCGAAGCGACCACCAGCTTCCTGTCGCAGCTGCTTTCGCAAACCGACATTAAAGTCACGCGATTGGCGAGCGGCCTGCCGGTCGGTGGCGACCTTGAATATGCCGACGAAATCACGCTCGGGCGTGCGCTGGCCGGGCGTCGTGCGGTCTGACATCATATTTGCCACATCCGTTACATTGCCGGCATATGCTGACGATTGCGCAAACGTTGCGCGGGCGATCATGGAAGACCCGTGCGGAACGTATGTACGAAAAAACGCGCGGAGGATTTGCGAGGATCCCATATATTGTTCCGCATGTTGGGCGTGCAGGGGCTTGACAAATCGGATTTTCCTATAATTGACCAGCCTGCTTAGTATGTTGGCGGGCAACACATTGAAGAAGATTGGATAAGTTGTGGCTCTCATCGTGCAGAAATTTGGCGGCTCTTCCGTAGCCGACCCAGAATCGATCAAGCGCGTGGCCCGACGCATCATCGAAACGAAGAACGCCGGCAATGACGTGGCCGTCGTGTCTCCGCAATGGGAGACACCACCGACGACCTGATCGATCAGGCGCTCAGCATCGACTCCAACCCGCCGGCGCGCGAGATGGACATGCTGATGACCGCAGGCGAGCGTATTTCGATGAGTTTGCTCGCAATGGCAATTCATGCGGCCGGCTCTCACGCCTACTCCTTCACCGGCTCCCAGCTGGTTTCATGACCGACGCCCAGTTCGGTACCGCGCATATCAAGGCCGTGAAGCCTGACCGCGTGCGTCGTGCGCTCGACAAGGGTTCCGTGGCCATCGTGGCCGGCTTCCAGGGCGTGAATGAGGGTGGCGACGCCACCACGCTCGGACGAGGTGGATCCGATACCTCGCAGTGGCTTTGGCAGTGGCGCTGGACGCCGACGTATGCGAGATTTACACCGACGTCGATGGCGTGTTCACCGCCGATCCGCGCATTGTGCCGACTGCACGCCGTATCCCCGTCATCGACTACGAGTCGATGCTGGAAATGTCTTCCTGCGGCTCCAAGGTGCTTGCCCTGCGTTGCGTGGAATACGCGCAGCGATTCGACATGCCGTTGCATGTGCGCAGCTCCTTCTCCCACCGTCGCGGCACGCTGATCGTGCCGGAAGACGTCGATCCGCGCACATTGCCGAACATCTGAGATATCTGAGATTCGCATTCGGCAATCGCGAGATATCGCAGGCAATCGCAAGAAAACCAAGACTTTACGAACAAAGGTAAAGAACATGAGCGAAAACAAACAACCAGTCCTTGGGAGATCTGTTCCCCGATCTGGGGCCGGAAGTCCCGATCATTTCCGGCGTCGCGCACGACAACACCGAATCGCTGGCCACCGTGCGCCGCGTGCCGAACGAGCCGGGCATGGCCGCCAAGGTGTTCACGCTGCTGGCCGAGGCCGGCGTGAACGTCGATATGATCGTGCAGGCTTCCGCTTCCACCGGCACCGCCGATATTTCCTTCACCGTGCCGGGTTCCGCCGCTGCAAGTGCGGGATGTGTTGCAGGAGAAGCAGGACGAGCTGGGCTACCAGTCCTTCGACATCGACGCCAACGTGGGCAAGGTGGCCGTGGTGGGCGTGGGTATGAAGACCCACTCCGGCTTGGCTGCCAAGTTCTTCAACGCGCTGAGCGACGAGGGCGTGAATGTGCTGATGATCTCCACGTCCGAAATCCGCATCGCCGCGCTGGTCCCGCTCGAGCAGCTGCAGGACGCCGTCCGCGCGCTGCACACTGCCTACGGCTTGGATGCCGAGCAGGTGGAAGCCGTGGTGTATGGCGGTACTGGTCGCTGACGCAATACCGCGCAATAACAATCGAAAAAAGACTTGACTGGATTGCTTGAGCGTCTCAGCCAAGTCTTTTTTATTCCCATATCTGTTTTACAGATATTTTTTTCAGATAATCTGCAAATGAAAAAGCGGAGGATTGCTGAATAATCAACAATCCTCCGCAATATTATGTTCTGCAGAAATCAGATATCACCATGTGCAATCATGCATGATCATGCGTAACTGCAGAACATATGCAGATCGTTATCACTTCTTGGTGATGTAGCCGAGTGCCTTCAGCATTTCGGCGCTTTCCAAAGCGCCGCCGGCAGCGCCGCGCAAAGTATTGTGAGCGAGCCCCACGAACTTCCAATCGAAAATGGAATCCTCGCGCAGACGGCCGATGGAAACACCCATGCCACCCTCGTAGTCCACGTCCTTCTTGACCTGCGGGCGATCGTCGTCGGTCAGGTACTGGATGAACTGCTTCGGCGCATGCGGCAATCCAAGCTCGGAAGCCTTGCTCGTGTAGTTGACCAGGCGATCGACGAGCTCTTCCTTGGTCGGGTTCTTGCCGAAGTTGATGAACACGGTGGCGGTGTGGCCGTTGAGCACAGGCACGCGAATACACTGCGAGGTGATCTTCAGCGGGCCGTCGAACGGCACGATCTCGCCCTTTTCCTCATCGACGCGGCCGAACACCTTCAGCGGTTCCTTCTCGGACTTCTCCTCTTCGCCGGAGATGAACGGAATGATGTTGCCCACCATTTCCGGCCAGTCGTTGAACGTCTTGCCCGCGCCGGAGATGGCCTGATAGGTGCTCACGATAACCTCGCGCGGCTCGAATTCCTTCCAAGCGGCGAGCGCCGGGGTGTAGGCCTGGATGGAGCAGTTCGCTTGACGGCGATGAAGCCGTGCGTGGTGCCGAGGCGCTTGCGCTGGTGCTCGATCACCTCATAATGCTCCGGGTTGATCTCCGGCACGACCATCGGCACGTCCGGAGTCCAACGGTGGGCGCTGTTGTTCGACACGACCGGCGTTTCGGTCTTCGCGTATTCCTCTTCGATGGTGCGAATCTCAGCCTTCGGCATGTTCACTGCGGAGAACACGAAATCGACGTTTTTGACCACGTCTTCCACGTCGGCCACGTTCTTGACGACCATGTTCTTCACGAATTCCGGCATCGGCGTTTCCATCTTCCAGCGACCGCCGATGGCCTCTTCGTAGGTCTTGCCGGCGCTGTGCGCGGATGCGGCAAGGGTGACCAATTCGAACCACGGATGGTTTTCGAGCAGCGTGACGAAGCGCTGTCCGACCATGCCCGTAGCTCCGAGAATGCGACCTTAATCTTTTCGGACATAACAACCTCTCGCTTATGCTGGAACGGTTTCGTATGATTTCACGCTTGAGGTCGACCAGCCGGCCCCAAACGACGTCGTGGCGGCCACATGCGTTGTTCAATCTTACGAAATCCGCGGAACAAGCATGTTCTCCTATCCGTATGCTGGTCTGCGCCGAGTATGCGTTTGGCGATTGTTATGTGTGGCAAAATGACGTACACTATTGGTATGGCTACAGTAACAAGTAACAGGACATCGCGGTTGGATATTCGTTTAACAGCGGAGCAGCGTTCGTTGATTGAGCGCGCTGTCTCGCTGAAGGGGTCCACGATAACACAATGGACGGCGCAGCATCTACTAGATGCCGCACGACGGGAAATAGAGGAGCTTCCTCACTCAAACTTGAGAATGAATCGTTTGATGCGTTTCTTCGTGCGCTCGATGAGCCTATTCCGGCTGAGACGAAGGAACTTATGCGGAGGGAACCTCAATGGGCGTAACTGAAGTGAGGTTTCTCGAGCCGCGAAGATTGAATCCTGGCGAGACGCTTGAAGGTTTCTCGTGTGGTGTCGAACTGATCGACAATTGGGCGAATCGCCATGCCCCTTATGCGGCGAAGCGGGGTACGGCGGTTCCATACGTGTGTTTCACAACAAGTGGGGAAGTTGCGGGCTTCTATGCGATTAGTGCGTATTCAATTGATCGTGATGCCGTGAGAGGTGGATGGCTTAAACGGAATGCCCCTGCCAAAATACCTGTGATTCTGTTAGGAATGCTGGGCGTGGATTCACGTTTTCAGCATCAGGGGCTGGGATGGATGTTGCTGCAGGATGCAATCAAGCGAGCTCTTGCAGTAGGCCGCCAAATCGGGTCCCGCGCACTTGTTGTTGATCCTTATGATGATGTCTCGCGTGGCTTTTACCAGCATTTTGGCTTCCGCGACGTCCCTGGTTCCAACAGTATGTTTGTCAGATTGGTTTGAACGCAGGACGCTTCCTGCCTCACAGGAACGCTGCATAGCCTTTCGTCTGCGCGTGGAGCAATAACAAATACCGGCGCTGAATAGTGCAACGAATGTTTTTGCGGAGCATGTTTGCCGTTGCTGTGCATAATATGAAAAACGGAAATCATTCTGCTTCCGGAGCGCGCAAGTCTACTTCGCGCACTTTTTGGTATATGGCCCCGATGTCTTTGAGGTTGATGCGGAACTGGCTGCGCGGGCTGCGAGGCTTTTCGCACTTTGGGCGTATCGCTCGCGTACACTGGAAGCCATGTCGAAGGCATCAGAAGAAGCGCAGAAGCAATTGGACCGTATCGTGGCGTTGGGATATCCGGATGTGGCCGATATGTCGGCCGCCGCGTTCCGTGCTTTGGCACGCCCGCTCATCCGCGCGCTGGAGGATTCCGATTTGGGTACGCAGATTCTGTTGGTGCCTACGCGCGAGTTGGTTTCCCCGGAATCGTTGATCGCGCGTACGTCGATCAATCGCATGGCTGGTTTCACCACGATGCCGCCACGCGATATCGCCAGTTTCCTTCCGCAGGATGGTTTCGAACCTCCGGAAGGTCCGTTTTACCTGGTGGTCGAACCGCATACCGGCACCTGCTACATCAATCGCGAACCCGATGTGGCGCGCAAGTTGATCGATTCCGACGAGCGTTTGCCGCTTACGTTGGAAGAGGGACTTGCTATGCTACGCAGCATCCGGAGTGGTTGTTGGAGAAGAACGGTTTCAATTTGTTGGGATCGCGTTCCGCGGATGGTCGCGTCCCAAGTATTTGGATGAGCCAGAACGCGCCACGATTGGGTGCGGTATGGCCGAATTCCCGTCATACTTGGCTTGGCAACGCGTTTTGCGTGTCTCGTCGCGGCGTCAGTTTGTTCCACTGACGTTCTGCTGATATTTCGCAGATTTTCCACAGATTTTCCGCATTCCACAGATTGGCGATTGTCCGACTGTTGCGACGGCCACGCCTTGCGTCGCCGCACCTAGCGCTTGAATAGTTTGGCGATGGCGTGGCGGCTGCGGCGCACATTACCGATCCGATGCCCAGCAGTGTGGCGGTGACCTGCGGGCGGCGCAATTCGTTGCGGATGCCGATCAGATCGGTCACGCAATGGTCTTCGAAGAACACACGCAATTCGTTGCTGGAGTAGCGCCCGATCAATCGCCCCACGTGAGCATGCGCGTCACGTAGCTGACCGGATTGTTTTCGCGGAATTCGAACAGTCGAATGCCTCGCAGCCGCGATTTCGGACCATAGCATTCAAAGCCGCAGGTCGGCGCGTAGCCAAGATCAATGTCATGCACGTGCCGACGAACGCGTTCTTGTGGTCATGCCCGCAGAACAGCGCGAAATAGCCGCCCGCATCGCGCAATGCCTGCACTTCGCCAACGTTCTCATCCGCACAGCCGATCGCCTCGCCAAGCCTCGAGCCAGGTCTGCACACGTCACGATTCAACACATAGCAATGCCCTGCGAACGTTCGCGCACCCTCCACCACATTCGGCGTGTATGCGGGCACTTCGCGCAGGCAATCGTAGAACTCCTGCGGCGGAATATGCTGGAACGCGATCGCCGGAACCGCCAAACCGTCGCCATTGCGCTCGCCCAACTCGCGTTGCACTTGCTTCAGCCATTCGATCGCTTCCGGCGAAGGCGTGCCATAGCCGTCGGAATCGGCCAAATCCCATCCGCGCGAATTCGACGCGTATTTTGCGTAGGATGTCAGCGATTCCCGTCCTCCTGCAGCATTTCCAGTATTTCCGGAAGTATCGCCAGATTTGCCAGCATTTCCAGTATCCCCAGCATGCTCGCGATCGCCGGAATTACTGCGATCGCCGTCAAACGCATTATCCGCATAGTCGCCGGAATTCACCATCATCACGCTCATCGCAATGCGCCCAGACCCGTCGGAAGCCTCGATCGGAATCGCAAACGTGCCTGGTTCGAGCGCCAAAGGAGACGACCCGGCAACGGGATTCATGCAACCGGAAAACTCTCGGTAGATGTCATCCTGTTCGTCGGCGAGAATGCCGCACTGGAAATCGTGGTTGCCGTAGGTTGCGGCAAAGGGGATTCGCGCTTCCAATGCAGGTCCAAGGAATGCTGCGAACGTGTCTCGTACTTTCTGCCGCGTGCTGTCGAGTATGGTCGCGGCGGTCGCGCGATTGATGGATTGCGCCCATGATTCAAGCTTGTTGGCGGATCCGTTGCGTCCGTCGCGTTTGTTGCGTTTCACGAGTTTCGGCGAGTCGGTGCCGATGCCGTCGATCATCCAATTGTCGTCGGTCGGGGGCTGTTCGAGCAACGCTTTGGTGAAGGGATGTCGTTTGATGCCGCGGATTTTCGCTTCGATTTCGGTGACCGCTCGTATGTGCGTGCCCGGCTGCTCTCCGCGACGGCGCAGGAACGTGTCGATGTACGCGGGGTCGTATCCGCGAATCTGGTCGCCGGTGAAGACGATCAGATCGGGATGCGTTTTCTTGATGGCGGCTTCGATGAGACGGATCGTGTCTTCGCGCACGTTTGGTCCGTCCTGAATATCGGCCATCTGCAGCACACGGAAGGTGCCGTCGCTGTTGAATCGCAAGGTCATGATGCTCACTGTAATGCGGCAAATTTGGATATGAGGTGAAAAAGAGACGAAAATCGTGGTCTGTCCGTCATATGGCGGAATGCCGGCGATATATGGGATTGGTTGCCGCTACTATGGGCGGCAGTGCAGGTAGGTAACATGCACGTAACAATGTGGGCCGCAGAAGGCCTGCCCAGCTTTACAGATAAGGAGGAGTGATGGGTCAGGATCAATCTTCAGTGTTTGATCTCGCGGCAGTGGCTGCAGCGTCCAACGGAGGGAACAACGACCCGCTGCTGCCTCCGGCGCGTTATATTGGAGCTCCGCAAAAGCCCAGCAAGATGCCGTACAACAAGTACGTCGCATACGATAAGCAGGTGCCGTTTGATTACCCGGAGCGTACGTGGCCGGGCAAGCGACTGCAGCGTGCACCGCGTTGGTGTTCCGTCGATCTTCGTGACGGCAACCAGGCCCTCGTCAACCCGATGGATTCCGAGCGCAAGCTGCGTTTCTGGATCTGCTGGTGTCGTTGGGCTTCAAGGAGATCGAGGTCGGCTTCCCGTCGGCTTCCGAAACCGATTACGATTTCATTCGTATGCTGATCGAGCGTGAGCTCATTCCTGACGATGTTACGATCGTGGTGCTGACGCAGGCTCGCGAGCACCTGATTCGCAAGACTTACGAGTGCCTGAAGGGTGCCAAGCGCGCCGTCGTGCACTTCTATAACTCCGTGTCCGTGCTGCAGCGTGAGGTCGTGTTCCGCAAGGATAAAGCCGGCATCAAGAAGCTCGCCACCGACGCGGCCACCCTGTGCAAGGAGCTTGAGGGCGAAGCCCAGGGCATCGACCTGTATTACGAGTATTCTCCGGAATCCTTCACCGGCACCGAGCCGGAGTACGCCGTTGAGGTGTGCAATGCGGTGATCGACGTCATCAAGCCGACTCCGGAGCATCCGATGATCATCAATCTGCCGGCAACGGTGGAAATGACCACTCCGAACGTGTTCGCCGATCAGGTGGAATACGTGTCGAACAATCTGGTGCCGCGCGACGCCGTGGTGCTGTCGCTGCACCCGCACAACGATGAGGGCATGGGCGTGG
>ENA-OQAZ01001591-OQAZ01001591.1-human-gut-metagenome-genome-assembly--contig:-NODE-1591-length-10544-cov-1.876164_pt1 | contig 10544 bp, 13 predicted proteins | sample MGYA00242737_ERZ504531 | MGnify/ENA primary metagenome ERZ504531 (study PRJEB26092, sample SAMD00036244) | human gut metagenome | host: Homo sapiens | study: EMG produced TPA metagenomics assembly of...
TCAATTGCTTCGACGTTCTAATTTGCACATTTGGTCAACGTTTCTATTTGCAACTTTGGCACGTTCTATTTGCAACTTTTGGCACGTTCTATTGCAACTTTTGGCACGTTCTATTGCAACTTAACTTGACATAAGTTGCAATAAGAAGTATACTTGACTTATCTGCTAGAAAGTGAGGAACCATCATGAATGACCAGAAGGATATTGCTAGAAACTATCTTGTAGCAAAAAGTAACCAAATCGTGCAGAAAAGCCGGTACGACTTTTCTGTTGCTGAGCAACGAACAATCGCTTATATTTGCTCAAAAATTAAACCAACTAACTCTTCAAACATGCCATATCAACTTGAATATGAATTTAGCATCGTTGATTATGCCAGAACGTGTGGATTTGATACGGGTGGGAAATTTTATAACGACGTTAAAGCAACTTTAAAAAGCTTGCGTGATAAATCTATGTGGCTGACACTTCCAGATGGATCAGAAACAACTGTTGGATGGCTTGCCAAAGCAACGACAAATAAGAAAAGTGGGATCGCTAAAATCAAGATTGATGAAGATTTAGCACCGTATTTATTTGATCTAAAGAACAAATTTCTTAGTTATGGTTTGAAGAATATCCTCAACATGAAAAGCCAATATTCGATTCGATTGTATGAACTTCTGAAATCTTATCACGATATGAAGATTGGGCAAATTGACCGTAGGAAAGCAGCTGAAAAAGATATAGCACCACATGAAACGTATTGGACTGTTGAGTTAGACGAGTTAAAGAAAAGGCTGATGACTGAAAATGTAAAATCATATTCTAATTTCAACCTCTTTAAAACAAAAGTATTGGTAATCGCTCAGAAAGAAATCAATGAATTAACGGACATAAACATATCTTTTGAACCGATCACACAAGGAAGAAAGGTAGTACAGATCAGATTTAAAGTCTGCCGAAAGGCTACGAAAGAACGTCTTGCAGCTGAACATAGAAATGACTTATTGCTAGACAACAATCGCACAAAATAAATCAATCTTTTTAACGTCAAAAGCTTTAGCAGTTCGTAAAATCGCAGTTATACGAATACAAGCGCACCATTTCCAGTGCGCTTGTGTAAATCCATTACCATACAGTGGCGAAATTGTGTCAACAACTGCTTCAATTCGCTTTCTCAAAGTGTCTCGATATTTTTTTGATACAACGTCTCTTTTGACATCTCCCCTAACAAGATATGTAAGATGGATTTTTTTGTAATCCATCTTACATATCTTGCCAGGTTTGACACCTAGACTGCCATACAAGCTTGCTGGGCTGTGCCCCGTCCCCTAGCTTGCTTGTAGAGTGAAAAACGCGAGTTTTTCACTTCGATATACCAATATCACGTTATATGCGGACATTTTAATAATTCAATTTGTTTCACCCAGCTAAGATTAAAACCGTTGCAATGACTGCCAGCATATCCTGTTTCAGTGGTCTGCCAATTCGTATATATCATGACTTCATCTCCTTGATGCAATGAACTGAACGAAATTCTTTGTCCTTTGTTGTTATATATATACGGCCATTTTTCTGCAACTATATCTATATGATATAATCTTTTTTCACCTTCAAAATCATATAAATATCCATCTAAACAATTATTACTTATATCGACTTGCGTAATTACTAATTCATGACATGGTATTTTTGCCAAATTCATATACAGTTTTCCATCATAGTAGTAGCAATTATATTTCATAGCGACCACAAAATTGAAATATACTTACTCCATAAATATCTGGAAAAAGAAAAATACATGTAATTAAAATCAATATTCTCAGCATTATATTCAGTTCCCTTTAGTGAGTATAATAGTACTGAATGCAATTAACAATTCCATTGTTAACAATTCTTCCTATATTGAATTTCGTTGGAGATATAGCATCAGCATAACCACTAATATGTGTTGCTATAACTGTTGGACTTCCATCATAATAGCAAAATACTGGTGAACCACTATTTCCTGCTTCTGTATCTGCCAAATATTCTATAACACTTTTTGATGGGTCTTGAGTATTTTGATCATATACAACACTTCCACTTGATAAATATGGGAAAAAAGTTTTTGTTAGATTTATTGGATACCCAACTACATTTACACTTTTTGTATCATATACATTTGCTTTATATCCCCAATAGCCATACGTATCACCATATCTTTTTGCTAATTTTACAACACTCCAATCATTCTCATTATTGTATGATGACACATCTAATGATATTCTTCCACAAAACCAAGATTTAGGATAACACCATTCGCCAGAAATAGAATCTAACGTTTTAGGAAAAGTTTTATATTCTGTCATCATAGCAGGATACGTTCTTACTTCAATTGCCTTTCCAAATTTTTTGTGATAAAATACATGGCCAGCAGTTAACATAATATCAGGACCAACTAATACTCCAGTGCCTGTTGTAACGGTTCCATTACTATAACGAATTCCTAAAAACATTACTGCTGAATAAGGATATTGTTTAGTAACTCGTTGTTGCTCATCTTCACCTATAATGATAGCTGTCGATGGCATATCATTTATTTTTAGACTTGCAGGTCTTTCTTTAATCTCTGTATTAGACACTGTAACATTCTTAACTGCTTCTTGCTGATAATCATACATTAACATTTGATATTCATCTTGTGTTTCCACATTTTCTGCATATAGTGGCTTTGTAGTAAACAACAGTCCTAAAATAATACAGCTAGCCAAAATCATTTTCGTAATTTTTTTCATTTTTCGCCTTCTCCTTTTGTATCATTTTTAACATTTACATTGTACTAAAATTCATATTTTTTGTCAATATTTTTTGCTTTTACTTTATATTCAAGCTGATCTCAGAAAAAAAATCATCAAAATCATCCCTCTTGATGTAACCGATCAGACCTTGTGACTTAATCTCAACCCATTCATCTCCAATATTTTTAACCTGCACTGCCCTTCCATCCATCACATATTTTGCCATCTGCTGATATTCTGCATCATATACTGGCACTCTATTGTTGCACAAATACCAGTCTGCTGTATTTGCTTCCTCAACAGTCCTTTGCAATGCTTCTTTTTCCTTCATGGTCTTACTATTGCATGTGCCACATACCAGTATCACACCGATCAGCACGATACAAAGGCAAGCTGCCTTGACACCGATCTGCCTTGACAAACACTTGTTGTCCTTCTCAAGCTGCTTGTTTCTTTCTCTGATGTCAGAAATCAAGCTGTTCGTCTTCTTCTCGTTCAAGCTTACGTTTTCTCGCAGCTGTTTTAACTCTTCCTGTGCTTCGTTCATCTTCAAACGATATTGTTCCGCTTGCTCCGTGGCTTCTAAGCATTGAGTATTGCTTTCGGATAGCTTCTGCTTGTAACTCTCTATCTTTGTCTGCATCTCTTCCAGCTGATTCATCATTTGTTCTTGCAGCTCCAAACTGTAGTCGTTCATGTTCTTCTTCCTCCTCTTTCTTTCGCATCGTCGCTAGTCTTGTAAAGAGTGTCTGTTGCCTTGTTAACGTGTCCAGTTGGCTGTTGGCTTCCGCAATACTTCGATTGATTTCACACCTCTCAGCTGCCTTTCCTTGCTTTTCCATTTGCCTTGCAACATATCCCTCATGCACGGTCGGGATTCGCTCTATTTCCTGTCGTTCAAGGCTTCTGTGGTCGATCTGATGCTCCTGTTCGAGATAATGGTTACACTGGTTTGCCCAGCGTTTTTCGCCACTCCTCAACCTTTTCTGGTTTGTTCCAGTCGTTGGCTTCTACCGTGACTCTTTCCCATATCTTGCGCCCTCTCGCACCTATTTTCTGCTTTCCTGTTGCAGGATCTATTTGCGGTATCTTCTGTCCATGTTCATCCAGGGCATACGCTTTCTTCTCTTTTCTTTCCCCACTGTCCATCGGATTCTATCGGTCTGGTCGTTCCAAGGATATGCGCATGATGGTTGCCTTCTTTCCAGTGGATATTCGCATCCACACACATACCTTCAACCGTCAGGCTTTGCGCAAAGGCTCGAACAAGCTGCTTACTCTGCTCAAGAGTCAGCTCGTTAGGCAGTGCCACTTCCCATTCTCTCGCCAATCGTGCATTGCTTTGCTTCTCAATTTTCTCAACTGCATTCCACAATACTTCTCGATTATGATATTCCTCCGGTGCATTCTCGCAGAGAAATATTTCCGAATATGCAACCTCTGATTTATTCGTGTAGTTATGTATCAATCCCGTTTCTTGATCTTCCAACTTTTCACCTGCACGATAAGCCGAAGCTGCTACGACAGATCTGCCACCGCTTCGACTTATATTTTTAATTGAACAATGATATATTGCCATACTGTTATATTCTCCTTTCGCACATTTTGATGTTGTCATTTTGTTGAGGAGCGAAGCTTAAACCCTCGGAGAGCGCACTGTTAAGCAGATATACTTGCGTAGCAAGTGTGTCTGTAAGTGCGCCCTTAGTAAACTAAGGGATGCTATAAACTGAATATATCACGCTATGGATTTTTCTTTCAAGCATATGTTATTATTTAAATTAACTAACGTGAAAGAAAGGAAAAATAAAATATGGCTGAACAAAAATCATCTGAAGAGAGAATCGCTGAACTTGATAAGCGCATTGAACAAATCAAAGCGCAAAAGAAAGCGATCATTCAACGTGAAAAACAAGCTGAACGTAAAGCAAGAACCAAACGACTCATTGAAATTGGTGGTGCTGCTGAATCCGTTCTTGGACGACCGTTTCAAGAAGGCGATTTGCAAAAATTTATCAACTTCTTAAAGCAACAGGAAATCCGCGGAAACTATTACTCAAAGGCGATGAACAGTTCTACAGACAAGTGAGAAAAATTTCCCCGTTGACCCGTCATAGTCATGTGTAATCGAGGTTAATCTCTTCAAAATCGTCGTGTGTCAGTAGTTTGTATCATAATTGTTTCGATACATCCATTGACAAGTCACCAGATCCATGATATAGTTTTTTGTATTATAATTATTTGATACAGTTCAAATGAGGAGGAAATAAAATGGCAAGAGAAACCCAGAAAGAAAAAATCGCACGACTAGAAACAGAATTGGCACAAGCAATCAACCAACGTGATGCCGCAATAGCCGATGCATTAGCTTCAAACAGCAAACTTAACGCAAAGCATGATGTTAGCGACTCTCCGATGTATCAGAACCTGCTTCAGGATCGTGACCAGTGGAAAAGGATTGCCAAGAACAGGCAGGATCAGATCAGAAAGAATGAGTTGCGATATGATGAGCTGCTTACCATGTACAAGGATCTTGAACAACAGCTGAAAGAATCGCAAGCAATGCTTGTAGAATTACAAACAGACAAGGAAACAGCGTTGAAAGCTGAGAAGAATCCGTTTGGTGCAGGAAGAAAACGTGCATACACAGCTCTACTTGATCAAATCAAAACGCTGCATGAACAGGGCATGAGCGTAAGGAAGATAGGCACAGAGTTAAACATCCCATCTGCCACCGTTGCAAGGTATCTCAAAGGTGTATCAGAATAATTGCAATACGCTTTTGAGATGCAAATTAGGATTTTTTCATGCAACCGCATAATGTAAATTGCTCTGTAACCGCCTAGAATACCTTTTAAATCAATTTTAGTATCTTATCTATACAATTTAGCATTAGATGTTCTAAAATGTCTTAAAACGCATTTTAGAACGTTCTAATGACATGTACATGCATAACCATGCCATTAACTGATAATGTTTGACCCTTTTTGACATTTATGTTATACTTATGCGGCTACCACCCCCAATACAGGTAGAGAAAGGGGGTGCTTCAAACATGGACAACTCCGTATTATCCTTTTTTCTCTCAGTTTTGGCGAGCATAGTTGCTACTATGTGTGCAAATGGTTAGACGAAGAGATCTAGGCGGTAGCTAGCCTCAGGAATAAGCCACCTGCTACAAAACGGCATAGAAAAACCCCAGTGTTGCCTCACTGGGGTTTTTTGTTTTGCGATCAAACATGAACTCGCATTATCCTTTCCTATCGGCATTATAGCATATGCGATTTATAAAATCAAGTATACGGTAAAATTATCCTTCTCCATTAATTACGTTTTTCATGTCTAGTGGTGCCGCCTTAGCGGCAGGATCGCCACGACGGGAACCCATGGGGCAGTGGGTCAGGCGATCCAACGTAATAAGAGATAGTCTTTTGGGAAAGCAATTTATTTGATGCTGAAATCAAGAATCTTCGCGCGCTCACGCGCGTCTTGATTGATAGCTTGATTAAATACTTGATTAAATACTTGATTAAATACTTGATTACGGTGTGTCTGAAAGCCGCATAAATCCTAGATTTTCGTTCACGAAGCATCATAGAGAAATTCACGAAGCATCATAGAGAAATTCACGAAGCATCATATTTTATATTGACAATATTATGATGGCACAGTAATATATAAATATCAATACAGAAAGGACTTGATAAAATGCCAAAAAGGAAAAAGTTACCTGTAGTGCCTGATTATGTTGGGCTTGGTGAGGTAGAAAAACTAATCGTACAGAAATCCAACCCTTTGCAATCGTTAGCAAAGACTGAACTTACTTTGCCAGAGCTAAAGATTCTTGATGTGTACTTATCGAGGATAGATAGTCACGATCCAGAGAAAAGAACTGTTGTAATTGAAAAAGGGGAACTTGAGCAAGTTCTAGGTGTTTCCAGAATCTTAAAACAGCAACTTAAAGAGAGACTCCGCAATCTGTTTCAAGTTGTAGAGGTTGAAGATGATACAAAGCCAGATGGATTTAAACTAGTTTCGTTATTTGAAGAAGCTGAAGCTGTGCCAGATAACGAAGGTTTATGGAGAATCACCCTGACATGCACAGTATCAGCAAGAGAATACATTTTTAACATTGAAAATATAGGTTATCTAAAGTATCGGTTAAAAAATGTGATTGAGTTAAAATCACGTTATAGCTATGTACTGTATCTCTATCTGGAAAACAATAGTTTTCGAAAAACGTGGGAGATTGAGTTGGGCGAGCTAAAAGAGCTAATGAAGTGTACAGCAAATAACATAATAAAGCCTTTTTTAGATTTAATGGTCTTATACTTAGCAAATGCCATCAAGAAATCAATGAAAAAACCGACTGCAAATTTGACTATGAGCCAGTGAAAAGAGGACGTGCCATAGTTGCAATACGCTTTACTATAAAGACATTAAAACAATTGGCAGTTGAAGATGTGGCGAATCTTCCAGAAGCTCAAAACGTGCCAGATAATCGCCCACTATGGGAAAGTGCCTTGAAGGAATGGAAATTATCTCCAGAAAAGCTTGATGAGCTTGCTGCATTATTGGAAATTATACCAAAAAGTAAGTTACCAGAAGCTGATGATGTTGAGCACGCAAAGTACAAATACATTGCCTTAAAAGCCGCAGAAATCAAACGCAGAAGCCAAGAAAAGAGAATAAGCAACCGTTTCGCATACCTCAAAAAAATGATTGATGCCGACATCCAGAAAATACAGAATGCCACCGATCCAAAATCGAATACTTATGTTCCGACAGGTACGCAAGCTTTTAGGAACTATACCGAGCGTGATCCTGCTGCTAACGCAGAAAAGTATAGTAAGAAAATCTATGACCAGTACAAGCAGCAGCAATAAAATTATCACGCAATATTCATTAACAAAAATCAATCAACTTATATGTTTCTTAATCAAGCAGTTCGTAAAATCACGCTTATACGAACCAAAGTGCACCATTTCCAGTGCGCTTGTGTAAAATCATTGCCAAAACATGGCAAAATTGTACAAACAACAACTTCAATTCATTTTTCGGCTGTATCAAAATAATATTGAGACGTTATCTTTTTCCAAAGTCCCCTAACAAGCTAAAAAATCAAGATTCCCTAAACCCTCGCAGGTATCTTGATCAGAGAGGCAACCCTCGCGTTTTCCCCTCGATGCTCCCCTTTACACCTATGCATCCGCAGCTATACAGTAAAGAGTGTAAAAACAGAGAGAGATGAGATCTTTTTGAATTATCAAGCAATAATTGACCGTGTACAAAAAGAACAAGGGTAAACGCTCAATAGTGGGTATACCCACTATTGAGCGTTTACGAACAAGATGTTTCAATTGTATTTTCAGATGATGAAAAATGGTTATCCACTATCACATTTGAGTATTGCTCACCGGATGAGCTTTACAATTATCTAACTGAACAGTTCTAGCGTAAAAATTAGGCATATAAATTATTATAGTTGATGTCCAAGAATACATGCTCAATAGTGGTTATAACCACTATTGAGCATGTATTTCATGTATTACAAAAATTTGATAGCTACAGTCTTAACTATTTAATAGTAACCTATAATTATCACTTACAAGTAATCTACTTTGTGTTAAGAAACAATTGACGGAATTGCGGTTTGTATGTTATAAATAAATCAGACAGTTTTGCGGAAATAAAATTATTTTAAGAAAGAGGTGGTTACAATGTTTTTTTATTTGATATTTTAGGTATTATTATTGTAAGGAGGTATAACTTATGCAGAATAAAAATATTATAGTAGGACTATTTTCAATGCTTGTTGTAGTAATATTCGGTATTGGCTATAGTTATGCAGATGATGTGTATAATTATGAATCGGTGATATCTACAAGTGACTGGTCAAACATGAATCATGCAGAACGTGTTGAAAAACTATCTATTCCAAATGAATATATTCAAAATATGACTACCACAGAATTATTGAATTCTGTATTAGCCTATCCGTATTTTAGTGATTATGCTATTTTATGATAACATGCAAGAAGGTTTTTATGCTGTAAAGGAACATTTTAATGGATTGCAAGAATTATTAGCTAGAGCCGATAGAGGAGAAGTACTTTTAAGTGAATACAAAGTACTCACAGCTATGCATACTGCAAGAACATTAAATAATGCAGATTATTTTAAATTATTATTTTTAGAAACAATATTAGCACAGCCAGAAATGGCATCTATATCTGCAGAACAACAAAATGAAATTTCTACATTGGTTGATCAAAATTATCAATTAGAACTTGAAGCTCCTAATTTTTTTAGCGAATCGGCATATTATGAAATATTAGCAAATCAACAGGGTATAGATTTACAAAGTTATAGCTCATATGTAACTACTCCACGAGGATCTAAAGTTTCGGTTACTATATCAAGTTCATCTGATTCTGATGCAGCCCTTGCATCTAATGCATATTTCGTAGATTATATTCATACATATTACCCAGGAGCATCAATTGTGGCAGCTGCATCGGATTGGTACAACTGTCATGGATTTGCATGGGCACAAAGTACATTTGTTTGGATGAATGATCCTTCAGCATATTGGAATGATGGAAGTTATTCTTTAAAAGCGCAAGGACAGCCAACAGCAGTAGGACAAAAGGTGACATATGGTGGAACTACGCATAGTGGGATTGTAATTGGATTATCAGGAAATTGTATTCGTTCAAAATGGGGAAGAATGAATTTAGTAGATCATAGTGTTACGAACTGTCCATATTATTATGCTCCGGTTATAGTAAGTTATTATAATTAAAGGTGTGATTTTATGATAATGGCATATTGGAAATTTATAATTTTTATGGCATTGTTTGCCAGCAACGCAAATGAATTGGCGAATTGGCAGCTAACTGTTCCCGCAAAAGAACACATATCTTCCTATCAAATTGTAAGCGATAATTGGAAGATACATTATTCAATCAACGGTAATGAATATCAATATTATTTAAAACTCACACAAGATGATGAATCTCAAAAAAAAGTTGGAAGAAAAAACATTTGTGATTCTCTCAAATACTAAGGATCTTACTTATCAAGCGGTTTTTGATTCTTTGATTTCTTCTCAGTATAAAAATAGCAATGAAGTTTTTTATTGGCTGGGATACGAGTAGCATAGTAAAATGCTCAATAGTGGACATCTACTGTTGAGCATTTTTTTACTTTCCAAAAACGCTAATTGCCCAGTTGAGTACTGCCCTCTAATAGCAGTTATTCTGTTGTAAAGGAGAACGACGATGATACTCTATCCATGCGGAGTTTGAATACGCTTTGCATACACTGCAGAAATATACATCCCAACAAGCACACAAGCTTTTATGAAACTGTTATAAGTTAGAGAAACAAGTTTCCACAAATCATACAGTTAGACCCTCGTTTTCCCCTCGATACTCCCCTTTCCATCTTGCTACCGAAACTTTTCTATGTATGCTTTCTTTCGTTTTATATTGTATCACAATATTTTTGATACATTATTGTCTCCTACTGAGATCAGCCTACATTCAAGCTGATCTCAGAAAAAAAGTTATCAAAATCTGCCCTTGTGATGTAGCCGATCAACTTGTGACTTAATCTCAACCCATTCTTCTCCAATAGCTTTAACCTGCACTGCCCTTCCATCCATCACATATTTTGCCATCTGCTGATATTCTGCATCATATACTGGCACTCTATTGTTGCACAAATACCAGTCTGCTGTATTTACTTCCTCAACAGTCCTTTGCAATGCTTCTTTTT
>ENA-OQAZ01001593-OQAZ01001593.1-human-gut-metagenome-genome-assembly--contig:-NODE-1593-length-10539-cov-1.411160_pt1 | contig 10539 bp, 17 predicted proteins | sample MGYA00242737_ERZ504531 | MGnify/ENA primary metagenome ERZ504531 (study PRJEB26092, sample SAMD00036244) | human gut metagenome | host: Homo sapiens | study: EMG produced TPA metagenomics assembly of...
CCGGTGGGCTGGGCTGATCCCTGTCGTAAAAAGCAACGCTTACGGCTACGGAACTGCCGCCGTCGCGAATTTCCTTGTCCACCGCTGCGGGATCCGTTTTCTGGCCGTTGCCCGTCTCTTTGAGGCATGCCAGATCCAGGATTCCGGCTGTCCGGACTGCGGGATCTTAATTCTTGGCCCCGTTCCTGCTTTCCAGATCCCCACGATCGTCAAACGTAAGATCGAAATTCCGCTCTTCCGCGTCGAAGACGCAAAACGCCTCAGCGAAGAGGCAAAAAGCAGGGACTGGCTTCCGTGAAAGCCCACATTAAGATCGAGACCGGCATGAACCGGATCGGTGCACGGCCTGGGGAAAGAACTTTCTGACCTTCTCTCCTGTATAAAAGGACTCGGTAATATTGAAATCGACGGTGTTTTCACACACTTCGCAACGGCAGATCAGGCGAATGAAGGAAAAGGGAATGATTTTACAAGAGAACAGTTTTCCCGTTTCCTTGAGGGGCTTTCCCAGATCAGGGAAGCCGGGATCACTCCGCGTTATGTACACTGCTGCAACACAGGGGCGACCGCATGGTTAAAAGAAGCCTATTCCGTCTGCACCCATGTACGGACCGGAAGCCTCTATCTCGGCTACTCCTCCATCCAGAATGACTGGAATCCCATCGGCGTCGAGGAGTCCGGAAGCTGGAAGACCATGATCGTAAATATCCGGGAGATCGTCCCCGGGGAAAGCGTCGGTTATGGGCGTACTTTTATGCCGGATCACCCCGCAAAGGTCGCTGTCATCGGTATCGGATACGGTGACGGATATACCCGCAGTTTTGCCGTAAGCGGCGCTCCCGCGCTCATAAACGGAGTCCGCTGCCGTTTTGTCGGGACCTGTATGGATATGAGCTTTCTCGACGTGACCGATGTGGATTGCAAGATCGGCGATGAGGTGACACTCTTCGGTGAGGACGGAAAAGGAAACCGGATCAGCGGACTGGAGATCGGTCACCTGATGGGTGAAACAAGACTTGCCATGTTCTCCCACATCACGGAAAGAGCCGCGCGGACTACTCCCTCGATGACGGAAAAACATATCTCAGCGAAGAGGATTACTTTCAGGCGATTCAGAAGCAGCTTTAAGCTTCAAGGAGGTTATTTATGAAATATAATTTTACAGACTGCACCCCAAGAAACGATGTCGGTTCAGGAAAATGGAATGAGATGAAAAACTATACGATCCACAAACCGGAGGAAGTCATTCCTTTCTCTGTCGCCGATATGGAATTTCAGATTGCGCCGGAGATCCGTGATGGTCTAAAGACTTATATCGATACTTATGTTCCGGGTTACGCAAATCCGACAAAAACATACTTCGAATCCGTGTGCAGATGGCAGAAGGATCACCATGGATGGGAGATCCAGCCTGACTGGATCATGAGCACCCCGGGCGTTGTGAATGCCTTTCATAATGCGGTTCAGTTTCTGACAGAACCTGGGGACGGTATTCTCCTTCTTACCCCGACCTACTACCCGATGTACAATGCGGTCACCGCCAACGGACGCATCATCATGGGAAGTTCCCTCACCCTGAAAACCGATCATTACGAGATCGACTTTGAAGATTTTGAGAGAAATGCCGCCGATCCCCACACAAAACTCTTTATCCTTGCAATCCGCAGAACCCCGACCAGCCGTGTATTCACCCGCGAAGAACTGGAGCGGATGGGAGATATCTGCATGAAGCACCATGTATTCGTCTGCTCCGACGAGATCCACGGCGATCTGATCATGCCTGGTCATGTCCATATTCCATTTGCCTCCATCAAGCAGGAGTTCGCAGACCATTCCATGACCTGTACCGCAGCCAGCAAGACATTCAACCTTGCCGGATTCCAGACATCTGCCATTATCATCAAGGATCCTGAGATCCGCGCAGCGTTCCTGAAACACCAGAAAACCACCGAGATCAATCCGAAATGCAATATTCTCGCTACGAGCCACCAGACTCGCCTACACCTTCGGAGAAGAATGGTATCAGGAGATGCTTTCCGTGATCGAGACAAACTATAAGCTGATCACCGATTTCTGCCGGAAAGAGCTTCCAAAGATCCAGATCATCAACCTGGAAGGTACTTATCTCCTCTGGATGGATTTCCGAAAATACGGAATTGAAGGAAAAGAGCTCGCTGAGCTGTTGAAATCAAAGGCAAATCTCTTTTTCGATGACGGCTATATTTTTGGCAGTGAGGGTGAAGGTTTCGAGCGCTGGAATCTCGCCGCCCCGACAAGACTTGTTGAAGCCGGCTTAAAGAGACTGAAAGATACAATGGAATCCTTATAATTTTACACTTCACAGACTTTGCATATAAAAGGAGGAACCGCCCATGATCGATTTTAAACAGGAAGCACAGGATATCTCTAAAGAACTTGTTGAATTTCGCCGGAATTTTCATATGCACCCCGAAGCAAGCAGGACAGAATTTCACACTGCTGAAACAGTCGCTGCCCTGCTGGAATCTCTTGGAATCGAAGTAAACCGTGATTACGCCGGGGATCTCCCGAGTGTTGTCGGTCTTTTGAAGGGCGGTCATGATGGTCCGACCGTTGCGCTGCGCGCCGATATGGATGCGTTAAGGCTTCAGGAGATGAATACCTTCTCCTATCGGTCCCAGAACGACGGTGTCATGCACGCCTGCGGCCATGATGCCCACACTGCATCCCTGATGGGCGCTGTCATTTTGCTGGCCCGCCACCGCGATCAGATGCACGGAAATGTAAAATTCATATTTGAACCTGCAGAGGAGGACATCGGCGGCGGCCGTTTTATGGTTCCGAACGGCGTTCTGGAGAATCCCCATGTGGACGCGATCTTCGGGCTTCATGTGGAAAACGCCTACCCGGTGGGATCCATCGGTGTGTGCAGCGGAGAGATGATGGCTGCCTCTGACCGCCTCATTATCAAGATCAAAGGCCGGACCGCACACGGCGCTTACCCGCACCTCGGAATCGATGCCATGATGATCGCCGCGCACTTTCTCGTAGCTGTCCAGACCATGATGGCAAGAGAAAAAGATACATTCAACCACGCGATCATCACCTTCGGTCAGATCAAAGGCGGAACAGCCCGAAATATTATCTGTGATGAAGTGGAGATAAACGGTATCTGCCGCACGTTCAACCCCGAGACCCGTGAAATGCTGAACCGCAGAATTGATGAGATCTTAAAGGGAATCACTATGACCTTCGGCGGAACTTATGAATTCGAACGCCAGAGAAGTCATCCGGCACTGATCTGTGACCCGGATATGGCAGAACATGTAAGAGAGACCGCCGATATGATCCTCGGTTCCGGTCATGTGATCGATCTGCCCCACGCAGTCTCGGCTGCGAATCCTTCGCATATTTCGCAGAAGCCAGAAAAGGGGCATTCTTCTGGATGGGAACCGGAAATAAAGAGGCAGGCATTGATAAGCCCCTTCACTCCTCCAGCTTTGATATTGATGAACGTGCTCTTCCACTTGCATCCGCCATGCATGCGGCTCTCGCCTGGATTATCTTGAAAAACACTCTCAGTCATAAAAAGGAGGTACTGCATGATAAGAACCATCTCCATCCCGTACTACACCTCTTCCATGGATCTGCACGTGGAAGAAAAAAATCTGAAAACAGTCATCACGGCAAAGACAGAGGACTACGTTCCGGAGAAATCCCCGAAGGAACTCATCGAGGATGCCCTGGAACATCCCATCGGCACCCCGAAGCTCTCCGAACTTGCAAAAGGGAAAAATAAAGTCGTTCTTGTCACCAGCGATCACACCAGGCTGTCCCAAGCAGACTGACGCTGCCGATCCTTTAAAGGAAATCCGCAAAGGAAATCCTGATGCAGACATCATCATCCTGATCGCCACCGGACTCCATCGGGAGACGACCGAGGAGGAACAGCGCCGCATGTTCGGGGATGATATTGTCGATCACGAAAAAATATCTGTAAACCATGCATTCCAGAATGAGGAATTTGCGTTTGTCCGTGAACTTCCATCCGGCGCGGAGCTCTGGGTAAACCGTCTGGCACTCGGGTGTGATCTGCTCGTTACGGAAGGTTTCATTGAGCCGCACTTCTTTGCCGGATTTTCAGGCGGACGAAAAAGTATTCTTCCCGGCATCTGCAACGCTGCGACTGTAAATGAGAATCACTCCTACAAGGCGATTTCCAGCCCGTTTTCCACAACCGGTGTCCTGGAACACAACCCGATCCACGAAGATATGGTATGTGCTGCCAGAGCCGTCAATGTACAGTTCATCCTGAATGTGGCGCTGAACGCCGAGAAGCAGGTGATTGCCGCATTTGCCGGAGATCTGGAACAGGCCCACGAAAAAGGTGTTTCCTTCGTGCGCAGTCTCGCCCAGTGCCCCTGCACCACCGGCGATATCGTCATCACCTCAAACGGCGGCTACCCGTTGGATCAGAATCTTTATCAGAGTCCGAAGGCTGTGGCAACCGCTGAAGCGTGCTGCAGGGAGGGCGGAGTCATCATCATGTGTGCCTCCTGCATCGACGGTATGGGCGGAACCCATTTTGAGAAGCTGATCGTCAACGGTTCCGTGGAGGAAATAGATGAATATTTATCAAAAATTCCTCCAAAAGAGACCATTCCAGAACAATGGTGTGCCCAGATCTACTCCCGTATACTGAAAAACATACCGTCATTCTCGTCACCACTTACCTCGATCACGACCTGGTGCGGAAAGCAAATATGATCCCGGCTTCCAGCCCCGATGAAGCGCTGCAGAAAGCTTACGATCTTGTCGGAAAAGATGCCAGCGTCGTTGTGATTCCTGACGGAGTCGCTGTTCTCGCAGTAAAGGAGGGACAGGCATGAGCGGAAACCTCGCATTAAAGATCGATGATCTGGACAATGTCGCTACAATTTTGCAAACGGCATGAAAAAGGGAATGTCCGTTGAGATCCATGATAAGAAAGGGCATTCCGAAACCATCACTCTTCTCGACGATATCCCCTATGGTCACAAGATTGCTCTCTGTGATCTGGCCCCGGGCGATCTCATCATGAAATACGGAGAGTGTATCGGAACTGCCAGCCACCCGATCAAAAAAGGGAATTATGTACACGTACACAATCTCGACGCACGCCGCGGCAGAGGCGATCTGTAAGGAGGTCCGTATGAGTTATACATTTAAAGGCTACCGGCGCAAAAACGGCGGGGTCGGTTCCAGAAATCTTGTTGCCGTAATTCCCAGCGTGATCTGTGCCAATGACGTCGCGCAGGCGATCGTCCGCCAGGTACAGGGAACTATCGGATATTTCCACCACCAAGGATGCTGCCAGCTTCCTCTCGACCTGAAACGCGTCACAGATGTCCTCTCCAATCTCGGACAGAGCGCCAATATCGGCGCTGCCCTGATCGTCAGCCTCGGGTGCGAGGGAACTGACCACGAACGCATTGTCCGGGAGATTGCAGCTTCCGGAAAACCAGTGGAGATCATCCGGATCCAGGAGCTCGGAGGAACCTCCCGGGCGATCCAGGCCGGTATCGATGCCGCCAGAAGCTCGTCATGGAGATCTCCGGTCTTCAGCGGGAAACAGTTGATGCTTCCGAAATTATCATGTCCATCAAGTGCGGCGCTTCCGACACGACCTCCGGTCTCGCTTCAAACGCCGTGATCGGATATGTTGCGGACAAGCTTGTGGATCTCGGAGGAACCGTGATCTTCGGGGAGACGACCGAGTTTCTCGGCGGCGAGCACATTCTGGCAAACCGTGCCGTCGGCGGTCCTGACGGACCTGTCGGTCAGAAGATCTACGAGATCGTAAACAGAATGGAAAACAGGGCAAAGGCCGTGGGAGAAGACATGCGAGGCGGACAGCCTACCCCCGGAAATATTGAAGGCGGACTTTCCAGCATTGAGGAAAAAAGCCTGGGCGCTATCGTAAAATCCGGTCATCGGCCGATTCAGGGCGTTCTGGAATACTGCGACCGGATTGACGGCCGAAAAGGCTCTGGATCAAAGATGCCCCGGGAAGAGAACCCGAGATTCTCACAGGAATGGCCTGCACCGGTGCACAAGTTATGATGTTCTCCACTGGACGCGGAGCTCCACAGGGATTTCCGTCCATGCCGGTCATAAAGATCTGCGGAAATCCCAATACCTATGAACGGATGCAGCATGACATGGATCTCAATGCCGGACGGATCATTCTCGGCGAAAAGAGTATTGAGGAAGTCGGTGAGGAGGCGTTTGATCTTCTCCTGGAGGTTCTTTCCGGCAGATGACAAAGAATGAGGCCCTCTGCTATTTCGGCTCTATGGACATCTTCTGCCTCGGACCCGTGATCTGAGTTCCAAAATTTTTACTTCGGCATCACTCTCTCATCCTGGATATCCCTCATTCCAAGATACAGAGTTTTGCAAATATATTTCCTTATCTGACCCCAATTTTTTATCTGGCTGGAGGTGATAAGCAGCATTTACCTGTAACCATACATATTTTCACAAATACCAGAAAAGGAGAGTATCACTATGGCAAACAACACATCTACAACTACTGAAACCCGCTCCTCCGGATTCCTCGGTGCTGTTGAGCGCTCGGAAACAAAATCCCCCACCCTGTCTATCTTTTCATCTGTCTCTGGGTCATCGCCCTGGCTGCGTCCTGCATCCTGGGAACGATGGGCGTATCCGTTATCAACCCCACAAACGGAGAGACCGTCACCGTTATCAATATGATGACTTCCGCAGCATGGGCTGATTTTCTGAAAGACATGGGTAACGACCTGGATGACATTTGCTCCTATGCTCACTGTTCCGATCTGTACTCTCGGTATGGCTGTCGCTACCCACAGCGGCATGCTGAATGCAGCACTGAAAAGTGCGGGTGCAACTGCAAATGAATGGAAAATGGCGCTCATTGTTGCATTTATCGGCGTTCTCGCCAATCTCGCCGGTGATGCCGCATTTATCGTTTTCCCACCGCTTGTAGCCATGCTCTATGTATCTTCCAACCGTAACCCGTTAGATGGCCTTTTCCTGGCATATGGATCCGTTTCCATCGGCTTTGGCGCAAACCTTCTTCCTGGATCTGCAGATGCTTCCCTCGCTGCCCTGACAGAGGCGGCAGCCCAGACTCTGGATCCCAGCTACACAGCAAGCCCCTGTCATGGGATGGTACTTCATGTTTGTCTCCACTTTTATCACAACTTTTCTCTGCGCTTTTGTCAGCCTGAAAGTTGTAGAGCCGCGCCTTAAGAGAGAAAATCTCGGAACTTCCGGTATCAAGCCGAACGAAGAGTACACACCGATGACGGATCTGGAACGCAAGGCTTTAAAGGGCGGACTTCTCGGAATCGCTGCTGTTCTCATCGTGTGCGCAATTCTCTGCCTGCCGGGTCTTCCGTTCCAGGCTCCGGAAGGCGGCACGATCATGACCGGTTATCTCTTTAAGTGTATTCCGACTATCATCTTTGCGCTTTTCTTTGTATCCGGCTATGTATACGGAAAAATTGCGGGAACGATCAAGAAATTCGGCGACACGATTCCGATGATGCAGAAAGAACTCGGTACACTCGCAAGCTTCTTCCTGATCTGCTTCTTTGCTTCCCAGTTCATCTCCGTATTCGGTTCCAGCAAGATCGCAACCGTGATCGCGGTTATCTGCGGCGGTGGATTAAACGGACTCGGACTTCCTGCACCGATCCTCATGGGATTATTCGTTGTTCTTACCGCTTTCATCAACCTGTTCATGGGTTCCGCGAACGGAAAATGGGCACTCTTAGCTTCCATCTTCGTTCCGATGTTCATGATCGCCGGTGTCAATCCGGCTTCCGTACAGGTTGCATACCGAATGGGCGACGGAATCACCAACAATATCTGCCCGACTCTCGCGTACCTTGCGATTCTCCTCGGATATGCACAGCAGTACGAGCCGCGCGCCAAGACAGGAACCTGTATTGCCTACCAGCTGCCCTACACTCTGATCGCCGGCGGTGTCTGGATCGTGTTCTTAATGATCTGGATAGCTCTCGGAATCCCGATGGGACCGGGCTACGCTCCGACTCTTTAACTTACCTGAAACAGCCCGCCTTCCAATCCGGCGGGCTGTTTTTTCTATCCTGCGGCATGTCAAATCATCCATTGAAAATCGAGGAACGAATATGAAAAAATTTATAATTCAGAATGCATATGTTATTGACGGAAGCGGAACTCCCGCTTTCCCTGCGGATGTCCTTATTGAGGATGGAACGATCAAAGCCATCGGGAAACAGGATCCGCAGCAGGCGGGCATGGTGATCGATGCCCACGGACTCACCCTGGCGCCCGGATTCATAAATTCCCACAGCACGGCGACATGATGGCTGATCTCGACGATACTTTTTTCCAGGAGGCGGAACAGGGAGTCACCACTTTGATCGCGGGCATGTGCGGAATTTCCGCCGCTCCGTTTTCTATGGAACACCTGGAAAGCTGCCTGGAACAACCGCCACCGTCGTTCCTTACGACTTTTCCTCCTCCGCCACAAAAAGAGTTTCCTACGCCGCTATCTGGATATGATGGACCGCCCGCTTGGAACAAATATGGCCGTCTGCGTCGGACATGGAACGCTCCGTGCCGCAGTTATGGGAATGGCGGACCGGGAACCGGATCCGGCCGAACTGGAACACATGAAAGCAATTCTACAGGAATGCATGGAGGCGGGTGCTCTTGGAATCTCCTATGGCTTCAGTATCCTGCCGGGTGCTATGCCGGCTCTTCTGAACTTGCAGTCCTTTCTTCCGTCGCAGCGCGTTTCGGCGGCATCACCTCCGCCCATATCCGGAGTGAAGGTAATCAGCTTGTGGAATCCGTCACAGAGATGGTACAGGCCACGGCACAAAGCAGCTGTACGCTTGTCATCTCCCATCACAAAGCAATCAACCGTCCAAACTGGGGAAAAACCGCTGCTACGATTTCTCTCATGCAGGAGGTAAATCAGCAGGGACATTCCGTTTACTGCGATGTCTATCCTTACACAGCATCCTCCACCGGTCTGAAATCCCCGGATTCCCCCAGTCCATGCATGTCCTGGGAGAAGAAAAGCTTCTGCAGATGCTGTCGGATCCATCCGGCCGCAGGAAGATGCGCGATGCGATCCTGGCAGGAATGATGCCGGAAGAACGATTCGGAACAACCATGTTCGGTGCATCTGTCACTCATCCTGATTATACGGGACAGATGGTTTGCGATCTCGCCTCACGGCTTGACCTGGATCCCTGTGAACTGGTCATGGATGTTCTCTATGATGACCGGCTGACTACGAACGGTATTTACCACTGTATGCAGGATGAGGATGTAAACCGGTACTTCAATTTTCCCATTCCATGATCGGCTCCGACGGGCTTTACTACAAAGGGTGTTCCGGCGCTCATCCCAGAGCATTCGGAACGTTTACGCGGGTACTCGGACATTACGTCCGCGAAAAAAATGTTCTTTCCCTTGAGGAGGCTGTCCGGAAAATGACCTCTCTTCCAGCTTCCGTCTATCAGCTGAAGGGAAAGGGACTAATCCGACCGGGCATGGACGCAGATCTGGTTCTGTTCGATCCTCATACCGTATCTGATCAGGCAGATTTTACTGATTTTTCCAAAAGAGGCACTGGCATTGAACTGGTCTGGATTCGAGGAGAAAAAATTGTGGAACACGGAATTTATAATGGTGTGAAGGCAGGTAAACTAATCCGCCACGTCCCTCATATTTCATAATTTCACACTTTTTTCACACACAACACAATATTTCAACACATTTTTCCACTATCCTATAAAGCGTAACAGGATAGCAAGCCTGGAACAAAATATACTTTTTCATACTTGACCGGCAGAACGTTCTGTCGTCCCTCCCTTAATTTAAAAACATTTATAATATAAATCCCCTCTTTTTAAGGCTGCCGCAGGAGTAGAAATGCGGTAGCCTTTTTATTCATTCCGTCAATCGCTTGAAAAACAATTCTGCATAGCAGACTGTACTGAACTATGATTCAATCAGGAGTGCTCTGAGAACAATATAACATATCTTTGCCTGGTCTCTCGAGTACAATGACTGGCATGATTACTGGGCGATCGTTCCGTCTTCGGTCTTCAGCATGTTCGTACATCCGGAAGCGCTTCATGTGATCCCCCTGCTGGATCCGCCGCCGTCGAGGACCTGCTATGCGATCTACCGGAAAGATCAGAATGTGATACCGCACTCCCCGATCGGGATCTGCCTGAGGGAGCTGCGCAGGCTGGTAGAGGAAAACCATTGGATCGAGAAATTATGATTTCCTATCTGTTTGCCTGACTTATCGCGGAATATCACGAAGCGGTGAGCGTTTTTCAAGCGCTGTTTTTCCTTATAAAATTAAGGCTTTGCGGGGATTTCTCCGAACCCGGAAAATTCGCCGAAAAAACTTTTTTTGGAAAAATTGAAATTTCTTAAAAAACGACTTGACATTTTTTTTCTGAGTCATGATAATTATATACAAAGTCGCTGGTAAAACAGCGCAAAACAAACGCTCAAGAAA